>LNFM01007024.1_pt1 | contig 26884 bp, 22 predicted proteins | sample 596031 | NCBI WGS metagenome assembly LNFM01 (sample SAMN04254537, study PRJNA301005) | activated carbon metagenome | isolation source: dual media filters at the Ann Arbor, Michigan drinking water treatment plant | place: USA: Ann Arbor | reverse complement strand
GACGATTTTCTGCGCGACTTCGCGTTCACGCAGCCGCGCCAGCGTGATTTCGCCGCGGATGTCCTCGCGGAATTTGTCGAAAGGCACGCCATCCTTCTCCAGCGTGGCGCGCAATTGCGCCGGCGAGAGCTTGTTGTCTGCGGCGATGCGCTCCAGTGCCTTGTCGAGCTCGGCATCATCGACGCGCAGACCGATGTTCCGCGCATGCTGCATCTGTACCCGGTCACCGATCAGGCGTTCGAGCAGCTGGCGCTCGATGACTTCGCGCGGCGGCGGCGGGGTGCCCTGCTGGCGCAGCTGCCGGAACGCGAAATCGACGCGGGCGGCGAGTTCCTGCCGGGTGATGATTTCGTCGTTGACGACGGCCACGATGCCGTCGATGGTGACGATGGCGCGCGGCTTGGCGGTCTGCGCGTGGGCCGCCGGTGCGGCGGCCAGCAAGGCAGTGCAAAACAGGAACAGTGAAAATCGCAGTTGCATGTTGAATCCAGGGGGGTCAGGTTGTTCGGCGTGTTCCCGCCGGGCCGGGCTAGAACACGCCCGGTACATTGTATTGGACTGGTGCCGCGGCGCGGGGATCCACCGTTTTGTAGCCGCTGATGTTGCGGAACAGGACGTCCATCGGGTTGGTGCCGATGCGTGAAATCCCGCTCAGCTCAAGCTGGACAAAAATCGAGGTACTGGCGGCCGAGGTCGTGGTGGCGAAGCGGTGGCCGACGATGCGCAGGGCCCAGCAGCGGTCATTGTATTCGACGCCGGCCAGCGCCTCGAGGGTCCGGTTGTCGCGGATCGAGTAGTTCCAGCGGGCGACGGCGGTCCAGCGACCGTCGATGGGCCATTGCGCCGAGAAGTCGGTCTGACGCAGCGTATTGATGGTTTCGCGGTAGGCCAGGTTCAGCACCTTGCCGGCCTGCGGCTGGTAACGCCCTGCGATGTTGAATTTCTGGACCTGCTTGAGGTCGGTGTTGTACTGCCAGCCGGCTTCGGTAGTCCAGTTTTTGGCGATGTTGCCGCTGATCACCGCGAGCAGGTCGGAACTGTTGCTGTCGCTTGCGCGGGGCGCAACCCCCGGCAGCGTTACCTGCTGCGGCTCAAAGTAAAAACGCTGGGCCAGCGCCACGCGCAGGCGCTCGATGCCGGTGCTGGCATCGATGAAGCGTGAGCTGACACCGGCAGTCAGCTGGTTGGCGTCATTGATGCGGTCGCTGCCGCTGAACTGGTTTTCCGTGAACAGCGTCGCAAAATTGATGTCCTGCAGTCCGCTCTCGAAATTCGGCAGGCGGCTCTGGTCCTTGTACGGGATGTAGACGTAGTAGGCCTTGGGTTCCAGCGTCTGGATCAGCGTCTGGCCACGGGCCTGCATTTCGCGCTCGAACACGACCCCCGCTTCCGCGCTGAACACCGGCAGCGTGCGCGTGCGGTCCTGCAGGTTCAATGTGTTGTTCTCGCCCATCGCATAACGCGTGATGTGGGCGCCGATTTTCGGCGTCACGAAGGCAAACGCATTCTGCAGGGGCAGCGAAAGGCTGGGATTGAGCACCACCCGCTGGCCGTTGACCAGCGAGGGATGGTCAAAAGCGGTGTAGCTGCCGAGAAGATCGAAATCGCCGACACGGGTGCCCAGGCGCTGCGCGGACAGTGTCAGCTGCGGCTGCCGGTTGTAGGGGGCCACCAGCGGCGCCAGCGGATCCGACTGCAGCGTCTGCCAGCGCTGGGCAAAGGCCGAGAAGCTGTAGGTGCCGCCATTGCCCCAGGTGCCGCCGCGGGCGAGGGTCAGGTCATTGGTCAGGTAGACCTGGGAGGTCACGGCAACCTGTGTCGACAGGTCGGTGAAATAATTGCCGTCGGACACGCGGTTGACATTTAAGGTGCCGCTCCAGCCGCGTCCCAGGGTCTGCTGGTGTTTTGCGAAAATGCCCCAGCGGTCGCGGCTGACCTGCTGGTCGCTGGTGAGGATCTCGGTGCGTGCCTCGCCTTTCCAGCTCGGGTTCAGGTAACGGAACTCGCCGCCGAGTTGCAGGCCGCGCTTGGTCATGTAGCGCGGGTACAGCGTCGCGTCCATATCCGGCGCGATGTTCCAGTAATAGGGAACGGTGAACTCGAAACCGGTGGTGTTGGAGGTCCGGTAACTCGGCGTCAGGAATCCGGACTTGCGTTCCTGGTGCAGCGAAAACGACAGGTAGGGCGAATAAAAGATGGTCTGGTCGAAAAACACGATGCTGGCATCACGGGCGACGCCGACATCGCGGCTGCGGTCGATGTCGAGCTGGCGGGCCCGGATGAACCAGGCGTCGTTGCCCGGCTCGCAGGTTGTGTAGCTTGCTGTCTGCACGCGATACTGCCCCGGACCCTCGAACAGCAGCCGTTCTGCGGTGCCGCGACCGTCAGTGTCGCCGAAACGGGCAGTACTGCCAGTGGTGATGCCGGGTGGCGTGCTGACCAGCAGGTAGCGCGGCTGTTCCATGTAGCCGCGATCAGTGCCGATTTCGTAGCGCAGCGCATCACCCTCGATGATTTCGCGGCCCTGTTCGATCCGCACGTTGCCCTTGGCCGTGAGCACGTCGGTCGGCGTGTCGTGGCGCATCCAGTCCGCAAAAAACGCTTGGCCGCGCTTGCGCAGCCGCGCGCTGCCATGGGCTTCGATTTCCTTGTCCTGCGTGCCCTGCAGGCGGTCCGCTTCGATGAACAGCGGCACTTCATCGCTGTTGTCCGGCGGAATCAGCATCAGGCCGGGCTGCGACTTGAGTTTGAGGCCCTGCTCCGCGCCAGCCATCAACGGCAGTGCGCACAGCACGGCAAGCGCAATCCGGGTTTTTCTCGAGGAGGGCATCGGGGGGGGTGTCAGGCGAGGTGCTAAAATCTCACAATTCACTGATTGAAGCAACGCTTGAACCCATCTCCAGTGGCCGGGCGCGACGAGCGCCTCGAATTGCTCCGCGCATGGCTTGCGGGACTGCTGTCCGGAGCCGATTTTTCCCTTGCGCCGGCGTCCGCCGATGCGAGTTTCCGCCGCTATTTCCGGGTGACCTTTGATGGCGGCACGCGCATCGTGATGGATGCGCCTCCGGAGCGTGAAGATTGCCGTCCCTTCGTCAAGGTCGCGCGATTGATGGACGCGGCCGGGCTGCATGTGCCGGAAGTGCAGGAGGCCGATATTGATCGCGGATTCCTGCTGCTGTCCGACCTCGGCGACACCACCTACCTGAAGGCGCTGGATGAGCACAATGCCGATGCGCTGTTCGGCGATGCGATCACGGCGCTGGTGGCCTGGCAGCAGGCGAGCCGTCCGGGAGTGCTGCCGCCGTATGACCGCGACCTTCTTCAGCGGGAAATGGACCTGTTTCCCGACTGGTACGTCGGCAAACACCTGGGTGTCACGCTGTCCTCCGCGCAGCGCGCGACGCTGGCGCGGATCAACGGCCTGCTGGCCGACAGTGCTCTGGCGCAGCCGGCGGTATACGTGCATCGGGATTACATGCCGCGCAACCTGATGCTGTCTTCGCCCAATCCCGGCATTCTCGATTTCCAGGACGCGGTGTATGGTCCCCTGAGCTACGATGTTGCTTCGCTGTTCCGCGATGCCTTCATCAGCTGGCCGGAGGAGCGCACGCTGGACTGGGTGGTCCGGTACTGGGAGCAGGCGAAACGCGCGGGACTGCCGGTCGACGGGGATTTCGGGGCGTTTTACCGTGCCTTTGAGTGGATGGGTTTGCAGCGCCATCTCAAGGTGCTGGGCATCTTTGCCCGCATCCGTTACCGCGACGGCAAACCCGCCTACCTCGAAGATGCGCCGCGTTTCCTCGGATATGCGCGCGCAGTTTGCACCCGGTATGCCGCGCTGGCTCCGCTCGCACAACTGCTCGACGAACTCGAGCAACGTCCGCCGCAGGTCGGTTACACCTTCTGAATGGACCTGCCGCGATGAAGGCGATGATCCTGGCGGCGGGGCGCGGCGAACGCATGCGGCCGCTGACCGACCATCGGCCCAAGGCGCTGCTGCCCGTCGGCGGCCGGCCGCTGATCCAGCGCCTGGTGCAGGCGCTGGTCGGGGCCGGCATCCATGATCTGGTGGTCAATCTGGCCCATCTGGGCGAGCAGATCGCGGAGGCGCTCGGTGATGGCGGCAGTCTCGGCGCACGCATCGCCTATTCGCGCGAGGCACAGGCCCTGGAAACCGCCGGCGGCATTGCCAACGCCCTGCCCCTGCTCGGAACCGCGCCCTTCATTGCCGTCAATGCCGATGTCTGCACCGATTATGATTTTTCCGGGCTGGTGACGACGGCCCGCGGGCTGCCGCGGCAAGGCGCGCTGGCGCACCTGGTGCTGGTACCCAATCCGCCGCACCATCCTGCCGGCGATTTCGGCCTGTCCGGCGGGCGGGTCACGGCCGATGGCGCGGTGCGCCATACCTTCAGCGGCATCGGCGCCTACCAGCCGGCCTTGTTCGCCGGCATCGCACCGGGCAGCCGGGCGCGTCTTGCCGACCTGCTGTACTCGGGTATTTCACAGCGGCAGGTGACCGGGGAACTGTATCCGGGCTACTGGCAGGATGTCGGCACGCCGGAGCGCCTTGCGCAGGCGGATCGCCGGGCAGCGGGCGGATGACGTCCCTGCCGGATGCGGCGGAGGTCGACGCCGTGCTGGCCTTTGATCCGGCATGGATCGCTGACCTGCGGTCGACCTGGCTGCAGTTGATGGATGCCGCGGTCTGGGATGATCCGGCGATGCAGCGTTTGGGCGATGCGCCGCGGCTGCGCAAGCGGCTGCTGGAACTTGGCGAGCGGCTGAAAAGCCTGACCGCCAGCCGCCACTGGATTCCGCATCCGCGCGAGCGGCTGAAGAGTGCGCTGGCGGCAGCGGCCGGTGTACGCGAAACGCTGGCCGCTGTGGAGCACCTGCTGGCAGGCCTGGCTCCCGGGGCCGGCGCGGAACACATGCGCGCGACGCTGCAAGGTCTGCGACTGGCCATCGACGGGCTGCTGCCGGCCCGCGAGAATGCCTGGGCGCAGTTGCTGGACGCGCAGGTCGGCGACTGAAGCGCGCAGCTATAATCGATCCATGCAGACACTTCCCCCATCGGCTGCAACTTACGCTGCACGCCGGGCGCGGCTGGCCGCGATGCTCGGCGACGGCATTGCCATCGTGCCCACCGCGCCGGAGCGCATCCGCAACCGCGATGCACACTATCCCTACCGCTACGACAGCTATTTTTATTACCTGACCGGATTTCGCGAGCCGGAAGCCGTGCTGGTGCTGGCCGGAGGGGCCACGCCGCAGAGCATGCTCTTTTGCCGGGAAAAGAATGTGGAGCGCGAGATCTGGGACGGTCATCGTCATGGACCGGCGGCGGCGCGTGAAACCTTCGCCCTTGATGCGGCACACGCCGTCAATGAACTCGACGCGCGCATGCCCGACCTGCTGGCGGACCGTCCCGCGGTACATGTGCATCTCGGCGCCGACGCAGCCTGGGATGCGCGGGTGCTGGGCTGGATCAACGCGGTGCGCAGCCGCTCGCGCAGCGGCGTGGCCGCTCCGCAGGACATCCGCGACGTGCGCGTGCTGCTCGACGACATGCGCCTGCTCAAGGACGAACACGAACTGGCGCTGATGCGCCGCGCCGGGGAGATATCCGGTGCCGCCCATCGCCTCGCCATGCAGGCCGCACGGCCCGGCGCCACGGAGTACGAAATCGAAGCCGTGCTCCAGCACGAGTTCCGCCGCTGCGGGGCACAGGCCCCCGCCTACACGCCGATCGTCGCGGGAGGAGCCAACGCCTGCGTGCTGCACTACGTCGAAAACAGCGCGACACTTGCCGACGGCGACCTGCTGCTGATCGATGCCGGTTGCGAGCTCGACGGATACGCGTCCGACATCACGCGCACCTTCCCGGTCAACGGCTGTTTCAGCGGCCCGCAACGGGCGGTTTATGAACTGGTGCTGGCGGCGCAGGCCGCAGCGATTGCGGTCGTGAAGCCGGGCGCGCGCTGGAATGATCCGCATGATGCGGCGGTGCGGGTGCTGGCCCAGGGTTTCATCGACCTCGGGCTGCTGCAGGGCACGCTGGATGCCGTGCTTGAACAGGAAAGTTACCGCCAGTTCTACATGCATCGCACCGGGCACTGGCTGGGACTGGACGTGCATGATGCCGGTGAATACAAGGTCGGCGGCGCCTGGCGCGAACTGCGCCCGGGCATGGTGCTGACCGTGGAACCCGGCTGTTATGTCCGACCGGGCCCGGGCGTGCCCGAAGCTTTTGCCCATATCGGCGTGCGCATCGAGGACGATGCGCTGGTGACTGCCGAAGGCTGTGAAATCCTCAGCAGCAGCGCGCCGAAAAGCGTCGCCGACATCGAGGCGCTGATGCGTGCCCGCGATGCCTGAATCCGCCGATATCGTGATTGTCGGCGGCGGGCCGGTGGGCAGCGCCCTGGCGCTGGCGTTGCGTGATCACGGCACGCGCACGCTGCTGCTGGAAGCGCAGGCGGCGCACAGTACGGACCGGCGTCCGCTGGCGCTGTCCTACGGCAGCCGGCTGATACTCGAACGCCTGGGAGTCTGGTCCGCGCTGGAATCCCTGGCAACGCCGTTACGCAATATCCATGTGTCGCAGCGCGGCGGTTTTGGCCGGGTCCGGCTGGAGGCTGCCGAAACCGGTTTGCCCGAGCTGGGGTACGTCATTGACTACGGCCAGCTTGCGCGGGAACTGGCACAGGCGGCGTCGGTCAGTGTGGGCTGCCGTCAAGGCGCGAGCGTGCTGGCCTGGGAGGGTGGTGATCCGGCACGGGTTTGTTATGAATACGCGGGCGAACGGCAGGATCTTGCGGCGTCACTGGTGGTGATTGCGGACGGCGGCGCGGTGTCTGCCGCCGTGACCGAGGACTACCGGCAATGCGCAGTGACGGCACGCGTGGTAAGTGAGCACCCGCATAACAATACGGCGTACGAACGGTTTACACGCAACGGCCCGCTGGCCCTGCTGCCCGACGGCGAGGGCTGGGCACTGGTGTGGACGACGACGCCCGAACGTGCACAGGATCTGTGCGCCGCGGATCCCGGCCGTTTTCTCCAGGAACTGCAGGAGGAGTTCGGCAATCGCGTCGGGCGATTTGTCGATGTGACGCTGCGTGCCAGCCATCCCCTGCAGCGGCGGCGCGCCGCTTCCGCCGCCGGACGCGTGGTTTTCATCGGCAATGCCGCGCAGACGCTGCATCCCGTCGCCGGGCAGGGTTTCAATCTCGGACTGCGCGATGCCTGGGAGCTGGCCGGGCATATCCGGGATGCCTCGTCCGACGCACCGGGTTCGCCGGCGTGGCTGCAGGCCTACGACAGGCGCCGCAGCATCGATCGCAGCGGCGGCATCGGCTTCACCCACGGCCTGGTGCGGCTGTTCTCCAACGACCTGCCGCCCCTCCGCTTCGCGCGCGGCACGGCGCTTGCTTTGCTGGGTTGCGTGCCGCCGCTGAAAAATTTTCTGGCTCGACGCATGACCTTCGGCGCGCGCGGCTGATTTTCCCGCGAACCGTTGCGCCCGGACGGTTTGCCGGAGAATCTGCAGGTGGCTTTCGAGCAATGTGCACTAACAGTTTGTTGAAATTCTCGAATTATTGTCATTCGCGGGCGCACAGGATTTCCCGACTCTCGTTAAATCAATGGCTTGTACGCGTGTGCGCTTGGTCGCTACGCTCTCCACGCACTCGCGCATCATTTTTTCAACAGACTGCTAAAGGTATTCATCGCAAAGAAGATTTTGTGCGGCGAACGGAATTTAATCCGTTTGCACGTGGTGCAAACGACACGACTGCCCAAAAAATAGGCACATTTTCCTTTGCATGCCGCGCCAGTGTGATTACAATGGCGCCCTTTCTTCCGACACCCGCAAAAGAACAACACCGGTGCGTATTGGTTCCCATCAGCTGAAGAACAACCTCATCGTGGCACCGATGGCGGGCGTGACCGATCGTCCTTTCCGCCAGCTGTGCAAGACAATGGGCGCCGGCATGGCGGTGTCGGAGATGGTGGCCAGCAATTCGCTGCTCTGGGGTTCCGAAAAAACCCGGCGTCGTGCCAACCACGACGGAGAAGTCGATCCGATTTCAGTGCAAATTGCCGGTGCCGATCCGCAGATGCTTGCCGATGCCGCACGCTACAACGTTGACCAGGGCGCGCAGATCATCGACATCAACATGGGTTGCCCGGCGAAAAAAGTCTGCAACGTAATGGCGGGTTCGGCTCTGCTGAAGGACGAACCCTTGGTCGCGCGCATCCTTGATGCCGTGGTCGGCGCGGTTGACGTGCCGGTGACGCTGAAAATCCGCACCGGCTGGGACCGCGATCACCGCAATGCGCGCATGGTGGCGCGCATCGCCGAGAGCGCCGGCATCCAGGCGCTGGCGATCCACGGCCGCACCCGCGCCTGCGGCTACAGCGGCGAGGCCGAGTACGACACCATCGCCGCAGTCAAGGCCGAGATCCGCATCCCGGTGATCGCCAACGGCGACATCACCACGCCGGAGCGCGCGAAACACGTGCTCGAATACACCGGTGCCGACGCCGTGATGATCGGCCGCGCGGCCCAGGGGCGTCCGTGGATGTTCCGCGAAATCACCCACTTCCTGGAGACCGGCCGCCACCTGCCGCCGCCGGCAGTGGATGAAATCCACCGCGTGCTGGTCGCGCATCTGCATGACCTCTACGGTTTTTACGGTGAACATACCGGCGTGCGTGTCGCGCGCAAGCACATCTCCTGGTACACCAAGGGACTGGCCGGGTCTGCGGCGTTCCGCCACGGCATGAACCAGTTGCAGACCTGTGCGGAACAGATCGATGCAGTGATATGTGGAGGAACTTGCAGCATGATGAATGAAACCGAAATGGCCCGTGTCGTGCGCCGGGCGATCGACGGCTACTTCCGCGACCTCGACGGGGAAAAGGCCAGCGGCGTGTACGACATGGTCATCGGCAGCGTGGAAAAACCCCTGCTCGAATCGGTGCTGAACAAGGTGCGCGGCAACCAGTCCCACGCTGCGGCGATGCTGGGCATCAACCGCAACACGCTGCGCAAGAAAATCAAGACCTACAACATCAAGTTCTGACGGGATCCGGGCCGTTCCCGCATTGTCGCAACACGTTTTGTCGTAACTCCAGGCAGCCGCATCCATGGCCATCATCAAACAGGCATTGATCAGCGTTTCCGACAAGGCCGGCGTCGTCGAATTCGCGCGCGGGCTGGCGGGTTTCGGCGTGGCGCTGCTGTCGACCGGCGGCACCGCGAAGCTGCTGCGCGATGCCGGCCTCAAGGTCACGGAAGTTGCGGATTACACGGGGTTTCCCGAGATGCTGGATGGCAGGGTCAAGACGCTGCACCCGAAAATCCACGGCGGCCTGCTCGGCCGGCGCGACCTGCCGCAACACGTCGCCGCGATGCAGCAGGCAGGCATCGCCGGCATCGACATGGCGGTGATCAATCTTTACCCCTTCACGCAAACCGTGGCGAGGGACGGTTGCACCCTCGCCGAGGCGATTGAAAACATCGACATCGGTGGACCGGCGATGGTGCGCAGCGCAGCGAAAAACCACCAGCACGTCGCCGTGGTCACGGACCCCGCAGACTACGCGGGCATCCTGAAGGAGATGTCCAGCGCCAGCGGTGCCCTCGGAGCGGAAACCCGTTTCCGCCTTGCCTGCAAGGCCTTCTCGCATACCGCCGCCTATGACGGCGCGATCAGCAATTACCTGACCGCTCTGCAGCCGGACGGCAAGTCCGCGGCCTTCCCGGGGCGGCTCAACCTGCAGCTTGAGCAGGTGCAGACGCTGCGTTACGGCGAGAATCCCCATCAGCAGGCCGCGTTCTACCGTGACGCCGTGCCGGCGCCGGGCAGTCTTGCCGGTTATCGCCAGCTGCAGGGCAAGGAGCTGTCGTACAACAACATTGCCGATGCCGATGCCGCCTGGGAATGCGTCAAGACCTTCGACGCGGCGGCCTGCGTGATTGTCAAACATGCCAATCCCTGCGGCGTGGCCGTCGGTGCCGATGTGGCGGCAGCCTATGACAAGGCCTTCGCCACCGATCCGACTTCCGCCTTCGGCGGCATCATTGCCGTCAACCGCGCGCTGGATGCGGCGACCGCGCAGGCGATTTCGAAGCAGTTCGTCGAAGTGATCATTGCGCCGGAAGTTGCGCCGGATGCGCTGGCGGTGTTTGCGCAGAAGGCCAACATCCGCGTGCTGGAGGTGCCGCTGACCGCGGGCGCCAACCGCTACGATCTCAAGCGTGTCGGCGGCGGCCTGCTGGTGCAGACGCCGGACGGCATGAATGTGGCTGCGGCACAGCTGAAAACGGTCACCCGGAAAAAACCGTCGGACGCGCAGCTTGCGGACCTGCTGTTCGCCTGGCGCGTCGCCAAGTTCGTCAAATCGAACGCCATCGTGTTCTGCGGCAACGGTGCAACACTGGGCGTCGGTGCCGGCCAGATGAGCCGTGTCGATTCGGCGCGCATCGCCTCGATCAAGGCCGGAAACGCGGGATTGAAACTGGCCGGCTCGGTGGTGGCTTCGGACGCCTTTTTCCCGTTTCGCGACGGTGTCGACGTGGTTGCGGCAGCAGGCGCCACCGCGATCATCCAGCCTGGCGGCAGCCTGCGTGACGAAGAGGTCATCGCCGCCGCCGATGAACACGGCATCGCGATGGTGTTCACCGGCTTCCGGCATTTCCGGCACTGATGAAAATCCTCGTCATCGGCGGCGGCGGCCGCGAACATGCGCTGGCCTGGAAGCTGGCGCAGTCGCCGCGGGTGCAGACGGTTTACGTCGCCCCGGGCAATGCCGGCACTGCGGGTGAAGACGGGCTGCATAATGTTGTGCTGGGCGATAATCAGCAAGTTATTGATTTCATTGATAAAAATGATATCGCGCTGACGGTGGTCGGCCCCGAGGCGCCGCTGGCGGCGGGTGTCGTCGATGCCGTGCGCGGAGCCGGGCATCGCATCTTCGGGCCGACGCAGAAGGCCGCGCAGCTCGAAAGCTCCAAGGATTTTGCCAAGCAGTTCATGGTACGCCACCGGATTCCGACGGCGAAACATTCGACGTTCACCGATGCCGCCGCGGCGCATGCCTACATTGACCGCGAAGGCGCGCCGATCGTGATCAAGGCCGACGGGCTTGCTGCGGGCAAGGGTGTGGTGGTGGCGATGGATGCCGCAGAAGCCCACGCCGCCGTTGACATGATGCTGGTCGGCAACAAGATGGGCAGCGCCGGCGCACGCGTCGTGATCGAGGAATTCCTCGACGGCGAGGAAGCCAGTTTCATTGTCCTCGCCGACGGCCGCAATGCGCTGGCGCTGGCCAGCAGCCAGGACCACAAGCGCCTGAAGGACGGCGATCAGGGTCCCAACACCGGCGGCATGGGCGCGTACTCGCCGGCGCCGGTGGTGACGCCGGAAGTACATGCACGGGTGATGCGCGAAGTGATACAGCCGGTGATCAACGGCATGGCTGCCGACGGCATTCCCTATACCGGTTTCCTCTATGCGGGACTGATGATCTCCCCTGCGGGGACGCTGAAGGTTCTCGAGTTCAACTGCCGCATGGGCGACCCCGAAACCCAGCCGATCATGATGCGTCTCAAAAGCGACCTCGTCGGACTGCTTGATGCCGCGATCGACGGCAAACTCGACAGCGCCGAGGCGGAATGGGATCCGCGGGTGGCGCTGGGTGTCGTGCTGGCGGCTGCGAATTATCCGGAGGACCCGCGCAAGGGCGACGTCATCCGCGGCCTGCCGCAGCCCGGCGAGGACTTTCACGTGTTCCATGCCGGCACCGCGCTGTCGGGCAGGGACGTGGTGACCAGCGGCGGCCGCGTGCTCTGCGTCACCGCGCTCGGCCACAACACGCGCACCGCGCAGAAACGCGCCTACGAGATCGTCGACCTGATCCGCTTTGACGGCCTGCAGTGCCGCCGCGACATCGGCTATCGTGCGGTCGCCGCCGGACGCAAGTAGCGGCGGCCGCGGCAGATCACCGGATATCCCGATGGACATTGCCGCAGTCAAGGTTTACCTGACCGGCCTGCAGTCGGCGATCGTCGATCGCCTTGCCGCGCTCGACGGCGGCAGCTTCATCCGCGACGAATGGCAGCGGCCACAGGGCGGCGGCGGCATCACCCGGCTGATCGAGAACGGTGAGCTGTTCGAGCGCGGCGGCGTCGGCTTTTCGCATGTGTTTGGCGACAACCTGCCGCCCTCGGCCTCCGCCGCCCGGCCGGAACTCGCCGGCCGCTCCTTCCAGGCGATGGGCGTGTCGCTGGTGCTGCATCCGCGCAATCCGTACGTGCCCACGGTGCACATGAACGTGCGCTGCTTCGTCGCGGAAAAGGCCGGCGCGGATCCGGTATGGTGGTTCGGCGGCGGCATGGATCTGACCCCGTACTACGGCTTCGAGGACGACGCCGTGCATTTTCACCGCAGCTGCCGCGACGCTTTGGTGCCCTTCGGCGCGGAATATCATCCGAAATTCAAGGCCTGGTGCGACCGCTATTTTTTCCTGAAGCACCGCAATGAGCCGCGCGGCATCGGCGGCATATTCTTCGATGACCTCGGAAGCCCGGATTTCAGCAGCTGCTTCGCGTTGATGCGCAGTGTCGGCGACCATTTTCTGCCGGCCTACGTCCCCATCGTCGAGCGCCGCCGGGACCTGCCCTGGGGCGAGCGTGAACGCGATTTCCAGGCCTACCGCCGCGGCCGTTATGTCGAATTCAACCTGGTTTACGACCGCGGCACCCTGTTCGGCCTGCAGTCCGGCGGACGCACCGAGTCGATCCTGATGTCCCTGCCGCCGGTGGTGCGCTGGCGTTACGACTGGACGCCGCAACCCGGCACCCCGGAGGCCAGGCTTTACAGCGATTTCCTGGTGGAGAAGGACTGGGTCTGAAGCGGAGAGCTGCCGTGTGTTTCAGCGGCCGCCGAACCAGGATTTCACCGAACGGATGCGATCCCGCAGTTGGGACAGCATCGACGACTCGGTTTCGGATGCCGCGGCCGCCGCAACGCGATGCTGTTTCAGCAGTTTCGGCGTTTTTCGGAACGACTGGTAACGGGCCAGGGCGGCATGCACATGCTGCTGCAGCAGTTTCAGGTTCAGCGGTTTGCTGAGGAAACGGAACACCTGGGCCTGGTTGATCAGGTCGATCACCAGCTCCGAATCCGAGGCTTCCGTGGTCAGGATCGCAAGAATCTCGGGGTGGTCCTGTTTCAGCAGCTTGAAGGCGGCCAGTGATTTGCGGTCGCCGCTGCGGATGTCGGCGACGATGACGGCTATTTCCCGCTCGGCGAGGACGCCCAGCGCGCGATCCATGTCCAGCGCCTCGATGACCGGGCACACGCCGCCCATCAGTTCGCTGACGGCGCGGAAAACGCTCTGGTCGGGGTTGAGCACCAGGATGCCGAAGTCCACCTTGTCCGGCACGATGACCGGCGAGGTCGCCATGTCCGCCAGCTCCAGCGCGATGGCCGCGGCTTCGCCGATCGTTTTCTGGATTTCGGTGTTGTTCCACGGTTTGCTGATGAAGCGGAAGACCTCGCCGTCGTTGATCGAGCCGACGATGGACGCCAGGTCGGAGTAGCCGGTAAGCAGTATGCGCACGGTGTGCGGCGCCAGATCGCGGACCTCGCGCAGGAACTCGACACCGGTCATTTCCGGCATGCGCTGGTCGCTGATGACGACGTGCGGATGGAAGCGCTTCAGGAATTCCATGGCTTCCGGGCCGCTGCTGGCGGTAAACACGTTGTACTGGTTGCGGAATACCGAACGCAGCGCATTGAGGATGCGTTCCTCGTCATCCACGAACAGCAGTTTCGCCTTCTTGCCGCCGGTATCGAAGGTGGGGGCCACCGCCGGCGCGACAGCGGGTTCGGCGGCCCTGGCCGCCTGCATGCCGGAGATCACCCGCGCGGCGGACACCAGTTTCGGATCCAGGCGTTGCGTCGGCACTTCCCGGTTTTTTTCATCCTCGGCCGCCTTTGCCGTGCGCAGGCTGGCGGCAATTCCCTGCACGAAAGCCAGCGCGAATTCACGCGCGGTCTGGAAGCGGTCCTCGCGTTTTTTCGCCAGCGCCTTGTGCGTGGCCCAGTCGAGCTGCACCGATATGCGCGGGTTGAACTCGGAGGGATTGGCGGGGCGCTCGCCGATGACCTGGCGCATGATTTCCACATTGCTGCCGGTGAAGGGCTTGCGGCCGGCGAGCAGTTCGTAGGCAATGACGCCGGCGGAATAGATGTCGGTGCGGGCATCCGGTTCGTCCCCGGTGAACTGCTCCGGCGACATGTAACCGGGTGAACCCATGATTTCTCCAACCTGGGTCAGCGAGGAGGAATCGAGGTGGGCGATGCCGAAATCGCTGATCTTGATGCGGCCGTCATCGTTGATCAGGATGTTCGACGGCTTGATGTCGCGGTGGACGACGCCCTGCGCATGGGCATAACCGAGTCCGTCGAGCAGCTGGCGCACGATCTCGCCGATTTCCGCAAGATCGAATTTCGCCTTGTTCTGCAGGTGTTCGTACAGCGACTTGCCGTTGACCAGTTCCATCACGATGAAGGCAAGGTCGTCGTCCTCGCCGTAGTCGTAGATCGCCGCAATCCGCGGGTGGGTCAGGCGGCCGACCGCCTGCGCCTCGTGGCGAAAGCGCGCGACGGCATACTGCAGCTCGGAGGGATCGAGCGCCGACTTGGTGATGGTCTTGATCGCCACCTGGCGGTGGATCGCGGGATCAAAGGCCTTGTAGACGGTGCCCATGCCGCCACGGCCGAGGATGCCCTGCACCTCGTACTTGCCGATCTTCTGCGGGTAGCCGGCGCTCATGCGGCGTCATCCAGTGCTGCGGGCGGAACCAGCGGCAGCACGATGGTGAAGCGGGTGCCCTGGCCCACGGTGGAGTCGACGCTGATCCTGCCGCCGTGCTGCTCCACGATCTTGTAGGAAATCGAGAGGCCGAGGCCGGTGCCCTTGCCGACGGCCTTGGTGGTGAAGAAGGGATCGAAAATCTTCGACATGATCTCCGGCGGGATGCCCTTGCCGTTGTCGGCGATTTCCACCGCGACATGGTCGGTGCCCTCGGCGCGCGTGCTCACCGTGATCTCTCCGGCTCCCGACTCGATCGCCTGTGCCGCGTTGTTGATCAGGTTGAGGAACACCTGGTTCAGCTGCGAGGGGGAGCAGGTGATGGCCGGGATGTCGCCGAGATGTTTGGTGACCTTGAGGTGCTTGAGTTCGTGTTTGGCCAGCACCAGTGCGCTTTCAATGCCTTCATTGAGGTTGAAGCTCGATACCTTGCTGCGGTCCAGCCGGCTGAAATTTTTCAGGTTCAGCACGATTTCCGAGATCTGTTCGATGCCGTAGAGACCGTCGTTGGCCAGCTGGCCGAGCTCGGCGAGTGCCTGCTGCTCGGCAAAATGGTTGACCAGGCCGCGTACTGCGGCGTATTTGGCCTGCAGCCGCTCCGGGTTCGGGCTCGGATCTTCCATCAGGCGCAGCAGCTTGTTGGTTTCGACCACCAGTTGCTTGACCTCGGGCAGCTTGCCCGCAACCGAGCCGAGGCTGTTCTTGACATAGGCCAGGGGTGTGTTGATTTCGTGGGCGATGCCAGCAACCATCTGTCCCAGCGACGACATTTTTTCCGTCTGGATCAGTTGCGCCTCGGATTCCTTGAGCTGCTGCAGCGCGTCTGACAATGCGCGGGTGCGTTCCTCCACCCGGGATTCAAGGACGCGGTTGGCTTCGTTGAGCAGCCGGTAGCTGACCGCCAGCTTGGACAGCAGCCAGCCGATCAGGATCAGCAGCGCGCCGGCGTAGGCGATCAGGTAGATGCGGTAACGTTCACTGTCGGATTCGGTGTCTGCGGCCTCCCGGGTGAAGGCATCGGTCAGGCTGTTGATGCGCGGTCCCGCGGAAGATACGGAAATCTTCAGGAACAGCTCATCCTCCACCGGCTTGGCGCCGAGGACCTGCTGCACCGTGCTGTCCAGGCGGGCCAGTCCGTCGCGCAGCGCCGCGGGCAGTCCTTCGGATGACTTGCGCAGGTCGGCGGCAAAGGTTTCGACGGTTTTGCGCTGCGCCTCGGAAGGGTCGGCCGTGTAACGCATCAGGTGCGCGAACAGCAGCGCCGAGGTGCTTTCCACCGCAACCAGGCGGTCACGCTGGGGAAAACCCGCCCAGGCGCCGCGTACGAGGCCTGCGATCTCGGTATCGAACTCCACCAGGCGGCCCAGCGCCTGGGTCACCATCAGCTGGGCCGCCCGGTAACGCCGGAGCAGTTCCGCCTTCTGGTTGAAGGCCTGCAGCAGCGCCGGCAGTTCCCGGGCCAGCGCCTGGCTCGGAGATTCGGCGGCGACCTGCTGCAGCCGCTTCAGGAGCTCCGGCGCCCGCACCCCGCGGTCGTCCGCAACCTTGGCTTTGCCGGAATGGCCCTCGGTCCGGGCACGCAGCACCTCGAAGTCCCAGCGGCCGTCGATTTCCCTCAGTTCCCGGAGGTAACCGAGAATCTCGCCCTGACGCCGGTAATCGACACCCTGGCTCTTGATGTACAGAAAGCCGAGCAGCGCGACCAGGCCGACGGCCGCCAGCGCCATCAGCGGCAGGCGGGCCCTGCGCGGCGGCACCAGGCGCTGCCAGGGGGCAGCCGGCGCCGGCGGTTTCCGCAACTCATTCTCCAAGGTAAGCCTGCCTCACTTGTGGATTGGACAGCAGTTTCCGCGCATCATCGGCCAGCACGATGCTGCCACTCTCCATGACATAACCGCGGTGGCAGGTTTCGAGCGCCAGCTTTGCATTCTGTTCCACCAGCAGCATCGTCACGCCCTCGGCAGCCACTGTCCGCACCGTTTCGAAAATCTTCTGCACCATCAGCGGTGCCAGTCCCATGCTCGGTTCATCAAGCAGCAACAGCCGCGGCCTGCACATCAGCGCCCGCGCCATGGCCAGCATTTGCTGCTCGCCGCCGGAGAGCGTCCCGGCCAGCTGTCCGCGGCGTTCGGCAAGCCGCGGAAACAGCGTGTAGGCATGGTCGAAATCCCGGGCTATGGCGACCTTGTCGTCGCGGATGTAGGCGCCCATCGCGAGATTTTCCGCCACCGTGAGCCGCGGAAACACGCCGCGCCCCTCGGGCACCATCGCCAGGCCGCGCCGCACCAGATGATACGCCGGTTTTCCCGTGACTTCGGTGCCGTCGTAGTCGACGCGACCGGCTGCGGGGCGCAGCAGGCCGGACAGCGCTTTCAGCGTGCTGGTCTTGCCTGCGCCGTTGGCACCGATCAGCGCCACCAGCTCGCCATCGCGGACTTCCAGGTCGATGCCCTTGACCGCCCTGATGCCGCCATAGGCCACTTCCAGTCCGCGTACGCCAAGCATGATCTCAGGCAATGGCGCCACCCAGGTAGGCTTCGATGACCTTGGCATCGCGCTGCACTTCGGCCGGCTCTCCCTCGGCGATCTTTTCGCCGTAATCCAGCACCGCGACGCGGTGCGACAGGCCCATCACCAGTTTCATGTCGTGTTCGATCAGCAGCAGCGTCACGCCGTCGGCGACGATGCGCTCCAGCAGTCCGCGCAGGCCGGCGGTTTCGGTGGCATTCATGCCGGCGGCAGGTTCGTCGAGCGCGAGCAGTCTGGGCTCGGTGGCGAGCGCGCGGGCGATCTCCAGCCGGCGCTGGTCACCGTAGGGCAGGTCGCGCGCGAGTACCCCGGCGCGCGCGGAGAGGCCGCAATAGTCCAGCAATTCCAGCGCGCGCTGCGAGATGGCGGCCTCTTCGGCGCGTGTTGCCGGAGTGCGCAGCACGGCGCCGAGCACACCGGCACGGGTGCGCGGATGGCGCCCGACCATCACGTTTTCCAGCGTGTTCATGCTGCCGAAAAGACGGATGTTCTGGAAGGTGCGGGCAATGCCGTGCCGGGCAATGTGGTGGGGCTGGAGTCCGCCGACCGCCTGCCCGGCGAAGGTGACCGTGCCGGCGTCGGCCGCGTAGAGCCCGGTCAGGACATTGAACAGCGTGGTTTTGCCGGCGCCGTTGGGGCCGATCAGCCCGAAAATTTCGCCGCGGAAAACATTGATCGAGACATCGTTCAGCGCGCGCAGCCCGCCAAAGCGTTTGCTGATGCCCGTGGCGCAGAGGAGGGGGGTGTCAGCCGGCGCCATGCGTTTTCCCCTCCGCGGTGGCGGGCAGGACCGGATTGCGGCGGCGTGCCGGCAATATCCCCGACGGCCGGAACAGCATCATCAGCACCAGCGCAAGGCCGAACAGCAGCATGCGCAGGTCCGAAGGATCGACGAAGACCTCGCCGAACCAGCGCTGCTGCAGCGGGCCGACGTAACGCAGCGCTTCCGGCAATGCGGTCAGCAGCACCGCGCCCAGCACGACGCCCCAGACATTGCCCATGCCGCCAAGCACCACCATGCACAGCACCATGATGGAATCGATCAGGTGAAAGCTTTCCGGACTGATGAAACCCTGGAAGGACGCGAACAGGCCGCCGGCAACGCCGCCGAAAGTTGCGCCCATGGCGAAGGCCAGCAGCTTCATGTTGCGGGTGTTGATGCCCATCGCCGAGGCCGCGAGTTCGTCGTCGCGGATCGCCACCCAGGCGCGGCCGATGCGCGAATTTTCCAGCCGCAGCGACACGGCGATCGACAGCAGGGCGCAGGCGAGGAAAACAAAGTAATAGTTGTGCACCGGCGTGAACGTGAGCCCGGCAATGTTGTGGGTCTGCGCCAGTGAAAATCCGCCGAACTGCAGGGGGTCGATCAGCGTGATGCCCTGCGGCCCGTTGGTGATGTTGACCGGACGGTTCAGGTTGTTGAGGAAAACGCGGATGATTTCGCCGAAGCCGAGCGTGACGATGGCCAGGTAGTCGCCGCGCAGCCGCAGTGTCGGCGCGCCGAGCAGGATGCCGAACACGGCGGCGACGGCCGCGCCCAGCGGCAGCAGCACATAGAAAGGCCAGTGCAACGCGAACTGCGGCGAGGCCAGCAGCGCATAACTGTAGGCACCGACCGCGAAGAAGGCGATGTAGCCGAGATCGAGCAGGCCGGCGAAACCGACCACGATGTTGAGCCCCAGCGCGAGCATGATGAACAGCAGCGCGACATCGGCGATGCGCACCCAGGCACGGCCAAGCACCGCCTCGATCAGGAAGGGCGCGGCGAGCAGCAGCAGCGCGATGACGAGCCAGTTTGTCCAGCGCAGCGCGGGGTGAGCGGCGGTCATGCGCGGTCCCCGCCGGAGCGGCCCATCAGGCCCGAGGGTTTCAGCACCAGCACCAGCACCAGCACCAGGAAGGCGAAGATGTCGCGGTAGTTGCTGCCGAGCACACCGCCGGTGAGGTCGCCGATGTAGCCGGAGGCCAGGCTCTCGATGACGCCGAGCAGCAGCCCGCCGAGCACCGCGCCGGCGACGTTGCCGATGCCGCCGAGCACCGCGGCGGTGAAGGCCTTGAGCCCGAGCATGAAACCCATGAAATAATGGCCGATGCCGTAATAGAGGACGACCATCAGTCCGGCGATGGCGCCGATGGCCGAGCCGAGCAGGAAAGTGAAGGCGATCACCGTGTTGGTGTTGACGCCCATCAGTCCTGCGACATCGGGATTCTGCTCGGTTGCGCGCATCGCGCGCCCCATGCGGCTGGCCTTGATGAACCACAGCAGTCCGCCCATGATCGTGCAGGCGAGCAGGAAGATCGCCGCCTGCAGCGCAGTGAGCTGCGCCCCGAACAGCGTGAAGCGCACAGGCTCGAAGATCTGGGGCAGCGAAATGTACTGCTTGCCCCAGATCAGCGCGGCCGAATACTGCAGCAGGATCGACACACCGATGGCGGTGATCAGCGGCGCCAGCCGCGGTGCGCGGCGCAGCGGGCGGTAGGCCGCGCGCTCGATCGACAGCCCGAGCACCGCGCAGACCAGCATCGCCCCGCAGGCGGCCAGCCCCAGCACCACCGGCGCCGGCAGGCCCGCGGCCGCCAGCAGCTGCAGCAGCGTCAGCGACACCAGCGCGCCGATCATCGTGATGTCGCCGTGGGCGAAGTTGATCAGGCCGAGGATGCCGTAGACCATCGTGTAGCCGAGCGCGACCAGCGCGTAGATGCTGCCCAGCACCAGGCCATTGACGATTTGTTGGGCGAAAATTTCCATCGGCAGAGACGGCAACGGCACCCTGGAGGGTGCCGTTGTGCCGTTATTCGCGGGTTATTTCTTCTCGGTTGCCGCTTCTTTTGCCGGCGCGCCTGCAGCGTCGGGCTTGACCACCTCCAGCGGTTCCCACTTGCCGCCCTTGACCACGTAAATGGTGATCGGGCCGTTCTTGAGGTCGCCTTTTTCGTCGAAGGCGATCGGGCCGATGACGCCCTGGTAATCGGTCTTGCCGACTTCGGGCAGGAATTTCGCCGGGTCGGCCGAGCCGGCGCGCTTCATGGCTTCGACGAACACGAACACCGCGTCGTAGCCCATCGGCGCGAACAGCTCGACTTCCTGGTTGAACTTTGCCTTGTACTTGTCGAGGAAGGTCTTGCCGCCGGGCATCTGGTCCTTGGGCAATCCCGGGATCGACGCCATTGCGCCTTCCGCGGCATCACCCGCGAGTTTGATGAAATTCGGCGTCTGCATGCCGTCGCCGCCGATGAAGCCGGCCTTGATGCCGAGGTCCTTCATCTGCTTGATCATCGGTCCCGCCTGCGGGTCGATGCCGCCGAACATGATCAGGTCCGGCTTGCGGCCCTTGATCTTGGTCAGGATCGCCTTGAAGTCGGTGTCCTTGTCGGTGGTGTGCTCGCGGGCAACGATCTTGCCGCCCAGCGATTTCACCGTCGTCTCGAAGTTGTCGGCGAGGCCCTGGCCGTAGGCGGTGCTGTCGTCGATCACCGCGATGTTTTTCGCCTTGAGATTGTTGATGGCGAAGCGTGCCAGCGTCGGCCCCTGCTGGCCGTCGTGGGCGACAACCCGGAAAGTGGTCTTGAAACCCTTCAGTGTGTAGTCGGGGTTGGTCGACGAGGGGGATATCTGCGGCACACCGCCGTCGGCGTAGACCTTGGAGGCGGGGATCGACGCGCCGGAATTGAAATGCCCCACCACCGCGGCAACTTTTGCATCCACCAGTTTCTGCGCCACCGTGGTTGCCTTGGTCGGATTGGCTTCGTCATCCTCGGCAACCATTTCGAACTTCACTTTCCTGCCGCCGATTTCGACACCCTGTGCATTGAGATCCTCGATCGCCAGTTGCACGCCGTTGCGGATGTCGATGCCGATGTGCGCCTGCGGTCCGGTCAGCGGCGAAGCCGAGCCGATTTTCACGGTCATCACTTCCGGCGGTTTCGGCGCTTCGGCCTTGGGCGCGGGCGGCGGCGCTTCCTGGCCGCAAGCGGTGATCAGGGTGGCGGCCAAAAGGGCGGCTAGGGCATGGCGTGACTTGTGCATCGGCATGGGAGCTCCAATTCGAGGGGTCGGTGGGGCAATCGGTCCGCGGCTCAGGGCAGATCGCGGTTTCAGTATTTAACCCATTGTTACTGAAAGGGATTTATTGATTATCCGGAGCAGGCCCGGCAATGTCAATTTCAGCGCCGGTGACAGTCATGAAAAAAGCCGGCGAGTGGCCGGCTTTTCAGGAAGCGGGGACGCGTCATTTCAGCGTCAGTATCCACTGCACCATGGACTTGATGTCTTCTTCCTTGACGTGCGCGTTGGGCGGCATCGGTGCCGGTCCCCAGACGCCGGAACCGCCGGCCTTCACTTTCTGGATCAGCTTGGCTTCGGCGCCCTTGTCGTTGCGGTATTTGGCGGCGATTTCCTTGTAGCCGGGACCGATGGCCTTGCGATCCATCGCATGGCAGGTCATGCAGCCGCTGGACTGCGCGAGTTTTTCCGTGGCAGCGACGCTGCCTGCGGACAGGACACCCAGTACGATGGATGCGGCATAAACCAGTTTCATGAACACTCCTTGGCGATCGGCTCTGGAAAATGAGCGGCGATTGTAGCCGAAGCATGGCCTCGCCGGAAACGCGCCGGGCCTTTGCCTCCTGGGGCTGCGGGTCTTGGAAAATTATATATAAGTATTTGTTTTTATTAAATATTCTATGAATGGTCGAGATACCCCGGCGCGGACCTGCTTATACTTCCATCATCACATTGAATCCCTGCATATCCCGGAGGACAGATGAAAATCGACACCATTGCAGTACATGGCGGCTACCAGCCTGATCCGACCACCAAAGCGGTCGCTGTTCCGGTCTACCAGACAACCTCATATGCCTTCGACAGCACCCAGCATGCTGCCGACCTGTTCGACCTCAAGGTCCAGGGCAACATCTATACCCGAATCATGAACCCGACCACCGACGTGCTCGAAAAGCGCGTCGCCGAAATGGAGGGCGGCATTGCCGGACTGGGCCTGGCCTCGGGCATGGCCGCGATCACCTACGCGATCATGACCATTGCCGAGGCCGGCGACAATATCGTCACCTCGAGCGCGCTCTACGGCGGCACCTACAACCTGTTTGCGCACACCTTTCCGCAGTACGGCATCGAGGTGCGCTTTGCCGATTACCGCGAACCCAGGGCCTGGCAGAAACTGATCGACGGCAAGACCAAGGCGGTGTTCTGCGAATCGGTGGGCAATCCGCTGGGCAATGTCGTCGACTTCGGCGAACTCGCGAAAATCGCCCACGAGCGCGGTGTGCCGGTAATCGTCGACAACACCGTGCCGACGCCCTATCTGTGCCGGCCTTTCGAGCATGGCGCCGACATCGTCGTGCATTCGCTGACCAAGTATCTCGGCGGCCACGGCAATTCCATCGGCGGCGCGATCGTCGACTCCGGCAACTTTCCCTGGGCCGGGCACAAGCAGAAGTTCCGCCGGCTCAACGAGCCCGACGTGTCCTACCACGGCGTGGTCTATACCGAGGCGCTGGGCGCCGCAGCCTACATCGGCCGCGCCCGCGTGGTTCCCCTGCGCAACATGGGCGCCGCGCTGTCGCCGTTCAATGCCTTCCTGATCCTGCAGGGCATCGAAACCCTGGCAGTGCGCATGGACCGCATCTGCGACAACGCGCAGGCCGTCGCCCGTCACCTGCAGGGCCATGCGAAAGTGGGCTGGGTGCGTTATGCCGGGCTGCCCGACCACCCGGACAAGCCGCTGGTCGACAAATACATGGGGGGGCGCGCCTCGGGCATTCTCAGCTTCGGCATCAAGTCCGGCAGCGCCGGCGGGGCGCGTTTCATCGACGCGCTGAAACTGGTGACGCGACTGGTCAACATCGGCGACGCGAAGTCGCTGGCCTGCCACCCTGCGAGCACCACCCACCGCCAGCTGTCGCCGCAGGAACTGGCGAGCGCCGGCGTCAGCGAGGACATGGTGCGCCTGTCGATCGGCATCGAGCACATCGACGACATCATCGCCGACCTCGAGCAGGCGCTCGCTGCCGCGTGACGGCCCGGTTCAGTTTGAACCGCTGATGCTGTCCAGGGTTTTCCGGTAGAGCGCAGCGCGCGGGCCGCCCAGCGCCACGGCCCGCTGCGCGGCCGCCAGCGCCTCGCTCTTTCGGCCCAGCTCGAAACGGACCTGTGCCAGATTGTTCCAGGCATCCGCGGCCTGCGGGTGTTTCAGGGTGGCCTCATGGTAGGCCGCTTCCGCTTCGGCCAGCCGCCCTTGTGCGTAGGCGGCATTGCCGAGACCCAGGCGCGCAATGAGGTTTGCCGGCCAGCGCTGGAGTGCTCCGGCGTATGCGCGTTGTGCGGCGGCGGGGGAACTGCGCTCCAGTGCTGCGGCCGCGGCGACATGCTCCGCTTCGGTTGCGGTGGCCGCCAGCCGGTCGGGCTGCAGCACGACCATGGCCCAGTGCCTGCTGCGTGCCCAGGTGCGTTCAAAAGTCGACAGCGACATGGCCAGCCGGCGTGTGGTGCCTGAACGCAGGATGATTTCCCCGCGTTCGCGGTCGTAACCCACGACCACGGCGTAATGCCAGACCGGCGCAAATGCCAGGGAAAGGTTCTGCAGCACGATGACCGGATTGCCGGCGGCAACTTCCAGCAGCAGGTCCTGCAGCCGGGGCGCCAGCGGATACGCCAGCAGGCCCTGGCGCCGGGTTGCGGCGAGCATCTCGGCCTGCAGCGAGCCTTCGCGTGCCGGCAGGTAGACCTGCGACACCAGGGTCTCAGGGGACACCGGCACACCCGCATGCGTCAATGCCGTGGCCAGTGCGGCCGGCCCGCATTGATAGTCCTGCTGCGGAAAAAACGGTACCGCGACGAGTTCAGCCTGCGGCGGCAGCGCTGCCGGCGGATGTTCGAGCAGTGTCCGGACCTGGGGAGCCGCACATCCTGCAAGCAGAATCGACAGGAGCAGGACACCCGTGATCGCGGGTGTCCTGAGACTGCGCAACACCGTCTAGCGGACGGACCGCGTGAACGGGAAGACCTTGGTCAGGCCGAGAATGTCGGTGACCAGCAGGATGATGAAGACGGCGAACAGCACGCCGACAATGCCGGCGCCGGCGGGCAACTGGTCGATGCGCCCTGCAAGCTCCCCGACCTCCTGGTCCGACAACGCGTCGACGCGCGCCTTTGCCGCTTCGGCATCAACACCGAAGGACTGCAGCTGTGAACGCACATCCTCCCGCTCCAGAAAACTGCGGACGCGCTCGCGTTCGGAGCTGGCATGGATCTGGTCGGTGGTGACGATATCCGCCGACGCAGGCAGCGGCAATCCGAGCGCAAAAGTGCAGACAACAAGCAGGCGGGCGATGGCGCGGTTAAAACGGTTCATAGGGTAGCTCCTTGTGAGGTTGACACGGAATCTCAGGCATTACCCCCGGGCGACGGAATATCTTGTTGTGTGGTTCCGGTTTTGTTTGAGGTCGCCGCTCGGCCGGAGCGGATCACTGGCGCGATCCGCTCCGGCCTGGCCTGCAGTTTACCTGCATTGCCGATGCAGCGCAGCCATGCCGCGGCGTCGCGGATGCTGCACACTGCGCACTCAGGTCCAGCGCACGGTGTCGGCGCGGTCTTCGGCCTGGAGCAGGGTGGTGGTGTAGACCCAGGTGGCGTCGCAGAGATCGTAGCGCCGGCTCAGCTGGCGGCGCACTTCGTTCTCTGCTTCACCCGCGGGTATCTTGGAGCGCTCCCACATTGCGAGGTCGGGCCGGCGGGTGATCATCAGCGCGCTCGCGCGTCCGGGTTTATCGTCGACGCAGCGCCACAGGCCTATGACCTGTGAGTCGTAGGCGGCTTCGAATCCCGGCCAGGCGGCCGCGCACAGCGACAGGAACTCCGTCCAGTGCGCGTCCGGCAGTTCGAACCAGCGGAAGGCGTAGTTGCCCTGGCGCCGCGGCGGCTGCGGCGATTCGGGGCGCAGCGTCGCCCGCATCGGACGGCTGCGGATCTGGCGCAGGTTTTCCACGCCGCGCATCAGTTCTTCGGCGATGCCGGCATCGCCGGCCGAAGGCCAGACGGTGATCGCGTTCAGTTCGTCACGGGGGCAACCGATTTGCGAGCGCCAGACGCCAAACAGCGCGCCGCCGCGCCCGGCCCAGTGAAGGCGGCCAAGTTCATCGGCCACCGTGGCAAAGGTCCGCGGGGCGCAGCTGATCGAGTGATGGACGTAGATCAGGGTGTCCGCCATGGTCCTGCGCCTCGGGCTCCTGCGCGATCAGTCGGTGACCGCGCCCTTGCTGGCGGTGGAAACCAGCCGCGCGAACTTGGCCAGCGCGCCGCGGGTGTAACGCGGCTTCGGCTGTTTCCATTTTTTCCTGCGCGCCGCGAGCTCCTTCGCCGGGACGTTGAGCTGGATCAGCCGCTTGATGGCGTCGATGGTGATCGAATCGCCTTCCTTGACCAGCGCGATCGGCCCCCCCTCGAAGGCCTCCGGCGCGACGTGGCCGACGACCATGCCCCAGGTGCCGCCGGAGAAACGGCCGTCGGTGATCAGTCCGACCGATTCGCCAAGACCCTGGCCGATCAGCGCGCCGGTGGGCGCCAGCATCTCCTGCATGCCGGGACCGCCCTTCGGTCCTTCGTAGCGGATGACGACGACGTCGCCGGCCTTGATCTTCTTCGCCATGATCGCCTTCATGCAGGCCACTTCGGAATCGAAGACGCGGGCGGGGCCGGTGATCTTCGGTGATTTCAGACCGGTGATCTTGGCGACGCAGCCTTCGGGGGCAAGGTTGCCCTTGAGGATCGCGAGATGGCCCTGTTTGTACATCGGGTTGGACCACGGCCGGATCACGTCCTGGTCGGCACGCGGCGTGTCGGGCACGTTTTTCAGTTCCTGCGCCAGCGTTTTGCCGGTGATGGTCAGGCAGTCGCCGTGGAGCAGGCCTTGTTTCAGCAACATCTTCAGCACCTGCGGCACACCGCCGGCGCGGTGGAAATCGACCGCGACATAACGCCCCGAAGGCTTGAGGTCGCAGAGCACCGGCACCTTCTTGCGCACGCGCTCGAAGTCGTCGATGGTCCATTTGACCTGCGCCGCGTGGGCGATCGCGAGGTAGTGCAGCACCGCGTTGGTCGAGCCGCCGGTGGCCATGATCAGCGCCACCGCGTTTTCGATCGACTTGCGGGTGACGATGTCGCGCGGCTTGATGTCCTGTTTGATCGCGTTGACCAGCACGCGCGCCGATTCGGCGGCGGAGTCGGCCTTTTCCGGGTCGGGCGAGGCCATCTGCGAGGAACCGAGCACGCTCATGCCCAGCGCTTCGAACGACGACGACATGGTGTTCGCAGTGTACATGCCGCCGCAGGCGCCGACCGAGGGGCAGGCGTTTTTCTCGATGCCGATGAAATCCTCGTCGCTCATCTTGCCGGCGGCGTAGGAGCCTACCGCCTCGAAGGCGCTGACGATGGTCAGGTCCTGGCCCT
>LNFM01004214.1_pt1 | contig 26886 bp, 22 predicted proteins | sample 596031 | NCBI WGS metagenome assembly LNFM01 (sample SAMN04254537, study PRJNA301005) | activated carbon metagenome | isolation source: dual media filters at the Ann Arbor, Michigan drinking water treatment plant | place: USA: Ann Arbor | reverse complement strand
GGCTTCCGCAACGCCCAACACTTCACCACCGCCATCTACTTTCACTGCGGTGGGCTCGACCTCTACCCACGCTGATCCCGGAAGAGGCTGAATTTTGAATGTCGGCGAAGCGAGCCTGAATTACTCACATCGCCTTGTCGATCGGAATCGCCTGCCCACTCCATGCGCGCTTGCCGGTCCAGTCGCGCGGGGCGTCGGTCCAGAAGGGATCGGTGGCGGGCAGACCGAGCGGCAGGAAGGCCGCCGAGCACAGGTAGAGACTGCCCGTGGAGATGTAGGTCTCGGCCACGCCGGGCTGATGTCCACAGAGACCGAGCGTCAGCCAGCCGTTGGCGTCGACGGTGCCAGGCGCATCCAGCGTGCGCGCGATGACGGCCCCCAGCGCCGCGCGCGCCTGTCCTGGCGTCACGTCTGCCGGCAACGCGCGGCGTAGCGCCGCCTGAGCCAGGCCCTGGAACGCGCCGCAGCGATACGCGAGGGAGCGGCCCACGGCCGGAAACGACCCGTCCGGTGCAATCAGGCGTTCCTGGATCGCGGCGTATCGGCGTGCGCGTGTCGCGACGGGCCCGCGCATCGCCTGCCAGGCGGGGCGGTCATCGGCGCACGCCTCCAGGACGTCGATCAACATCGGCTGGATGACGTAGGCGTTGTAGTAGTCGAAGTGGAACTGCGGCCCGTCGCCGTAGATGCCGTCGCCCTGGTACCACTGTTCGTGCTGGCGCAGCGCGTAGTCGATGCGCATGCGATCCCACGTCGCGTCGCCGGCCGTCTTCAGGAAGGCCTCGACGGTCGCGGCAAACAGCAGCCAGTTGTTGAAGAAGGGCAGAATCGCCCGCGCCGACCGGAACGCGTCGATCAACCGGGCACGTGTCTGGTCGCTCAGCGCCGACCAGAGCGAGGGCGCCCGAAGGAAGGCCTGCGCGAGGAAGGCCGCATCGACCAGCGGTTGCGACCCCGTGGCGAAGTTCAGGCGGTCGGGCCCTCCTGGTCGGACCGCTTCGTCGAGGCCGTCACGCACCAGCGCCCCCCACGCGGCCCGCATCGTCCCTTCCGCATCTGGCGACGGGGGAAGGCCGAGCCACGGGGCGAGGCCCATCAGCGTGCGCCCCACGGCCTCGAGGTGTGTCACCTCGGCACGACCCGTGCCGGACGACTCCACGGGCATGGTGGCTCGCAGGCGTCCGGCCGCGAGCGCGCGAACGACCGGCGCGAAGACCGTGTCGACCCGTGCGAGCCAGGCCTGACGGTCGCCCCCAGCCCCGCCGACGGCGCCCTGGCCGCCGCCCTGGGCGGTGGCCGGGGTGGCGGGCACCGCCGCCGCGGGCGTGAGGCTCGTCAACGCCGCACCGCCGACTCCGGCGGCCGCCCGCACGAAGCGCCGCCGGTTCATCCGAGCGCGATCGCCTCGTCGATGAGCATCACGGGGATGTCCTCGCGGACCGGGTAGAGGTACTTGCCGTCGGCGCGCACCAGACCCTCCGTCACGGGGTCGGTGACCGCGGCGCCGCCGCGAGCCTTGACGCCTCCGGCCGCGATGCGGGCATTCAGGCCGGCCAGTGTCTCCGCGCTGGCCAGGGTGACCGGAGTCTTGTCCTCGGGGCACACGAGGATCTCGAGCAGTTCAGCGTCGACCATGGCCGCAGTGTAGCGGCCCCCACCGGGGGCGTCCAGCCGAGGCGGTGTTTTGCTACGATGCTCCCGCTCGTCCATTTCCGAAGGAGTCTGCCATGCGGATGCTCGCGTGGGGCCCGGCGTCTGCCGCGGTCCTGCTGACCGGTATGTCGTGGTGTGCGTTGCCTGCGCACGCGCAGGAGAAGTCCAAGCTGAAGCCCAAGGACATCCCCCGTCTGATGGAGGAGGCCGACAAGTTCCTCGCGGCCAACGACCTGCCGAAGGCGGAGGCGTACCTCAAGGCGATCATCGAACTCGACCCGAAGCAATCGCAGGCAGCGTTCAAGCTCGGCAAGGTCTGCGAGACCCAGAAGGACTGGGACTGCACCTTGATGAACTACCAGTTGGCGCTGGGTGCGCTGACGGGCGCCGACAAGGCGCAGGCCCACCTGGGCCTGGCCAGCGGACACTTCCAGGCAGGTCGTTACGCCGATGCGGCCGAGCAGGCCGCCGCGGCGCTGGCGCTCGATGCGTCTCGCAGCCAGGCGGCGCTCATTCGTGCCGAATCGCTCGTGAAGACGAAGAGCCCGGAGGCCGTTGCCGCCGGTGAAGCCGCGGTCAAGGCGCTGCCCGACGCCGCCAAGGCCCATGCGTCGCTCGGTGAGGCGCTGCTCGCGGCCGGCCGTGGGCCAGACGCCGAGGGTCCGCTCAAGCGCGCGCTCGAACTCGACCCGAAGCAGCCGGCGACCAGTGCTCAACTGGCCCAGGTGCTCAGCGCCAAGGGCGACCACCCCGGCACGATCGCCGCCGCCTCCCAGGCCCTGGCGGCCGAGCCCGGCCGCAAGGAACTCTACGCCCTGCGCGGCCGCGCCTATCTCGCGACCGGGGATGAGGCCAAGGCCCTCGAAGACCTCTATGCGGCCGTCGCCGCCACGCCGACCGACAAGTCGCTGCTGCTCGCCCTCGCCACGCTCCAGCACAAGCAGGGCCGCCTCGACGCCGCGGCGCAGCAGTATCGCGCCGCGATCGCCATCGACCCTGGCCTCGGCGACGCCCAACTCGGGTTGGCCGACGTGCTGGTGCGCAACAACGACTTCGAGAACGCGCGCACGCCGGCTGCCGCCGCTGCCACGGCCCTGCCCGAGAAAGCACAGGCGCACTATCTGCATGGCCGCGTGCTCGAGCACGACAAGAAGTACGACGAGGCACTGGCGGCCTACGGTCAGGCGGTCCGCCTCGACGCGTCCATCGCCGGCGCGCATTACGGCATGGGACGCATCCTGCGCGAGCAGAAGAAGGACGTCCCGGCGGCGTTGGCCAGCATGGAGAAGGCGGCGGCGCTCGACGGCGCGGATCCGGGCGTGCTGACCGAACTCGGCGCCGTCCTCTACGAATCCAAGCAGGTCGATCGCACGATCGAAACGCTGCAGAAGGCCGCGGCCACACCCGCGTATGCCAACCCCATGGGGCTCGCCGTCCTCGGCCTGGCCCTGAAGGACAAGAAGCAGTTCGACCTGGCCATCCCATCGCTCGAGAAGGCGGCCGAACTGGCGCCCAAGTGGTGGATGCCGCGGTGGGGCGCCGCGTGGTCGTACTTCGGGCAGTTCAAGAAAGGCTGCCCGTGCGGGCCGGAGGATCAGGCGCGCGTGCAGAAGATGCAGGCGCACTACGACCAGATGACCGCCCTCGGTGGCGCCGACGCGGCGCTCGGCGAGCGGGTCAAGATGCTGGCGTCCGGGCTGAAGATCAAGTAGCCGTCACCGGCGGCTCCGGCGAGGCGCGACATCAGGTATCGTTCAGCACCCGATGTCGCTGCTCAGCCTCTATGACCTCTCCCTTCGGGGCCGGCGCGACGCGCCGGCCCTCGAGTTCGACGACGCGGACGGCCACACGCGCGCCCTGACGTTCGGCGACCTCGATGCACGCAGCGATCGCCTCGCGCAGGTGCTGGCCGGGCGCGGTGTCACGGCCGGGGACCGCGTCGCCTTCTGCCTGCCCAACCGCGTCGCCGTCATCGACCTCTGGATCGCCCTGCTCAAGCTCGGCGCCATCGTCGTTCCCATCAACGTGCTGTATCGGGGCCGGGAGATCGGCCACATCCTCGCCGACGCGCAGCCGCGTGCCGTGGTCACCACGGCCGATCGGATCGCGGACTTCGAGGGGACCGCCGGGTGGGATGTGGAGGGGCTCGAGGCCGAGGCGGCCGTGGCGATCACGGCGCGGCCGCTCGTCCGTACCGATGCCGCCACGCCTGCCGCCCTCGTCTACACCTCGGGCACGACCGGCGTGGCGAAGGGCGCCGTCCTCACCCACGGCAACTTCATCGCCAACGCCGTCTCGCTGGTCACCGCCTGGGGCATCACCAGCGCCGACCGCTACCTCGCGGCCCTGCCCCTGTTCCACGTCCATGGCCTCGGCAACGGCGTGCAGTGCTGGCTGGCGAGCGGCTGCCACATGCGACTGCTCGAGCGCTTCGAACACGACAAGGCCGTCGGCTGGTTCGAGCAGTATCGGCCGACGCTGTTCTTCGGCGTGCCAACCATGTACGTGCGCCTGCTGGAGACGGCGCCGACACGGGCCCGCGCGATCGGCGCCGCGATGCGGCTCTTCGTCTCGGGCTCGGCCCCCCTGCCGGCCCACGTCCACGAGGCGTTCGAGGCCCGGTTCGGCCACGTCATCCTCGAGCGCTACGGCATGACCGAGACGCTCATGAACGTCAGCAACCCCCTGGTGGGGGAGCGGCGTCCCGGGACGGTCGGCCTGCCCATGCCGATGGTGGCCGTCCGCATCCTCGACGAGTCCGGGGCCCTGGTCGACGACGGGGTGACGGGAGAGGTGTGGGTGAAGGGGCCCAACGTCTGCGACGGCTACTGGAACCGGCCAGATGCCACGAGCGCGGCGTTCGTCGACGGCTGGTTCCGCACCGGCGATCTCGGCATGCGCGCGCCCGATGGCTACATCACGCTGCAGGGGCGCCGCAGCGACCTCATCATCTCCGGTGGCTTCAACATCTACCCCCGCGAGATCGAGGACGCGCTGACCAGCCTTGCCGGTGTGCGGGAGGCAGCCGTGGTCGGCGTCGCCGATCCCGTGCGGGGCGAGGTGCCGGTGGCCTATCTCGTCACCGACGACGCGTGTGATCTGTCGGCCCTCGCTGACGCATTGCGAACGCAGATTGCGTCGTTCAAGGTGCCGCGCGGCTTCGTGCGGGTGGCGGCGCTCCCGCGCACGGCGCTCGGCAAGGTCCAGAAGCACCACCTGCCGCCCTGGACGCCATGAGCCCCGCCGCCCTCTCGGTCGTCGCGCTCGTGCTCGTGATGGGGGCCAGCTTCGGCACGCGCCTCAACGTCGGCGTGCTCGCCGTGGCCCTGGCCTGGCCGATCGCTGTCCATGCCGCCGGCTGGAAGGCCGACGCGCTCATGGCCGTCTTCCCGGCCTCGCTGTTCGTCACCCTGCTCGGGGTGACGCTGCTCTTCGGCGTGACGCAGGCCAACGGCACGATGGCCGCCGTCACCCAACGCGCCTTGCGCCTCTGTGGCGGACGCGCCGCGTGGCTGCCGTTCCTGCTGTTCGGGCTGGCGTGCACCATCAGCACGATGGGCCCCGGCGCCATCGCGGCGGTGGCCCTGTTGGCCCCGATGGGCATGGCCGCCGGCGCCCACGCCGGCATCCCCCCCCTGCTGACGGCGTTGATGCTCGGCAACGGCGCCAACGCCGGCAATCTGTCGCCCTTCAGCGCCGTCGGCGTCATCGTCACCGCCGGCATGGGCAAGGCCGGTGTGCCCGGACACGAGTGGCAGGCATGGGCTGCCAACTTCGTCGCCCACGTCCTCGCTGCCGGGGCAGCATGGGCGCTGTTCGGGGGGCCGGGGCTGCTGCGCGATGCCACGCGTCGCGAGGCCGTCGTCGTGGCTCCGCTGGCCACCGAACACCGCGTGACGCTCATCGTCGGCGCGCTGTGGGTAGCCGCCGTCGTGCTGCTGAAGGTGAATCTCGGCCTCGCGGCGTTTGCCGCGGCGGCGTTCCTCGTCCTCGTGCGCGCCGCGGACGACACGGCGATGCTGCGGCAGGTGCCGTGGGCCGTGATCGTGATGGTGTGCGGCGTGAGCATGCTGATTGGCGTGCTCGAGGGCACCGGGGGCATGGACCTGTTCAGCACGCTGCTGGCCCGCATCGCCACACCGGGGTCGGTCAACGGCGTGATCGCGTTCGTGACCGGCGCCATTTCGACCTACAGCTCGACGTCCGGCGTGGTCTACCCGACGTTCCTGCCGGCCGTGCCGGCGCTGGTGGAGAAGCTCGGCGGAGGCAACCCGCTCGAGATCGCGCTCAGCATCAACGTCGGCGCGGCGCTGGTGGATGTGTCGCCGCTCTCGACGATCGGCGCGCTGTGCATCGCGGCGCTCCCGGAGGGCCACGACGCACGGCGGCTGTTCCGCATCCTGCTGCTGTGGGGGATGTCGATGACGGTCGTCGGCGCGCTGTTCTGCCAGTTCGTCATCCCGCTGTTCGCGCGATAGACGATCATCGACGCGCCGGCCGCGGGCGTCAGACGTGCGCGGTCTTCTCCACGACGAAGATGTTGTTCTCGGTCTCCTGAATCAGGACCTGCACCGTGTACATCACGTCATGGCCCGGGAACTTGTCGCGAATGTGCGCGACCACGTTGTCCCAGACGTAGAGGGCGACGTTCTCCACGCTGGGTCCCTTGCCCCGCAGCAACACCACGCCCTCGGGTTCGAAGAGCTCCGGATTGAGGAACGTCGCGTCCTGCTCGGTCACCAGCATCTTGTGATCGAGGAAGCGCATCACGGCCTTGAGGTCCCCGAAGTCGAGGGCCATGTCGAGCTCGTCGCGCGGGAAGGCCTCGCACGAGACCGTGACGGTGCCCCGCCAGGTGTGGCCATGCACCCACTTGCACTTGCCGGGATAACCGAGCTGCCGATGCCCGGTGTGGAAATGGGAGTGAACGATGATCTTTTCCATACGAGTGGTGGGACGCGCGAGTGACGCGCGACGCTTCGCCCATTCTACTGATCGGTGGTCCACCGTGCGGCATGGACCGTCACGGCGCGCGTCTCGCCCGGACGGGCATTGACGGTGTCCATCACGAGCAGGAGGGCGTGGACGCGCTCGAGGGGCACCGACCCGCTCGCCGGCAGGATGGGCCGAAACGCCTGCACCGGCAGACGGACGAGACGCCGCGCCTGGTCGACGTAGGCCGAGTGGCGCCAGCGCAGACCTTCACCCGGGCGCGGCTCGCGCAACTGGATGGACAGCCGCATGGGCGCGGAGGCCGACAGGTCCAGCTCGAGCGTCGAGGCGCCTGGCGGCGGAGCCGCCAGGTCGGCGACCAGCGCGGCGAACTGGCTGACGCGGGCGCCGGGCGCCAGTGTCAGCGTCCCCTGGGCGATGGCCTCGGGCGGTCCTGTGTCGCTGGTCGCACGCGAGGCGGGATCGTGCTCGACATGCCAGCCGCGAAGGTCGACCGCGACGGATCCGTCGTCTACCGCTGCGGGGGGGCCGTCGGGGAGCCCGGCAGCCGCAGCGTCGAGCGGCGCCCGGGGCAGATTGTGGCCGCGCGCGGCGCTGACGGCGATGGGCAGCGCGGGCCATCCGCGGCGCGCCGGCAACCACACCTCGGCCCGATAGATCGCCGGCGGCGCGTCGGCCTCGAGCGCCAGCGACCAGGCCGAAGCAGAGGCCTCGCGGAGCAGCGTGCCGTTGCGCAGCACCCGCACGATGGCATCGGCCGGGGCATTGCTTCGCACGGCGAGCGTGGCCGGCCCTCGCGCATCTGGCCCAGGGGTGGCAGTCGCCGCCGGCTCGATGACGTCCAGGGACAGCCACGCGGGCGACGCCATGCTGAACACGGCGGTCGAGGCGAGGCCATGCCGGATGGCATGCAGGACGACCACGGCATCGCGGCTGGCGTCGCCGGACGGACGGCCGTCCAGCCAGGGAACGACGAGGCCGAACGTCCCCAGGCTGGCGCGGTAGGACGGGAACTCCGCCAGCGTGCGGCCACCGTCGAGGGGGTCGGCCCCGCGCTGCCAGCCGATGCGCGCATGGGCGTCGATGGCCGCCAGGGCGAGCTGCGGACGCCGTGTCGGCTGATCTCGCTCCGCGAAGAGCGCGGCCGGATAGCGGGCGAGCGCCGCCAGGGTGCCGGCGCGGTTGAGGGCATACGTCAGCAGGTGTGCCAGCAGGCGAGGCGCGCGCGCCGATCGCCACGTGGTGTCGGCGTTGACCCACTCGTATCCGTCGGCATCCACTGACGCGTCGTGCCAGGCCAGGGCTGGCCGTGGCGAATCCGGGTGGGCGAGGATGCCGAGGCCACCGAGGCGATGGACGTCGTCGAGGACGGCGCGCCCTTCACCGGCCAGTGGATAGGGCGCCTGCGGCAGGTCCAGCGCGACGAGGTGGCCATCGTCGGTGCTGATCTCGACCGCATCGATCAGCAGCACGCCATCGACCACGCGCGGCGGCGTTGGCGGCCGGGTCGCATCGCCGTGGTCGGTGAGGATGACGAAGTCGAGGCCTGCCGCGGCCGCCGCAGTGGCAATGGCCTCCGGGGTGCCGCTGCCGTCTGACTGCGTGCTGTGCACGTGATAGGCGCCGCGCCAGAGGGTGGGTTGCTGCGCCGCAGGCGCCAGGAGTCGCGGCGCCGGGGGCCTCAGCAGCAAGGCCGTCCCGGACACGATGACGACGAGGGCCGCCAGGAACGACCGTGGTCCGCGGAACCGCACGAGTGGATAGTACACAGGGTATGCTCGGCCGGTGCGCCTGATCCTGTTCGGACTCTCGGCCATCGTGGCGGCGGTGGGGCTTGGTGGGTCGGCGCAGTCGGTGGCGACCGAGGTGCGCGTCGTGCCGTTGACGACGCCTGGGGCACCCAACACGGCAGAAGTCGCCGTCGCCATCGACCCGACCAATCGCGACCACATCGTCGTCTCGGCCTACCAGGTGAACCGGCCTGGCGCGACGCGCGTGAGCAACGTCCTCTTCGTCTCGCGCGACGGCGGTCGGACCTGGCAGGAGGAACTGGCCGCCAATCCCGAACGGCGCAGTTCGCAGGGCGACGATGCGGTGGTGTTCGGTGCGGATGGCACCCTGCTGCATTCGTACATCTCGTTCGACGGGCTGCGCGTGGCTCGGCCTGCGCTCGCCCGCAACGGCATCTTCGTGCGCCGGCGGGACGCGGCGACGGGCGGGTGGGAGGCACCGGTGGCGGTGATCGATCACCGCAACACCGTCGCCCCGTTCGAGGACAAGCCGTGGCCCGGTGTCGACCGCGGGGCGCAGTCGCCTCGACGCGGCCACGTGTACGTCGCGTGGACCCGCTTCGACGAATACAACACCCCGCGTCCGGACTGCCGCAGCGAGATCCACGTCTCGCGCTCGACCGACAACGGCCGGTCGTTCTCCGTGCCGCTCCGCATCTCCGATCGCGTCGGGACCTGCCTGGACGATGACGACACGGTCGAGGGGGCGGTGCCGGCCGTGGGACCGGACGGCGAACTCTACGTCGCGTGGTCCGGGCCGGCGGGGCTGGTCGTCGATCGGTCCGATGACGGCGGTGTGACGTTCGGCGAAGACCGGCACGTGAGCCAGATCCCCGGCGGCTGGGACATCGACATCCCCGGCCTGTCGCGCAGCAACGGCATGCCGGTGACGGTGGTGGATGGCACGACCGGGCCTCGTCGCGGCACCGTGTCGATTGCCTGGGTCGATGCGCGGCACGGCGATCCGGACGTCTTCGTGGCCTCGTCGTCCGACCGCGGACAGACGTGGAGCCCTCCCGTGCGCGTCAACGCCGACGCGATCGGCAACGGAGTGGCGCAGTTCTTCGTATGGCTGGCGCAGGACGCCTCCACCGGCCATCTGCACGTCGTCTATCACGAGCGGGTGTCGGCCACGGGCACCGAGACCCGGGTGGTGATGGCGCGCAGCGAGGACGGCGGACGGACGTGGGTCAGTGTGCCCGTGCCGCTGGCGTCGTTCCGGACGGTGGCGTCGGTGCCGTTTGGCGACTACAACGGCATCGATGCCTCGCAGGGGCGCGTCGTGGCGGCCTTTCCGCACTTCCTGAGCGAGACGCAGGTCGGCATCTCGGTCGCGATCGTCGACAGGTAGACGCTTACGTCTTCGTCGACGGCTTGCGCGGGCGCGTCTTCGCGGCCGGCGCTGGCGTGTCAGGCGGCAGCGGCTCGAGCGCGTCGAGCTTCTTCAGCACGTCGGCCAGCGTCTCGAGCGACGCCTCGCCCGTGGCGCCAGGATTACTGAGCCACACATCGGGCGCGTCCTGCGCGAGGATCTCGCGAAAGGTGCCCGCGCTCTTGACGCTGTTGGGCGCGAACGCGGTGATGTCGAGGTCGCCGGCCCACTCGTCCTTGTGCTTGATGAGCAGCCACGACCGCCCATCGTCCTTCGCGCCGGAGCGCCCGCCCCAGCCGCGCGTGCGGACGAGGACCCACGAGCCCTTGAGCTTGTAGCCATCGAGGCGAATCTTGAGGTCGCCCTTGCGCAGCGCCGCGTCGATGTCGTCGGACTCCGGTGCCCAGGTGCCGACGTCCCACAACATGACGACACCGGCGCCGTAGCCCTCGGGGATGACGCCCTCGAACTCGCCGTATTCGATCGGGTGATCCTCGGTCTGCATCGCCAGGCGCTTGGTGGCGGGATCGAGTGACGGCCCCTTCGGCACGGCCCACGACAGCAGGACGCCGTCGTGCTCGAGGCGGAAGTCGTAGTGCAAGGCCGTCGCGAGATGCTTCTGCACGCAGAAGAAGCGGGTCGGGGCGGGGCGTGCACGGGCGCCGGGATCACCGGCCGGCTCAGGCGTGCGCGTGAAGTCCCGTTTGCGGCGGTATTCCTCGAGAGCCATCCCCGTAGCCTACCGCGTGTGCGGCGTCCACGAACACGACGGACGCCGGTCCGCCCGAGCCCGGTCGCAGGCTACACTTGACCCCGTGACTGCCACCCCCATTTCCGTGCAGCCCGGCTCGCTGGCCGAGGCGATTGCCCGCACGCTCGCGCAGTGGACCGCCGAGCGCCGCGTGGCTCGACTCTGGACGAAAGACGCCTCGTTGTGGACCAACAGTGGCGAAGACCAGTGGCTGGGATGGCTCGACGTCATCGCCGCCCAGCAGCAGGAGATCGGCGCCCGCACGGCACTGGCCGAAGCGGTGCGCCAGGACGGCATCACCGACGTGCTGCTGCTCGGCATGGGCGGGTCGAGTCTCGGGCCCGAGGTCGTCTCGCGCGTCATCGAGGCCGAGGCCGGCTGGCCGCGCCTGCACGTGCTCGACTCGACCGACCCGGCGCAAGTCCGTCGCTTCGACGAGGCCGTCGATCTGACGACGACGCTCGTGCTCGTGGCGAGCAAGTCGGGCAGTACGCTCGAGCCCAACGTCTTCCTGGCGTACTTTTTCGATCGCCTGAAGAAAGCCGTCGGCATCGAGCAGGCGGGACGGCACGTGGTGGCCATCACCGACCCGGGCTCGCAGATGCAGAAGGTGGCCGAGCGCGACGGCTTCCGCGCCATCGCCTTCGGGCAGCCGACGGTCGGCGGTCGCTTCTCCGTGCTGTCGGCGTTCGGCACGGTGCCGGCCGCGCTGGCGGGCGTCGACGTGGCGCGCCTGCTCGGCGAAGCGGCCCAGATGGCCGAGGCCTGCCGCATCGAGGATGCCGCCACCAATCCCGGCGTGGCGCTCGGCGTGGTGATTGGCGAAGCGGCGAAGGCTGGTCGCGACAAGCTGACGATCGTCGCCTCGCCGGGCATCGCCCCGCTCGGCGCGTGGCTCGAGCAGCTGGTCGCCGAGTCGACGGGGAAGAACGGCACCGCGGTCATCCCGGTGGACCTCGAGCCGGAAGGCGAGCCGAGCACCTACGGCAGCGATCGGCTGTTCGTCTACCTGCGCCTGTCCGACGAGCCCGACGCCGCGCAGGATGCGTTCATCGAGACGCTCAACCTCGCCGGTCATCCGGTCGTGCGGATCGACGTGCGCGACACCTACGCGCTCGGCCAGGAGTTCTTCCGCTGGGAGATCGCCACGGCCGTCGCGGGCGCGGTGCTCGGCATCAACCCCTTCGACCAGCCCGACGTCGAGGCGAGCAAGATCAAGACGCGGGTGCTGACCGACGCCTTCGAGCAGGATGGCGCGCTGCCGACCGAAGCGCCGGTCGTGCTGGACACCGACATGGCCATCTTCACCGACGAGGCCAACGTCCGGGCGCTCGGCCCGGTCGCCACGCCGGCCGAAGCCATCGCGGCGCACCTGCGCCGCGTCGGCGGCGGCGACTACGTGGCGCTGCTGGCCTACATCGACATGACCGCCGATCACGTGGCGGCGTTGCAGGAGATGCGGGCCGTCATCCGCGCCCAGTCCGGCGCCGCGACGTGCCTCGGGTTCGGCCCGCGGTTCCTCCATTCCACCGGACAGGCCTACAAGGGCGGCCCCAACAGCGGGGTCTTCCTCCAGATCACCTGCGATGACGCGCAGGACCTCGAGGTCCCTGGCCGTGATTTCACGTTCGGCGTGGTGAAGGCGGCGCAGGCCCGCGGCGACTTCGGTGTCCTCGAAGAGCGCGGACGACGAGCGTTGCGTGTGCATCTCGGGCCCGATGTGGCGGCGGGCTTGCGGGCACTGCGCGCGGCAGTGGAGGCGGCGTACCAGTGAGCACCCCGACGAGCGGCGCGCCGCGGCGTCCTGTCAGCGCGCCGGCCGACCCGGCCGTGTTCGTCGGCTTCGGCGCGTCGGGCGACCTGACGCGCCGCAAGCTGCTGCCGGCCCTCGTCAACCTGCGTCGGTCCGGCGCGCTGCCGACGACGTTCGCCTTCATCGCCGTCGTCCGACAGGCCGACGTGGGCGGGACGCTGGCGGACGAGATCCTGACGGCCGCCAGTACGCACCTCGAGACGCCGCTGACCGACGAAGAGCGCCAGTGGTTCGTCGGGCGCATCGGCGTGGTCGTCGGCGACGTGGAACAGCCGTCGCTCTATGCCGACATCGCCACCCGCCTCGGCGAACTGCAGGCATCGCACGGGACGGGCCGCAACGCCCTCTTTTATCTCGCCACGCCGCCGCAGCTGTTCGCGCCCATCGCGGCCGGCCTCGGCGCGGCCCGCCTGCTCGACGAGGAGGCCGCCGGCGGGTGTCGCCGGGTGATCGTCGAGAAGCCCTTCGGGCACGACCTCGAGTCGGCGCGCGCCCTCAATCGCGCCCTTGCCGCGGTGATGACCGAGCGGCAGATCTACCGCATCGATCACTACCTCGGGAAGGAGACGGTGCAGAACCTGATGATCTTCAGGTTCGCCAACAGCATCTTCGAGCCGATCTGGAATCGACGCTACGTCGACCACGTGCAGATCACCGTGGCCGAAGCCGACGGCATCGGGACGCGCGGCGGCTACTACGACGAGGCGGGCGCGCTGCGCGACATGGTGCAGAACCATCTGTTCATGCTGCTGGCGCTGACGGCCATGGAGCCGCCGATTTCGTTCGACGCCGATGCGGTGCGCGACGAGCGCCTGAAGGTCCTGCAGGCGATCATGCCGATGACCCGACCGATGGTCGAGCGCGACGTCGTGCGCGCGCAGTACGTCGCCGGCCGGGTGAAGGACGCCGACGTGCCCGGCTACCTGCAGGAGGACAAGGTGGCGGCCGCGTCGGCCACCGAGACCTTCGTGGCGATGCGGCTGCAGGTCGAGAACTGGCGCTGGGCCGGGGTGCCGTTCTATCTGCGGACCGGCAAGCGGCTCGCGCGCCGGGTCTCCGAGATCTCGGTGCACTTCCGCCAGCCGCCCTTCATGATGTTCCGCGACACCGCCGTCCGCACCCTCAACTGCAACGTGCTCGTCATCCGCGTGCAACCCGAGGAGGGCATCACCTTTCACGTCGATGCCAAGGTGCCGGGGCAGGCGCTCGAGTTGCAGACCGTGGCGATGGACTTCAAGTACGACGAGGAGTTCGTGCAACCGCCATCGACGGGGTACGAGACGTTGCTGTACGACGCGCTCACCGGTGACCAGACGCTGTTCCATCGCGCCGACAGCACCGACGTCAGCTGGCAGGCGGTGATGCCGATCCTCGACGCCTGGGCGACCGGCGGGCGGCCCGTCTGCTACGAGGCCGGGTCGTGGGGCCCCGAAGACGCGCACGAACTGCTCGAGCGCGACGGCCGGACGTGGCGGCGCCCGTGACCGGGGCCGCGATGGCGCGCGGCGCCGTCATCCGGCTCGCGCCGACGCCGGAGGCGCTGGCCCGGGCGGCCGGCAGCGAGGTGCTCGCCGTGCTCGAGGCGGCGATGGCCTGGCGCGGCGAGGCGCATCTCGCCCTGGCCGGCGGTCGCACGCCCGAGGCCCTGTACCGCGTGCTGGCGTCGACCCCGTTCGAGGGCTGGTCCCACGTGCACGTCTGGTTCGGTGACGAACGCACGGTACCCGCCGATCACGCCGACAGCAACTTCCGGATGGCGCACGACGCCCTGCTGGCGCACGTGCCGATTCCCGTCACGCAGGTGCATCGGCTCGAAGGCGAACGCGAGCCGAGCGACGCCGCCGCGCGCTACGACGACGCCCTGGGTCACCTCGCGCAGCGCCAGGAACGCCCAGTGCCGACGCTGGACCTGGTGCTCCTCGGCATGGGCGCCGACGCGCATACCGCATCGCTGTTTCCCGGATCGCCGCTCCTCGCCGCACCAGACACGGCCGACGCCGGCCCGTTCGCGGCCGCCGTCCACGTCCCCGCGCTGGCGACCTGGCGCCTGACCCTCACGCCCGCGACGCTTCGGGCCGCCCGCACCACGTTCGTGCTCGTCTCCGGTGCCGACAAGCACCCTGCCCTGCGCCGCGCGCTCGGCGAGTCGCCGGCCCTGAGTGACGCCCCCGTCACGCTGCTGCACGACGTCCCTGGCGACGTCGCCTGGTTCGTCGATCCGCCGGCGCTGTTCGGGCACCGGGAGAACGGAGAACGGAGAACGGAGAACGGAGGACGGAGGACTGAGGAGGGAGGACGGAGGTAGGGACGGAGGAGGGAGGACCGAGGGAAGACCAGGCCCCTAACGAAGCGTGACGCCAGGACACGTCTTCATGGCCGAGGGGAGCGTCACGGAGACGGACAGGTCTGGCGCGGAATGAGTGCGCTTGATCAGGCCCACGTGATCAAGCCGCACAACCATGAAGTACGTCTCGCCAGCAGCGGCCATGCCTCGCTGTCGTTGGGCAGCGTGCACGACGGGAAACGACACCGACATGCGGCGGACCACCTGCGCGCCTGGCGTGACGGTGATGATCGGAGCGCTCGAGACGCCTTCACCGCCAGAGCCAGGAATGACGTGGCTGGGAAACACAAAGACCCAGTTGCCGTCCGAGGTGTCCCGCGCATGCCCTGCCAGACGCACCTCGACCACAGACAAATCGAATCTGTCCGTGATGGGAGTGGCCGTGCCGTTTCGCACCGCCACACGCAGATCCATGTCGACCGTGCCCGTGAACTCATCGAATCGACAGATGGTGACGCGCTCCACGGTCGCGCTCAGCTCAGCCGCCGCAGCGTGAACAACGTGGCCCCATGAAGCCGCGAGGCACACCAGCACTCGAACCTCGCCCCTCCGTCCTACCTCTCTCCTCCCTCCTCGGTCCTCCGTCCTCAGTCGAGGGTCACAATCTCCACGTCCGCCTGGCCCGGGGCCAGCGTCAGGCGGGCGACACTGGGCACGACGTCGAATCGTCTCGGGCCAGCCGCGCCGGGGTTGACCACCAGCTTGCCGGCCTCGCGGTGGACGAGGGCACGATGCGTGTGCCCGAAGACGTGGATGTCCGCATCGGGGTACCTGGGGATCAGCAGCTCCGGACCAGGGCGCCCGACCTCATGCCCGTGGCTGACATGGATCTGCCAGCCATCGAGTGACACCCAGCGGTGCGCTTCCAGCTCGGGCATGTGCTGGTCGTCCACGTTGCCGAAGACGGCCTGGACCGGGGCCAGCGCGCGCAGTTCGATGAGGATGTCGCGGCTCCCGACGTCCCCGGCGTGCAAAATCAACTCGACACCCTCGAGAGCGTGCATGGCCGATGCGCGCAGCAGCCCATGTGTATCGGAAATGAGCCCGATGGTGATCGGCATGGGTCTTGTATGTCATCAAACGGTTGCCGATGTCCATTCCCTCACGCGAACACGCCATCGTCACACCGGTGCATGGCCGCTATCTGGTACGCGTCCCCGAGTCGCCGGTCAGTGGTCCCCTGCGCAACGCCCCCATGGCCGTCGGCTTCCACGGCTACGGCGAGACGGCCGAGGACCAACTGGCGCGTCTCGAGGCCGTCCCCGAACTCGCAGGCTGGACGCTGGTCAGCATCCAGGGGCTGCACCGCTTCTACGGGCGCGGCGGCGCCGTGGTGTCCAGCTGGATGACCTCACAACACCGGGAGGATGCCATCGAGGACAACCTGCGCTACGTGCGCAGCGTCGTCACCGAGGCCATCCATCAGGCGGGGGAGCCGCAGGCGCTCGTGTATGTCGGGTACTCGCAGGGCGTGGCGATGGCCTGGCGCGCCGCGATTCTCGGCGCGCGCCGCATCGACGGCCTCGCGGTCTTCGGCGGGGATGTGCCGCCGGAACTCGGGGTGCGCCCGCTGACGCAGTGTCCGCCGGTGCTGATCGGGCGCGGCAAGGAAGACACGCACTACAGCTCGGCCCAGTTCCGCGCCGACCTGGACATGCTGGCGGGGCGGTACGTGGCCGTCGAGCCCTACGAAGTGGGGGGCGGCCACGCGTGGAGCCAGGCCGTGGGCCACGAGATCGGCGGCTTCGTGGCGCGCCTGGTCAACCCGTCTGCGGCGGCGCGCCTCTGAGCCTCACTCGTACCTGAGCGCCTCGACGGGATCGAGGCTGGCCGCGCGCCTGGCCGGCAGATAGCCCGCCAGGATGCCGGTGACCACCGACATCCCGAGTCCCGCGGCGACGGCCCACCCGGGCGGCACCGCCGAGAATCCGGTCACCGCGAGCGACGCCAGCAGCCCGAGCAGGACAGCCAGCAGCACCCCGGCGAGCCCGCCGACGCCCGAGAGCACCGCGGCCTCGACCAGGAACTGTTGCAGGACGGCCGACCGCGGCGCGCCGAGCGCGAGGCGCACGCCGATCTCCCGCGTCCGCTCGGTGACGGCGATCACCATCACGTTGGCGATGCCAATCCCGCCAATCAGCAGGCTGACGGCGGCCAGGGCGACCGTGACGGCGCCGATCGCCGCGCTCACCTGATCGAAGGTCCGGATGATCTGATCGGCCGACGACAGGTTGAAGTCGTCGGGCGCGTCCGGGGCCAGGCCACGCAGCCGCCGCAGCACGAAGGCCGCTTCCTCACGCGCCTGCTCGCGGACACCGGGCTTCGCGCGGATGTAGAGCACGGTGCGATCGACGCCCGGGTAGCGCCGCTGCACCGTCCCGGTGGGCAGGGCCAGCACCGAGTCCTGGCGGTTTTCGCCGAAGAATCCGCCCTTGCGCGGCGCAATCTCGCCGACGACCGTGTACGTCTCGCCCGAGAGTTGCAGCGTGCGGCCCACGGCGCTGCGCCCCCCGAACAGCGCGCGCGACAGACTCGCCCCGATGACGCAGACGCGGGCGCCGGCACGATTCTCGAGGTCCGTGAACGGACGGCCCGCCGCGAACTCCGCCCCGATGACGTCGTACAGGTTCGGCGACGCGCCTTCGACGAGCACCGTGTCGGACTCGGCCCCGCCGGCACGCGCGACGAGCGGCCGCCCGTCGATCACGGTCGGCACGATGATCTGCACCGCCACTTCGCGGACCGAGGGCGCCAGCCGCGCGATCACCGGCGCGAACTCCGGCTTCAACGCCTTGCGCTGCGCTTCCCGCTCCGACGCGGCAGCGTAGGGATCCCCCGTGAGGTGGAACGCGAAGATGTTCTCGGTGCCGAGTTCGCGAAACAGCAACGCCACCTGGTTGCGGACGTTGGCCAGCACCGAGGCCACCAGCACCACCGTCACGATACCGATGACGATGCCGACGCTGGCCAGGATCGAGCGCGACAGGTTCATGCGGATCGAGCCGAAGGCGAGGATGACCACCTCGCGCCACAGCCGCACGCGCGCCTGCCAGCCGGTCGGATGCGGCACGCTCATTCCTGTCGCAATGCCTCGATGGGATCGATGCGGGCCGCCAGTCGCGCCGGATACCAGCCGGCCACCACGCCCGATCCGCCGGCGGCCAGCAGGCTCCACAGGGCCGTCGTCGCGCGCACGGGCAGCGCCAGACCGGTCGCCCGTCCGGCGATCGTCAGCACGGCCCAGGCCGCGAGGATCCCGAGCGCGCCGCCGATCATGGCCGTCAACACCGCCTCGGCCACCACCTCGCGCGTCACCTCGCGACGGGTGGCCCCGAGGGCGCGGCGCAGGCCGATTTCGCGTGTGCGCTGGGCCACCGACACGAGCACGGTGTTGGTGACCACCACCACGGCCGCCAGCAGCGCCATGAGTGCGATGGGCACCGCCGCCGCGCCGATCCGGTCGGACAAGCGCAGCACGAAGGTCCGCGCGGCTTCGGGCGACAGGATGTCGAACGTGTCGGGACGGCCGGGCTGCAACTGGCGACGCGCCCGCATGCCGGCCCGCGCGGCGCCCTCGGCCTCCTCGAACGGCACCTCACGGCCGGTGGCGAAGATCTGCAGCGTGGCTGGCGCGCCGAACGCCCGTTCGTAGGCCGTCAATGGGATGTAGACGTAGCGGTCCAGCGACACGCCGCCGCCGGTGCCCTGGGGGCGCACGAGGCCGATCACCCGGAACCCCCGCCCGGCGATGCGCACCATCTGGCCGAGCGGATCCGACGCCGGGAAGAGCGTGGTGGCCACCTCGGCCCCGATGATCGCGACCTGTGCCGCCTGCTGGTCTTCGGCAGGAAGAAAGAACCGGCCTTCCCCGATGTCGAGGTCGCGGATGCGCGACAGGTCCGAGGTCGTGCCATTGACGTTGGCCCCCTCGTAGCGGCGTCCGCCGGCCGTCACGTCGGCGCCGCGCTGGGTGGTGGGCGCGACGAGCAGCGTATCGCCGGCCACCCGATCGAGGTAGCGGGCATCGGACCGGCGAATGGCCGGATTGCGCCGCAACCGGTCGGCGAGCTCCTGGCGACTGAGCTGTCCGGCCACGACCTGCGCGAGCACGAACGTGTCGCTGCCGACGGTGCGGGCGCCCACGTCCAGGGCGTACTGCTGCACGCCCTCGAGCCCCGCGGTGACCAGCAGCATCGTCGCGACGGCCGTGGCCACGGCCAGGGCGGCCAGCGACGACCGGAGGAGGTGTCCGCGCGCGGTGGCTGCCGCCTGGGACACGGATCGGCTCGCGCGAGCGAGATGGCGGAAGACGGACACGTGACGCCTCTGACGCCCGACATGGGCATCCCGGTGCATCATCATGCCGGAGCAGGCGTCGGATCCGGGACACTTCCGGGTCCGTGCGCGTCCAATGGCGGCGATGCGTCGAAGAAACGTGGTGGTGATTGGGGCCGTGGTACTCGGCCTCGTGGTCCTGGCCGTGGTCGTCGCGCGCCGTGGGCCGTCCGGCGTCGAAGTGGACACGACCGAGGTGGTGCGGCGGGATACGCTGCGGGCGTTCGTGACGGCGTCCGGCGAGATCGTCGCCGACCGCTATGCCGACATCGGCTCCAGCGTGATGGGACGCATCGACGACCTCCGGGTCAAGGAGGGCGATCGCGTCAAGGCGGGTCAGGTGCTGGCGCGGCTCGACCCCGTGCAGGCGCGCAGTCAGCGCGACGCGGCCGACGCGCAGGTCCAGGCGCTCGGGACCGAGCAGGTGGCCGCGCGCGAGCAGGTGCGCGCCGCGAAGGCCGATGTCGAGGCGGCGCGAGCCCGGGTCGCCGAGAGCGAGGCCAACCTGCGACGGGTCAGCGCCCTGTTCGCCGAGCGCCTCGTGTCGGCGTCCGAGCGCGACACCGCCGTCGCCGCGGCCGACGGCGCCCGTGCCCAGTTGCAGTCGGCCCAGGCCGCGGCCGCGCGCGCCGACGAGAGCATCCGCACCGCCCAGCGGCGCCAGCAGCAGGCGCGGGCCCAGGCCGTCGGGGCCGGCGACCTGTTCGCCAAGACCGAGATCACCTCTCCGATCGAGGGCGTGGTGTCGCGGCTGCAGGTGCGCCAGGGCGAGATGGTGGTGATCGGCATCCAGAACCAGCCGGGCACCACGCTGATGACGATCTCGGATCTCGCCGACATCAATGCCGAGATCAAGGTGGCCGAAGCGGACGTGATGCGGCTGAAGCTGGGGCAGTCGGCGACCGTGTCGCTCGACGCCGTGCCGGGGCGCACGTTCACGGGCAAGGTGATCGAGATCGGCACCGGCGCGCTGCCGCCGCCGGCCGGCGCGGCCGCCACCGCCGCCGCGCGCGAGTTCCGCGTGGTCGTCCGCATCATGGAGGCCGACTCGGGCCTGCGGCCCGGCCTGACGTGCGACGCCGAGATCCTCACCGACGAGCGCAAGAACGCCATCGTCGTGCCGCTGCAGTCGGTCGTGTTGCGCGCCGCGGAGGGCAGCGAGACGGACCAGACCGGCGTGTTCGTGGTGCGGGACAACCTGGTGCGGTTCGTCCCCGTCACGACCGGCATCATCGGCGGGCTGTCGATCGAAGTGACGGGCGTCGAGCCAGGCACCCCCGTGGTCTCCGGGCCCTTCCAGGTGCTGCGGACCCTCAAGGACGGCGACCCGGTCAGCCCGAGTTCCGCAGCCCGGCGGTGATACCCGCAATCGTGCGCACCAGCGGGCGCGCCGCCTCGGCGTCGCCACCCCGGTGTGCCCTGAGCAACGCGACCTGCATGGCGTTGATCGGGTTGACGTACGGGTTGCGCAGGCGAATCGTCCGCTGCACCACCGGGTGACGATCGAGCAGGTGATCGGCCTCGACGATGCGCAGCACCACGTCCGTGGTCAGCGCATGTTCGTCCGCAATCCGGGCGAAGTGTCCATCCGGGTCGGCGCTCTCAGGCACCAGATCCAGATAGGCGCGCGCGATCTCGAGACTCGACTTGGCCAGGGTCATCTCGAGGTTCTCGACGATCGACCGGAAGAACGGCCAGTCGCGATAGAGCTTCCGCACCGTGTCGAGCCCCTCGGCGGTGTCGAGGATTGGTGCCAGCCCACTGCCGCACCCGAACCACGCCGGCAGCAACGATCGATTCTGCGTCCAGGAGAAGACCCACGGGATCGCCCGCAGGGACTGCAGGAACTCGGCATCGGCAGACGGGCGCCGCGCCGGCCGTGACCCGATCTCGAGCAACGCCAGTTCATCCACCGGCGTGAACGAGCGGAAGAACGGCACGAACAGCGGGTTGTGCCAGACGAAGTCGCGGAAGGCCACCTCCGAGCGCCTGGCGGCCTCGGCCATCACCTCGCGCCCGACGTCCGGGGCACTCGACCCGACGACGTTGGGGAAGACCGAGAGCAGCGTGGCGGAGAGCGCGGCCTCGAGGTTGCGGTAGGCGAGACCCGGCAGGCCGTACTTGAACGAGATCGTCTCACCCTGCTCGGTGAGCTTCAGGCGCCCGCGTGCGTGGCCGCCGGGCTGCGCGAGGATGGCGGCATGGGTGGGACCGCCACCCCGGCCGGTGCTGCCACCGCGGCCGTGGAAGATGGTCAGCTCGATGCGGTGTCGCGCCGCGACGGCCGAGAGCTCTTCCTGCGCGCGATAGATCTCCCACTGCGCGGCCAGGTAGCCGCCGTCCTTGGCCGAATCCGAGTAGCCCACCATCACTTCCATGCGTCGACGACGGGCGTCGAGCACGCGGGCGAACTCCGGCGAGGTCGCGAGGGCCTCGACGATCTGCCCGGCACGCTGCAGGTCGTCGATGGACTCGAACAGCGGCACCACGGACAGCGTCAGCCCCGCCTCGCGGGCCATGCCGGCCGCGGTGATGACGGGCTCGGGGCCGGTGGTGCCGGAGAGGATGAAGGTGTCGCAGGCGGCCGGCCCGTGTTCCTTCTGCAACTCGGCGACGACCTGCAGCGTCTCGCGGACGCGGTCGGCCTGTGTGGTCAGGTCGCGGGCATGGACGCGGACGTCCACCTTGGCGACGTGGAAGCCGAACAGCTCGACCCGCCGGCGCAGGGCAGCGAGGCGGCCGTTGGCGATGCGCTCGCCACGGTGTGCGCGCAGCGACGCGTCGATCACCTCGAGGTCGGCCACGAAATCGTGGACGTGCCCGTAGCCCCCGGGCTTGGCTGCCGCGGTCTGCAGCAGCCGGTGGTACATCAGCCACAGCTTGCGTCGGTACGGCTCGTCGTCGGCCGAGGCGGTGATGTCGCCGACGAAATCGGCGAGCCGCTGCTCGTCGGCGGCGATGGAAGTCAGCAGCGCCTCGTTGACGTCCACGAGCGCTCGGGACACGCCCATCGTGCGGGCCATCTCGCGCACTTCGTCGGCGTAGCGATGCAGCACGAGTTCACGAGCGCGCTGCGCCGCGGCGCGCAGCGTGGCGGGGCCGGCATTGGGGTTGCCGTCCTGGTCGCCGCCGATCCAGCTGCCGAACCGCAGCGGCAGTGGAGCGCCGGGAATCCGCCGGCGATAGTCGCCGACCAGTGCCGGCGCGACCTCGAAGAGGCTCTGCTCGAAGAACCAGAGGCCATGGCGGATCTCGTCGACCACCCGGGGCCGCTTGGTCCGAGTCTCGTCGGTCTGCCACAGCGTGGTGATCTGCTCGGCCAGGGCGTCTTCGATGTCGCGCTTGCCGGGATCCGACAACTGCGGATCGTCGAGGCGGTGCAGCAGCTCGCTGATCTGGAGCTGGGCGGTGAGCACGGTCCGTCGCGTCGCCTCGGTCGGATGCGCGGTCAGGACGAGTTCGAGCGACACCCGACGCGCGGCATCACGCATCTGCGCGCTGGTGACGCCAGCCGCTTCGAGCTGCTGGAAGGCCGCATCGAGCGACTCGGCCGCGACGCGCCGCTCGACGGCGTACTGCCGGCGCCGTCTGATGCGGTGATGCTGCTCGGCGAGATTGGCCAACTGGAAGTAGAGCGAGAACGCCCGGACGAGGCGGCCCTGCTCATCGACGGGCAGCGCCGCGACGATGGTCTGCACGGCGCCGAAATCGCCGGCGCGCGAGGTCTGGCGGACCTGCTCTTCGGCGTCGTAGAGCGACTGGCCTTCCTGTTCGCGGATGACGTGGCCGAGCAGGGCGCCGAGCAGGCGCACGTCACGGCGAAGGGGACCCTGCGAGTCGGGGGCAGGCGGTGGCGCCACGGGCATGCGCCCATTCTAGGCCGCGTGACGCATGTACCTGTGCTATTTCTGTCGCCTATGTCGCGCAGGCGAGCGGGCCTCCCTCGGCACGAGCAGGCCGCGACGGAGGAGTCCGCATGAGCGGAGACACGCGTTCGAGCACGACCGAGGCGCCGGTTCCGGCCTTCGGCACCGTCATGGGCCATCCACGACCGCTGTGGATGCTGTTCATGACCGAGTTCTGGGAGCGGTTCGCCTTCTACGGCATCCGCTGGGCCCTCGTCCTCTACATCGTCGCGCAGTTCCATGCCGGCAGCCCGTCCGGCGAGGAGCCGGCCAGCCGGACCTACGGTGCCTACCTCGCGCTCGTCTATGCGGCGGCCATCTTCGGCGGCTACGTCGCCGACAAGATCCTCGGCTACCAGCGCTCGATTCTCCTCGGCGCCACGATCATGGCCGCCGGCCTGTTCATGATCGCGGTCCCCGACATCCGCATCTTCGAATTCGGCCTCGCCACGATCATCGTCGGCAACGGGCTCTTCAAGCCCAACATCTCGACAATGGTCGGCAAGCTGTACACGCAGGCCGACGAGCGGCGTGATTCGGGCTTCACGATCTTCTACATGGGGATCAACGCCGGCGCGTTCCTGGCGCCCATCCTCACCGGCTGGCTCGCCGATCAGGTCTTCGGCACCAGCGGCATGCCCGCGTACAAGTACGTCTTCATCGCGTCCGGCGTCGGCATGCTCGTCAGCCTCGTGTGGTTCTGGTTCGGACGCCAGCAGCTCGAGGGCATCGGCGCGCCGATCGTCGGGCGCGAAGGCGGCTCGACGGTCGCGGCGGTGGCGCTCGGCTGTCTGCTGGCCGTGCCGGTCACGTGGGTGCTGCTCGCGCAACTCGGCGCGACGGCGCTGCAGTACGTGCTGACGGCCATGTTCGTCGGGCTGTGCGTGCTGTTGCTGGCCGAGGGCGTGCGCACCGGCCCGGTGGCGCGCGACAAGGCGATCGCGATGCTGATCATCTTCGCGTTCAACGTGATGTTCTGGATGTTCTTCGAGCAGGCAGGCAGCTCGTTCACGTTCCTCGCCGACAAGATCGTCAACCGGGAGTTCGGCAGCTGGACGTTCCCCGTGGCGTGGTTCCAGTCGGTCAACTCGATCGCCATCATCACGCTGGCGCCGATCATCGCGTGGATCTGGGTCCGGCTCGGCGCCTGGAACCCGTCGATTCCGCGCAAGTTCGGCCTTGGCCTGGTCTTCAACGGCCTGGCGTTCCTGCTGCTGATGTTCGCGTTGTCGAGTCTCGTCAGCGACGCCGGCAAGATCCCCTTCTGGACGTTGTTCATGGTCTACGTCATCCAGTCGGTGGGGGAGTTGTGCCTGTCGCCGATCGGGCTCTCGATGGTGACCAAGCTCGCTCCGGTGCGACTGGTCGGGTTCGGGATGGGCGGCTGGTTCCTCTCGACCGGGATCGGCAACAACCTGTCGGGCATCTTCGCCGGGTACGTCAGCGGCGAGAGCGGCATGACCACGGCCTCGGCGCTCGGGGGCTATACCTTCGGCTTCTGGGCCCTGCTCATCTCGGGCGGCATCCTGTTGCTGGTCTCACCGCTGCTCAACAAGCTGATGCACGGCGTGAAGTAGCACGACGCCGCTACGGCAGCCACGACACGAACTTGCGCTCGTAGTCGAGGGTCATGCCGAAGGGGAACGCGGCGTACGGCCAGACCTCGACGGCCGCCGGTCGTGCGGCCTCGGGCAACGCCGCATGGACGACCGCCCGCAGATTCGGTGGCGGGGCGGCGTCCGGGACCAGCTGGACGTGCATCGTCAGCGCACTGCCGTCGGCCGTCAGGCGAACCGCCCCGGTGAGGTGGCGGGCCACCGAGGCGTCCGCATAGATCGCGTCCTTGTAGACGCCGACATGCGCGCCGTTGGGCAGCCGCTCCCGCGCGCGGCCCCGCAGCAACAGCAACGGCGACGGCAGGTCCTGGGGGCTCTCGAGCCCATAGGCGTCGAGCAGGGCCTGCACGGCCCGCGGCGCCACGAGGCGCCCCACGTCGCCGGTCTCGTAGCGCAGCAGCGGCACCGGCAGGTCCGGATCCAGCATCGAGACGAGCAGGCGACCGAAGCCATCCGCATCGGGGGTGTCCACCTCCACGTGGATGCGCCGCGTGTCGTACGTGAAGCACATCGGCGTCCCCTGCAGCGCGCGCGCCGGGCCGAGCAGCGCCTGCGCGAAGGCCGCGTGCGTCGCCAGGCGTCGCCGCAGCGCCACCGTCGCTCTGGTCTCGTAGCACAGATGCAGGCCGAGTTCCCCGACGCCCATGGACGACATCAGCCAGCCCCCCTCCGGGGCGTCGAGGGCGAGCCCGAGATGCTGGGCCATGTAGGTACGGAAGTGCTCGCCGAAGACCTCCTCACCCACGACCACCTGCATCCGGTGCCGGTGCCAGTCGACGCCCTGCCGCGCGGCGACGTCCGTCAGTCGCTTCAGGAACAGGGGATCGGCCACGAGCAGCACCTGCGCGTACGCCGGGCCGAACGCCTCGATCAACGCGAGGGCCATGTCTTCGCGCACGCTCGTCGTGGCGACGGTCATGCACCGTGATGCGAAGGTCACGCCCATCGGCAGGCAGTTGACGGCGAGTGTCGGCCGCGTGCGCACGGCGAAAGCTGCATCGAGCGCATGGTCGATGGCCTCGGCCGCAGCGGCGTCCTGGCCACGGGTCGCGAGCCCGAACGAGAAGCGTCCGCCATGACCGGAGCTGGTCAGGACCGACGCGAGCGCCGGCAGCGGGGTCCCGGCCGCGAGGTCCTGCAGACGGAAGCGTTCGAAGGTGTTCTGCTTCGACAGCCGCGGGCACCGGCGTGCGATGTCCTCGGGGCTGGCGATCTCGTGCGGCGAGACGCCGGCTTCGGCCAGCAGCGTGCGATACCAGGGCATGCGGGCGGCCACTGCCTGGAACGTGTCCAGCAGCGCCGCCCCGGCGGCCGGGTCGGCCTCGGGGCACAGGTCATCGGGCATCGGGCATCACCGGGATCAGGTGCGGTTCGAGGCCGACGAGGAAGTCGCGCAGTGCGGGCACGTCCTGACTGAGGATCTCGACGTCGAAGGCCGACAGGTCCATCAGATACGGCGCCACCATGCCGAAGTAATCCGTCTCGGGCCCGACCTGCACGAACGGGAAGTGATACCGGATGACGAGCCGCTGCAACGACCGCTCGGTGGCGGCCAGCCAGTGCGTGAAGCCATGCCGCTTGGACGCCTGGTACAGCGCGCGATAGAGCGTCATGACGATCTCGCCCCCTTCGCGGCGTCGGTCGGCCCGCTCGGACGTGGCGCCTTCGAGCGCGTAGTGCTCGTCGCCGCGCCGACGGTTGAAGGCGCGGCTGACGGCCAGCCGCGACACCTCGACGATGGGGGCGCGCGGGTCGGCGATGACGGGATGGTGCACCAGCAGGCTGCAGTGCCCGTACATCGGCAGGCCGTCCTCGGTGCGTCGCACCAGGCGGGCCGTCGCGACGAGCACGCCGTGGGGATCCAGCACGCCGAGGTGCACGGCATGCTGGTCGAAGACGTCGGTTTCGAAGCCCTCCGGATACCTGTCGGCCGGCAGGAAGTGGCGCTCCAGGCAATACACCTGATAGCGCAGCTCGTAGCTGGCGTGCAGCAGGTCAGGGAGTTCGTCGATTTCGACTGCCGTGAAGTACGGCGCGGTGGTGTCTGGTACGGGTCGCATCGGGTGGGCGATGGCGTTCATCGGGCGCCCAGTGTCCAGCGCAGACCGATCCGGGCCGTGCGCCCGTTCTGCGGAATGACGTCCTGCAGGTGGGCCGAGCTGGCCGGGTCGCTGTAGTCGACGTCGAACAGGTTGCGGACGGTGCCGACCAGCGCCAGCGACTTGGTGAGCGGCTGGGTCAGGGTCAGGTGGACGGTCGCCGCGCCAGGCACCGGCAGGTCGGCGATGGTACGGCGCTCGCCGAGATAGATGGCCTCCAGCGCGAGGAAGGACTGCGGCCCCCAGGCGGGAATG
>LNFM01008322.1_pt1 | contig 26897 bp, 24 predicted proteins | sample 596031 | NCBI WGS metagenome assembly LNFM01 (sample SAMN04254537, study PRJNA301005) | activated carbon metagenome | isolation source: dual media filters at the Ann Arbor, Michigan drinking water treatment plant | place: USA: Ann Arbor | reverse complement strand
GACCACGGCGCAGAAGGATGCGCCTTTGCTGAACATCAAGTTCTCCACCAGCCGGGGGATCCTGACGCAGTTCATCGAGAAGAACGAGGCGCAGTTGTTTGCCCTGACCGCGCGGGATGCGGTGGCGGGGGAGCTGCAGAACTCGGTCTACGCGTTCGACACGCCGGCCAAGCTGTTCGACATCAGGCAGGTGACGGTCGAGGCGGATACGATCGGCGGGCATGTGGCGGATGCGGGGAAGCTGGCCAAGCTGATCGAGCGGTTCCGGCAAGAGCCGGACGGGTGGCGCGATGATGTGCTGGTGGCCGAGATGATCGGGCTGGCGCAGAAGACGGGCGACGTGACGCGGGTGCCGATCAGCCTTCCGGCGATGACGTTCCAGCAGTCGAACTTCTGGACCAGCCATTTCGGCGGGGTCTACATCTTTCAGGGGGTGCGCTATCCGGCGGTGATCTCGACGCTGGATTGGCAATCGCTGGGCGAGGTGCCGGTGGCGCAGGTGATGGATCTGGACCACCGCAACCAGATTGCCGACTGGCTAGAGCGGAACGGGCTGGTGGAGCCTATCGTGCAGGCTCGCGGCACCGATGCGTCGGCGATCCTGCGGCAGAAGATGGATTTCATCCTGGTCGATGCGGCGGATCGGCTGGGGATCGAGGTCGGGGATGCCCGGCGGACCGAATTGCGGAAGGTGGCCTACAAGCTGGGGACGTCGCTGCCGCAGGAGTTTCTGGGGCTGGCCGATTTGCTGCGGTGGGTGGAGGCGGGGGGACCTTGGCCGAAGATCACCTCGGAGCATCCGGCGTATTTCTACACTTTAAGGGGCAAGGGGCCGGAGCGGGACCTGGTGAACATGCTGCTGTCGGAGCTGTCGGCGATGGACGTGCGGCAGATGTTCATTGTCCACAAGGAACTGTTCTACGCGCAGTATGCGACGTGGTCGGACCGCAAGAAGACCTATGTGGCGGACTTCCTGGCGCGCGAGTATCAGGTGGACCGGGAAGGCGCGCGGACGGCACTGTTCGGGCCGGAGCCGAGCATGGACGAATTGCACCGCCCGCAGATGGCGGAGGGGCCGAAGCCCTCACGCCCTGTGGTGGGGCCTTGGGGTGGGAGACGCTAGATGGGTTGGCTGCGACTTGCGTTCCTGATGTACGTGGCGCTGACGGTGATCTACTTCGTCACCGGCATCTATTCTCGCAGTGTGCGGCGCGAGAAGCTGGAGAAGGAATGGGACACCGACCCCGCGCGGGAGGCCCAGACGCAGGAAGAGCGGCGGGCCTTCATCGAGGCGGGGATGGTTCATTACGACAAGGGGCTGAAAAAGCGGCTCTTGTGGCTTATCTATATCGTTCCGACCGTCGCCTTTGCGGCCACGATCTATTTCGTCAACTGGTACTGAAAGGGCTGACCCATGTGGAGCAAGATGAAATGGGGCATCCGGATCGTGCTGATCCTGATCGTGGGCCTGTTCCTGCACTACACCCTGCCGCAGCGCGACGTGGTGCGGATCGTCGATACCGGTAACCGGATCACTCAGATTGGCGCGAACTGGATCTTCTATTCGATCGAGGACACCGGCACCGGGGCCGAGACCAATACGACGCGCGACATCCGCTTTATCGACGCGGTCTATCCCGACGGCGATTCGGTCATGGTCTACCGGAACGAAGACACCGGCTGGTTCTGGCCGCCCTATTTCAAGTGGGATTCCAGCACCCTGCAGGCCGAGGCGACGAACCTCCGTTCGACCAACGACGCGCCGGTCTGGGTGGCGGTCACCCATTACGGCTGGCGCATTCCCTTGGTCTCGGCGTTCCCGAATGCGGTGAGCATCACGCGTGTCGAAGGGCCGGATGTGACGCTAATCCCTTGGGTCAACATCATCATCCTGACGTTCCTGGCCTTCATGATCTTCATGATCCGCAAGATGTGGTTGCAGTTCCGCGAGCGGATGGTGGACCCGACGCTGGCGGATGTGGGCGAGACGTTCGATGCGGCTGGGCAGCGCGTCGAAGCGGTGCAGAAGGAGGCCCGGGGGTTCTTCGGGCGGATCGGGGCCTGGCTGGGGACCTGGCGGGCGAAGAAGTAGCGGGTCGGGAGGGGCCCAAAACTCTCCGGCGAAGAATTTTGGGCGTTTCTGGGGTCAGGCGCGGAGCGTGCCGCCGGTGGCCTTGGTCACCTTCTCGATGATCTTGGCGCTGACCGCGTCGATCTCGGCTTCGGTCAGGGTCGCGGTCGTTGGCTGCAGGCGGACGGTCAGGGCGATGGACTTCTTGCCGGGGCCCATCTGCGCTTCGGCCTTGTCGCCGGCGAACTGGTCGAAGACGCGGACGGATTCGATCAGGGTCTTGTCGGCGCCTTGGGCGGCGTTGACGGCGGTCAGGGCCTCGACCTTTGTGTCCACGACGAAGGCGAAGTCGCGGTCTACCGCCTGCAGGTCGCTGATGGAAAGGGCCGGGCGGGTGGGGGTTTTCACCTTGGGTGCTGGGACGTTGGCGATCAGGATGGTGAAGGCGACGGCGGGGCCTTTGACGTCCATGGCTTGGAGGATGCGCGGGTGGATTTCGCCGAAGGTGGCCATGGTGTTCGGCCCAAGGCCGATGACGCCAGAGCGGCCGGGGTGCCACCAAGCGGCGGTCTTGCGGGTGATCTGGGTGCGGGCCGGGGCGCCGAGAGCGGCGAGGACGGCTTCGGCATCGGCCTTGGCGTCGAAGACATCGACCATGCGGCGGGAGCCGTGAGGGTCGCGCTGGGCGGCGGCTCCGATCAGAAGGCCTGCGGCTTGCAGGTGCTGGTCGCCGGGTTCTCCGCCCTGGAAGGCGGGGCCGATCTCGAACAGCGCGAGGTCCATGAAGCCGCGGGCCTGGTTTCTTGCCGCTGCGGCGAGGAGGCCCGGCAGGAGGTCGGGGCGGAGGTGGGTCATCTCGGAGGAGATGGGGTTTTCGACGCGGACGGCCTCGGTCCCGCCACCGAACAGGGCGGCGGATTTGGCGTCGATGAAGCTGTAGGTCACGGCTTCGTTGTAGCCGAGCGCCGCGATGGTGCGGCGGGCGGTGCGTTCGCGGACCTGCAGGGGCGTCAGGATCGGGCGCGGCACGCCGGGAAGCTGGCGGGCCATCGGCATACTTTTGAGACGTGACAGCGACGCAAGTCGTGCGACTTCTTCGGCAAGGTCGGCCTCGCCGAGAATATCGGGGCGCCAAGTTGGAGGGAATGCCTCGTCAGCGTCGATAGTGAAACCAAGGCTATCAAGCATAGCACGCTGTGTGCCCACCGAAATATTCATGCCGACCAAGCGTTCAACGCGCGCAGGGTCAAGTCGATACGATCTACGAGTATCGATGGGGGTGCCGTCCTGCACCACGGTCCCGGCCTCACCGCCGCAGAGGTCGAGGATCATTTGGGTCGCGAGTTCCAAGCCGGGGAGGGTGAAGGCCGGATCCACGCCGCGTTCAAAGCGGTAGCGGGCGTCGGAGTTGATCTTCAGCGCGCGGCCGGTGGCGGCGATGGTGATTGGGTCCCAGTAGGCGGATTCCAGGAAGACGTCGGTGGTGTCGGGGGTGCAGCCGGAGGCTTCGCCGCCCATGATCCCGGCTAGGGATTCGGGGCCGTGATCGTCGGCGATGACCATTTGGCCGGGGGTCAGCGTGTAGGTCTTGCCGTCGAGGGCCAGCAGGGTTTCGCCCTCACGCGCGGGGCGGATGGAAAGGTCGCCCTTCACCTTGGCGGCGTCGAAGACGTGGAGCGGGCGGTTCAGGCCGAAGGTGAAGTAGTTGGTGATGTCCACCAGCGCCGAGATCGGGCGGAGGCCGATGGCCTTGAGGCGGGCCTGCATCCAGTCGGGCGAGGGGCCGTTCTTGACGCCACGGATCAGGCGGCCGGCGAAATGGGGGCAGCCTTTGGTTTTCAGCTCGGGCGCGATGTGGATGGCGATTGGGGTGGGGAACGTGCCCGCGACAGGGGTGGTGGTGACCGGCTTCAGCTTGCCCATGCCACGCGCAGCAAGGTCACGGGCGATGCCGTGGATGCCGAGGGCGTCGGGACGGTTGGGGGTGACCTTGATCTCGATCGCCGGGTCGTTGAGGCCGCGATAGTCGATGTAGCGCACGCCGAGGGGGGCGTCGGCGGGCAGTTCGATGATGCCGTCGTGGTTGTCCGACAGCATAAGTTCGCGTTCGGAGCAGAGCATGCCGTTGGAATCGACGCCCCGGATGTTGCCGGGTTTCAGGTCGACGCCGGTGCCGGGGACATGGGTGCCGGGGGGGGCGAAGACTCCGATCAGGCCGGTTTTCGCGTTCGGTGCGCCGCAGACGACCTGGACTTCCTCGGTGCGGCCACCGGGGCCTTCGGGGAAGGTTTCCACGCGGCAGACGCGGAGGCGGTCGGCGTTGGGGTGCTGGACGGCCTCGATCACGCGGCAGATGCGGAAGGCGCCAAGCTGGGCCGTGGGGTCCTCGACGCCTTCGACTTCGAGGCCAAGGTCGGTCAGCGCCTCGGCGAGGGCGTCGACGGTGGCGTCGGTGTCGAGGTGATCTTTCAGCCAGGACAGGGTGAACTTCATCGCAGGCGCCTCCAAACTTCGGGGTTCCGATTAGCGGAAAGCGGGGGCGAGGGGAAGTCAGCCGATGAAGCGGGCGTAGAGGTTGAAGAGGCCGAAGAGGATCGGCTGGTGGACGAGGTAAATGATGAGAGAGTGGCGGCCGGGGAAGGTGAGGGTGTGGGCCAGGCGTGAGGGCGGGGTGCCGCGCCACTGGTCGAGTTTTAGGGCTTTCGCGGCGGCGATCCCGGCCAGGGCGGGGGCGGCCCAGGGGATCAGGGGGACATAGTCGCCCATCATCGGTCGGGTTTCGGCAAGGCCGGTCCAGACGAGCCAGATCGGGTCGAAAGCGGGGAAGCGGGGGCCCCAGGCGGTGGCGAAGATCACGGCGGCGAGGGCGAGGGTGAGGGGCCAGGGGAGGCGGAGGGCGATGAGGCCGATGAGGGCGGTGGCGGCCATGGCGTGGAGGATGCCGAACCAGATGGGACCGCCGGGCACCAGCCAGATCGAGGCGGTGGTGACGAGGACGGCAGCGGCGGCAAGTTTGGCCCAGCGTTTCCAGAAGGCGGGCCAGCGGATGGTCTGGCCGTGGGCAAGCCAGAGGCTGATGCCGGAGAGGAACAGGAAGCTGCCGGCGATCATGCGGGCGAAGTAATACCAGAACGGCTGGCTCATCGTGCCGGGGTCGATGTGGCCGAAAAGGGCCAGGTCGAAGGTGAAGTGGAAGATCACCATGCAGACCACGGCTAGGGTCCGGGCGGCGTCCAGGCCCAGAAGGCGGCCGGGAGGGAGGAGATCGGGGGCGCTGGACATGGGCGGGAGGGTGGCGCGGAACGGTGGGGGCTGCAAGGCAGGTTCGTAGGGTGGGCAATATTGCCCACCCTACTTTTGGGTCACAGCTCTTCGACTGCCAGCACGCCCTGGACGGCCTTGATCGCGCCCTTGACCTGCGGCGTGATCGGGTAGCTGTCGGGGAGCGCGATGTCGATCTCTCGCCCTTGCGGATCGGTGATGCAGAGCGTGATCGTGCCGCGGCTGCGACCCTCGACCCGGGCGAGGAGTGAGGCGAGCGAGATGGCGGCCTCGGGGCGGGAAAGGTGGATGCGCAGGTCGGGGGCGCCCGCCTGATCGGCGACGGTGTCGATCGGGGTGATGCCCTGGGCGAGGAGCTTCAGGGTGTCGCCTTCAAGCTCGGCCTTCACGGTCAGAACGATGTTTTCCCCGGCATCGAGGTAATCGCGGGAAGCTTCGAGCACGTCGGAGAAGCAGGTGACCTCGTAAAGGCCGGTGGGGTCCGACAGTTGGATGAAGGCAAAGCGGTTGCCTTTGGCGGATTTGCGTTCCTGGCGGGAGGAGACGGACCCTGCCAGCTTGGCGATACAGGGGCCGCGTTCGGCTTTGAGGGTGACTTGGGCGAGGGTTTCGACGCCCTTCTTGCGCAGGGCGGACATGTAGTCGTCGAGGGGGTGGCCGGAGAGGTAGAAGCCGACGGCCTGGTGTTCTTGCGCAAGGCGTTCGGTCGGAAGCCAGTCGTCGCGGAAGGGGAGGCGGGGTTCGGGGATGTCGGCCCCGGCGCTGCCGAAAAGGGAGACCTGGGAGGAGGCTTGCGCTTCGTGGATGGCGGCGGAGTAGGCGACGAGGGGGTCCAGCGCCTCGAACACGCGGGCGCGGTTGGGGTCGAGCTGGTCGAAGGCACCGGCGCGGGCGAGCATTTCGAGGGGGCGCTTGCCGATGCGCTTGAGGTCCACGCGGCGGGCGAAGTCGAAGAGGGTGGCGAAGGGTTTGTCCTGCCGCGCCTGGACGATCAGATGCATCGCATCGACGCCGACGTTCTTCAACGCGCCAAGGCCGTAGACCAGGGCGTTGTCGCGGACGGTGAAGGTGGCGAGGCTTGCGTTGACGCAGGGCGCGATGGTTTTCAGGCCGAGCTTGTCAACTTCACGCTTATAGACGGCGAGTTTGTCGGTGAGGTGGATATCGCAGTTCATCACGGCGGCCATGAACTCGGCCGGATAGTTCGCCTTAAGGTAGGCGGTCTGGTAGCTGACCACGGCATAGGCGGCGGCGTGGGATTTGTTGAAGCCGTAGTTGGCGAATTTCTCCAGAAGATCGAAGACTTCGCCAGCCTTGGCGGCGGGGATGTTGTGGGTGGCCTTGGCGCCTTCGATGAATTTCGGGCGTTCGCGAGCCATCTCCTCGGGGTTCTTCTTGCCCATCGCGCGACGGAGGAGGTCGGCGCCGCCGAGGGAGTAGCCGGCCATGACCTGGGCGATCTGCATCACCTGTTCCTGGTAGACGATGATGCCCTGCGTTTCGGCCAGAATATGGTCGATGGTCGGGTGGATCGATTCCAGGTCGCGGAGGCCGTTCTTCACCTCGCAATAGGTCGGGATGTTCTCCATCGGGCCGGGGCGGTAGAGGGCCACGAGGGCGACGATATCCTCGATGCAGGTCGGCTTCATCCGCCGCAGCGCGTCCATCATGCCGGAGCTTTCGACCTGGAAGACGGCGACGGTTTTCGCGCTGGCGTAGAGGTCGTAGCTGGGCTTGTCGTCCAAGGGGATCAGGTTGATGTCAAAGCTGATGCCGCGCAGGGCAAGGAGGTCCATCGCGTTCTGGATCACGGTCAGGGTCTTCAACCCGAGGAAGTCGAACTTCACCAATCCGGCGGCTTCGACCCATTTCATGTTGAACTGGGTGGCGGGCATGTCCGAGCGCGGGTCGCGGTAGAGGGGGACCAGCTGGTCCAGCGGGCGGTCGCCGATCACCACCCCGGCGGCGTGGGTCGAGGCGTTGCGGTAGAGGCCTTCGATTTCCTTGGCGTAGTCGAGAAGGCGCTTGACTACCTCTTCCTTTGCTGCCTCGCGCAGGCGGGGTTCGTCGGCGAGGGCCTTGGTGATGGAAACCGGCTTCACGCCTTCGACCGGGATCATCTTCGACAGTTTGTCGACGTGGCCGTAGGACATCTGGAGCACACGGCCCACGTCGCGGACGGCGGCCTTGGAGAGCAAAGCGCCGAAGGTGATGATCTGGGCAACCTTGTCGCGGCCGTATTTCTGCTGGACGTAACTGATCACCTCTTCCCGGCGGTCCATGCAGAAGTCGATGTCGAAGTCCGGCATCGAGACGCGTTCCGGGTTCAGGAAGCGTTCGAACAGAAGCGCATAGCGCAAGGGGTCAAGGTCGGTGATTGTCAGCGCATAGGCGACGAGGGAACCGGCCCCCGAACCCCGGCCCGGACCAACGGGAATGTTGTGGTCCTTGGCCCATTTGATGAAGTCGGCGACGATCAGGAAATAGCCAGGGAAACCCATCCCTTCGATGATCGACAGCTCGAAATCGAGGCGGGCCTGATACTCCTCGGGCGTGGCGGAATGGGGGATGACCTTCAGGCGGGCCTGCAGGCCTTCATTGGCCTGACGGCGGAGTTCGTTCACCTCGTCATCGGCGAATTTCGGGAGGATCGGCTTCCGCTTCTGCACAGCACAGGTGCAGCGGCGGGCGATCTCGACTGTGTTCTCCAGCGCCTCGGGGAGGTCGGCGAAGAGGGCGGCCATCTCGGCTTCGGACTTGAAGTAGTGCTGGGGCGTCAGGCGGCGGCGGGGCTGCTGTTGGTCGACATAGGCGCCATCGGCGATGCAGATGAGGGCGTCGTGCGCCTCGTACATCTCGGTCTTGGGGAAGTAGACGTCGTTGGTGGCAACGACAGGCAGGCCGAGTTCATAGGCGAGATCGATGGCCCCGCGTTCGGCGAGGGCTTCGGTCTCCGACAGGGCACCGCCGGGGCCGGGGTGGCGCTGGAGTTCGACGTAGAGGCGGTTGGGGTAAATCTGCGCCAGGCGTTCCAGCAGCGCGCGGGCCTTGGCCTGCTGGCCAGTCGCATGGAAGCGGCCTAGGGGGCCTTCGGGGCCGCCGGTCAGGCAGATCAGGCCGTTGGAGTGCTGAGCAAGCTCGTCGAGGGTGACCTGCGGCAGGCTGGTCGAGCTGTCGATGGCCCCGTCGATGTAGAGATGCGTGTTGAGCCGCATCAGGTTCATGTAGCCTGCCTCGTCCTGCGCGAGGAGGACAATGGGCGCGGGGTTTCGCGGTTTTTCACCGGGCTTGGCGGGATCGTGGGCGATGCTGATCTGGCAGCCGACGATGGGCTGGACGCCCGCGCCTTGTGCGGTGACGGAGAATTCGAGGGCGGCGAACATGTTGTTGGTGTCGGTCACTGCGACGGCGGGCATGTTCTGCGCGGTGCAGAGGCCGACAAGCTTTTTCACCGGCACCGCGCCTTCGAGAAGCGAGTGTTCTGTATGGGTGCGAAGGTGGATGAATCGGGGATTTGCGCCGGGCATGCGGGGAGTCTAGCGCGGGCTTTCAGGGTAAGGAAGGGAGGACGCGGTCAAGGGTCGATATACTCGACGTACAGGCCCATCCAGGTCCCCTTGCCACCGAAGGTCACAGTCGTGCCGGGTGCGAGGCGGGGCCGGAACTCCTTGGCGTCGCAGAGGGCGGTCATGAACGGCATCTCTTCAAGGTCCAACGGATTGCGGCACCATTTGTAGCCTGTAAGGTTGTTCGCGCTGACGCGGAACTGATGCTGGACCTCGCTGCCCGCAACGGCCGCCATGAGAGAGGGCAAGCCGCTGTAGACCATGTTCGACAGGGGGATGAAGGAAAGGCCGAACGCAAACAAAGTGATGAAGACTGCGTCGATATAGGCATTCGCACCGGACTTCTTGGAGGCGATGAGACCACAAAGGAAGTAGGCGGAGCCACAGATGAACCAGAGTGCATAGACAGCTGGCCTTGCAGCTTCGAGCCAGGGAAGCGAGGGTAGGTAGTTCCCTGGAACGAACATGTTGGTGAAGGCTGCAGGAAGCCCAAGAAGAGCAACCCCGAGCGCAGAAAAGAGGAGCCAATGTGGCAGGGCCGCAAGCCACGTCGGTCCCGGATAAGGTTTCTTGATCTGGGTCTGCTCGCCGGACATGGCCGAAGCCTACCGCAGGTTCGCGGACGACGGGAAGGCTCGTCGTCGACTTCGTCGCTCCTCGCGGTGTCTACCGACGAGGAGTCGAAGACTAACGAGGAGAGTCAGGCCTCCTCGGCCAGCGCGCGGATCACAGAGGGGCGGTTCGACATCATCGCGCGGTGGGCCATGACGCGGGGAATCTGGGAGGGGTCGACCTGGTCGCCCTCGATCCAGGTGGACATGGTGAAGAGGTAGGGGTCGGCGATGGTGTAGGTGTCGCCCATCACGAAGGGGCCTTCCAGCATGCCGTCCTCGACCAGCTTGAAGGCGGCGGTCATCGAAGTGGGGACGTACGCCTTCAACGCCTGGATTGCGGCGGGGTCGTCGGTCCAGCGGTTGCCACGGGGGCCGTGGGCATGGGCGACGTGGAGGGTGGAGGAAAGGAAGGCGGTGAAGGAGTGCAGACGGGCCAGCGCGAAGGGGTCGGTCGGCGCGAGGTTCGCTTTGGGGAAGGTCTGGGCAAGGTAAGTCAGGAGCGCGGTCGTCTCGGTCAGGATGCCTTGCGGGGTGACCAGCGCCGGGACGCGGCCTTTGGGGTTCATGGCCAGAAACTCGGCCGAGCGCTGTTCGCCTTTGCTGAAGTCAATGCGCTTGAGGGTGTAGTCGGCCCCGGCGTCGATCAGCGCGATATGGGTCGCAAGGGCGCAGGTCTTGGGCGTGTAGTAGAGCGTGAGCATGATCCTTCCCCTGTGTTGGTCCGGATCATCCTGTCAGATTGATCACAGTGGTGCAGCCCGAAACTTTGCAGGTCCGGGCTGCGGACCTGTGGGCGCGTCAGGCCGCGAAACGGGGCACCGGGCGCAGGGCTGCGAGGATCGCCAGGACGATGATCGCTCCGATGCCACCAAAGACGGCGAAATCGCTCCAGCTGGGTTTCGCGACCATCAGGAAGACGATGGCGAACTGGACAGCGTAGTCCATCGCGGCCAGGCGCTGCAGGCGGCGCAGCGGGGAGATGGCGGCGTCGGCGCCGTGGGTTTCCTCAAGCTTCACCACCCGCTCGCACATCGGGCCGAGGACAAAGCTGCCGAAACCGGCGGTGAAGACCACCCCGGCAAGGCCGAGGACGGTGAAGGGTTGCCAGCCCCATCCGGCGACAAAGAGGAGCGTCACGCCCGAAGCGAGGGTGAACACGCTGGCCGGGATGAACAGGCGCGGTGCCAGCAGGACGGTGGCGCGGACGACGGCAAGCTGGGTCGTGGCCGAGGCGCGGCTGGCCAGGACCACGCCGGCGATGATCATGGTGAAGCCGCCACCGACCCAGAGGACGGCGACAAGAACGTGAGCGAATTTGAGGAGGGTTGAGAGGTCCATTTAAATTATCCGTTTGTAAAACAATTGCTGGCGACCGGATACTGCTCGGCGTCGGGAAGAGCGAGTAGGGGATGCCTTACCCTGGGTCATCTGGCGGAAATGCCGGTCGGAGATGCCCGAATTTTCGGCAAATCCTGATAACAGCTTCGCCTTTTCCGGACGAGTTTGTTCTTGCCTTGAATCGGGCCACCCGGCTTGATGGAATGATAACCAGAAGAAGGGGCGCGTGGGTCGCTTTACGCCGCATCGGGCGACCACGCAGACTGCTCCAAACGGGGAGACCGCGGCGGGCTGACGGATGAGCATTGCGCCCCGACGCGAACCCTGTTGGACTGGCTGCGCGAGGTGCGCGGTCTGCGCGGGACCAAGGAAGGCTGCAACGAGGGCGACTGCGGGGCCTGCACGGTGATGGTGACGGACGCCTCGGGGTCGAAGGCGCTGAACGCCTGTATTCTCTTCTTGCCACAGCTGCATGGGAAGGCAGTGCGGACGGTCGAGGGTGTCTCCGGGCCGGGTGGGCAGATGCACCCTGTACAGGAAGCGATGGTCGAGCATCATGGATCGCAGTGCGGGTTCTGTACGCCCGGATTCGTGGTTTCGATGGCGGTGGCGCATCTGAACGGGGCCAGGGATCACGACGATCAGCTGGCGGGGAACCTGTGCCGGTGCACGGGGTATGCTCCTATTGTCCGGGCGGCGGAGGCTGCTTCGGGTGAGGCGGTGCCGGAGTGGATGACGGCGGACCGGGAGGCTTTGGCCGGCTTTGCAGCGGGGAAGGCGGGGGTGTTCCGGCCTGCGGATTCTGACGCGCTGGCGGAGTGGTATGTGGCGAACCCCGATGCGGTGCTGGTGGCGGGCGCGACGGACGTGGGGCTTTGGGTCACGAAGCAGCTGCGGGAGTTGCAGCCGGTGGCGTTTCTGAATGGCGTCGAGGACCTGAAGGGGATCGAGGTGCAGGGCGGGCAACTGCATGTCGGCGCTTGCGTGACGATCTCGGCTTTGCGCGATGCGGTGGCGGAGCGGATGCCGTCGTTTGGCGAGCTCTTGCGGCGCTATGCGTCGGTGCAGGTGCGCAATGCGGCGACGATCGGGGGGAACATTGCCAATGGCTCGCCCATAGGGGATGGGCCGCCGGCGCTGATCGCTTTGTGCGCAACGCTGCATCTGCGGCGGGGCGACGAGATGCGGGCGATGCCGCTGGAGGACTTCTTTCTGGAGTATCGCAAGCAGGATCGGAAGCCGGGGGAGTTCGTGGCGGGGGTGTCGTTCCCGGAGTTTGCGCCCGCGTTGCGGTGCTACAAGATTTCCAAGCGGTTCGACCAGGACATCAGCGCGGTCTGCGGATGTTTCAATGTGACCGTCGAGGCGGGCGTTGTGACCGCGGCGCGGATCGCGTTCGGGGGCATGGCGGGGGTGCCGAAGCGGGCTTCTGCGGCTGAGGCGGCGCTGGTTGGGAAGGCGTGGACTGAGGCTAACGTGGAGGCGGCGGCGGAGGCAATGGCGGGGGATTTTGCTCCGTTGTCGGATATGCGGGCCTCGGCGGGCTATCGGATGCTGACGGCGCAGAACCTGCTGCGGCGGTACTTCCATGACCTTTCGGGCGTGCCGGTCTCGGTGTTGGAGGTGACGCCATGACCATGGGGAAAGCGCTGCCGCATGATGCAGCACCCCTGCATGTGACCGGGCATGCGCGGTATATCGACGATCTGTCGTTCCCGGCCAATGCGCTGCATCTGGCGTTCGGCCTGTCCTCGGTCGCGCATGGCGAGATCACGGGAATGGATCTGTCGGCCGTGCGGGCTGCGCCGGGTGTGGTGGCGGTCATGTCGGCGGAGGATCTGCCTGACATGCCGGATTGTTCACCATCGGCGCATGATGAGCCGTTGCTGGCGGTGGGGAAGGTGCATTGCGTCGGCCAGCCGGTGTTTCTGGTCATCGCTGAAAGCCATCTGGCCGCGCGGAAGGCGGCGCGGTTGGGAAAGATCAGCTATCGCGAGCTGCCCGCGCTGCTGACGGTCGATGACGCCCTTGCGGCGAATAGCCGGTTCGAGCAGGGGCCGGTGGTTTGGGCAAAGGGGGATGCCTCCAGCGCGATTTCGAAGGCTCCGAAGATTGTCGAGGGATCGTTCGAGGTGGGGGGGCAGGAGCACTTCTATCTGGAGGGGCAGGTCGCGGCGGCGCTGCCGCAGGAGGGGGGGGATATGGTTGTCCACTCCTCGACCCAACATCCGACCGAGGTGCAGCACAAGGTGGCGCATGCTTTGCATCTGCCGATGTCTGCGGTGCGGGTGGAAGTGCGGCGGATGGGCGGCGGGTTCGGCGGAAAGGAGTCCCAAGGGAACGCGCTGGCGATTGCCTGTGCAGTCGCGGCGCGGGCGACGGGGCGGCCGTGCCGGATGCGCTATGACCGGGATGACGACATGGTCATCACGGGGAAGCGGCATGACTTGCGGATCATGTATCGGGCCGGGGTGGATGATCAGGGGCGCATCCTGGGGCTGGAGTTCACGCATCTTTTCCGCTGCGGGTGGTCTCAGGACCTGAGCCTGCCGGTCGCGGACCGGGCGATGCTGCATTCGGACAACTGCTATCATCTGCAGCATGTGCGGATTGAATCTCACCGGCTGAAGACCAACACCTGCAGCGCCACGGCCTATCGCGGGTTCGGCGGGCCGCAGGGGATGGTGGGGATCGAGCGGGTCATGGACCATGTGGCCTTCGTCGTGGGACGGGAGCCGCTGGAGGTGCGCCGCGCCAACTTCTATCGCGGGATGGCTGCCCCCGGGGGCCAGCCCCCGGACCCCCGGGATATTTCCGGACAGATGAAAGGCGGGTCGGAGGTCGACCTGACCTCGCGCGGTGCGGCTTTGCCGGTCGGGTCGCATGAGTTGCCGACGGACGGGCGGGTGCAAACGACGCCGTATCACATGCCGGTGGAGGATTTTATCGGGCATGAGCTGGTGGCGGAGTTGGAGCGGACTTCCGACTACCGGGCGCGGAAGGCGGCGATTGCGGAGTGGAATTCTCGCAGTCCGGTGCTGAAGCGGGGGATCGCGCTGACGCCGGTGAAGTTCGGGATTTCGTTCACGCTGACCTGGCTGAACCAGGCGGGAGCGCTGGTGCATGTGTATCAGGACGGGTCGATCGCGCTGAACCACGGCGGGACCGAGATGGGACAGGGGTTGTTCCAGAAGGTGGCGCAGGTGACGGCGTCGGTCTTTGGGCTGGACGTAGGCATGGTGAAGATCACGGCGACGGATACGGGGAAGGTGCCGAATACCAGCGCCACGGCGGCGTCGTCGGGGGCGGACCTGAACGGGATGGCGGCTAAGGCGGCGGCGGAGGTGATCCGCGGGCGGCTGGCGGAGTTCATTGCCGAGAAGCATCAGGTGGAGCCTGCGGCGGTGCGGTTCGTCGATGGAACGGTGCGGGTGGCCGGGGAGGTCTATGACTGGGCGCGGGTGGTGGCCTGGGCCTATCAGGCGCGGGTGTCGCTGTCGTCCACGGGCTATTACGCCACGCCGAAGATCGTCTGGGACCGAGTGAAGGGGACGGGACGACCGTTCTTCTATTTCGCCTATGGCGCGGCGGTGACGGAGGTGGTGATCGACCGCTTGACCGGGGAGAACCGGATTTTGCGGGCGGACCTTCTGCACGACACGGGGACCTCGCTGAACCCGGCTTTGGATATTGGCCAGGTCGAGGGGGCCTATGTGCAGGGCGCGGGGTGGCTGACGACGGAGGAGTTGGTTTGGGACGGGAAGGGTCGGTTGGCGACGCATGCACCGTCGACCTACAAGATCCCGGCCTGTTCGGACCGGCCCGACGTGTTCAACGTGGCTTTGTGGGGCAAGCCCAACCGGGAAGATGCGGTGGGCAAGTCCAAGGCGGTGGGCGAGCCGCCGTTCATGCTGGGGATCTCGGCCTTGTATGCACTGTCGGATGCAGTGGTGGCTTGTGGGGATGGGTCTGTGTATCCGGCGCTTGACGCTCCGGCGACGGCGGAGCGGGTGCTGATGGCGGTCAGGAGGGTTGAAGGCCGTGTTTGACCTTTCGGGATTGGCAGCGGCTTTGGCGGCGCACGGGCGGGTGGCCCGGGTGGTGATCGCGGGCGTGGAGGGGTCCTCCCCGCGTGAGGTCGGGGCGTCGATGCTTGTGTGGGAGACCGGGCAGTCGGGGACGGTTGGTGGCGGGGCGCTGGAGTTCGAGGCAGCGGCGAAGGCGCGGTTGATGTTGGCGGGGAGCCCCCCCAGCCCATCCCTCCCCCACTTGGGGGGGAGGGGGCCTGTTGCGCCTCGGATTGAGCGTGTTGCTCTGGGGCCGAGCCTTGGGCAGTGCTGTGGTGGCGCGGTGGTGCTTTGGACCGAGGTGTTCGAGGCTGTGCCGGCGCTGGTGTCCGGGGTCGTGGCGCGGGGACCGGGGGAGATGCCCTTGGCCGTGAAGCGGGCGCTGGCGGCGGCGCGGGGGCAGGGGATGCGGCCTGCTTCGGGGCTGGTGGCCGGGTGGCTGGTAGAGCCGGTGGCGGAGGCGGAGCGGCAGATTTGGGTCTGGGGCGCGGGCCATGTGGGCCGGGCGTTGGTGTCCGTGCTGGCGCCGCTGCCGGGAATTGCGGTGACCTGGGTTGATGTCGGGCCGGAGCGGTTTCCGGCTGTCGTGCCGGAAGGGGTCACTGTCGTTCCGGCGAGTGATCCGGCTTTGATTGCGGATCATGCTCCGGTCGGGGCGGAGCATCTGGTGCTGACGTTTTCTCATGCGCTTGATCTGGAGCTTTGCCATAGGCTGCTGGTTCGGGGCTTCCGGACCTGCGGGCTGATCGGGTCGGCAACCAAGTGGGGGCGGTTCCGCTCTCGGTTGAAGGCGCTGGGGCATGAGGCGGCAGAGATCGGGCGGATCAGGTGTCCGATTGGCGACCCAAATCTGGGCAAACATCCGCAGGCAATTGCGGTGGGCGTGGTGGCAGAGCTGTTGCGGGCGCCGAAGGTAGCGGCAAGGGAGATGCGGGCATGACCGGACGGCCAGAGTTGTTGCGCGTCGAAGGGATCACCAAGGCCTATCCGGGCGTCGTGGCAAATTCGGACGTATCGTTCTCGATCGGCGAGGGTGAGATCCACGCTCTGCTGGGGGAAAACGGGGCGGGCAAGTCGACCATGGTCAAGATGATCTATGGGTTGATCCGGCCTGATACCGGGACGATGACGCTTCGGGGGTCCGCTTATCAGCCGTCGAAACCGGCAGAGGCGCGGCGGTTGGGCGTGGCGATGGTGTTCCAGCACTTCAGCCTGTTCGAGGCGCTGAACGTGGCAGAGAATGTGGCGCTAGGGATGGAGAACCCTCCGCCGATGCGGGAGCTGGCGGCGAAGATCCGGGCGGTGTCGGAGGAGTATGGGCTGCCGCTGGACCCGTCGCGGATGGTGGGGGATTTGAGCGCGGGCGAGCGGCAGCGGGTGGAGATCATCCGGTGTCTACTGCAGGACCCGAAGCTGTTGATCATGGACGAACCCACCAGCGTGCTGACGCCGCAGGAGGTGGAGATCCTGTTCAAGACGCTGCGGCAACTTTCGTCGGAGGGGACGGCGATCCTGTACATCAGCCACAAGCTGGAGGAGATCAAATCGCTTTGCGACGAGGCGACGATCCTGCGGCGGGGGAAGGTGGTGGCTACATGTACTCCGCGCGACCGCACGGCGCGGGAGATGGCGGAGCTGATGGTTGGCCAGGCGCTGAAGACGCCGGAGCGGCGGTTGGGCGCGAAGGGCGAAGTGGCGCTGGGGGTTTCGGATTTGGCGGTAGAGTCGCCCATTCCATTCGGGACTTCGCTGAAAGGGATCAGCTTTACGGTCGCGAAGGGCGAGGTGCTGGGCATCGCCGGCGTCGCAGGGAACGGACAAGATGAGCTTTTGCTCGCGTTGTCGGGCGAGTTGCGGTCGGCTGCCGACCGGGTGCGGATCGCGGGTCAGCCGGTGGGGGATTGCGGGCCGGTGGAACGCCGACGCGCCGGTCTGGTCGCGGCGCCGGAGGATCGGTATGGCCACGCGGCGGCACCGGATATGTCGTTGGTGGAGAACGCGTTCCTGACGGCGGGGGTCCGCAAGGGGCTGACGAAGAACGGGTTCGTGGACTGGGCGGGAACGCGCAAGTTCGCGGAGGAGATCATCGCGGCTTATGACGTACGGACGCCGGGGCCGGACGTGGCTGCAAGGGCTTTGTCCGGGGGGAACCTGCAGAAGTTCCTGATGGGGCGCGAGCTGATGCAGGGGGCGTCGGTCATCGTCATAAACCAGCCAACCTGGGGCGTCGATGCGGCAGCGGCGGCGCAGATCCGGCAATCGATCCTGGACCGGGCCGGAGAGGGCGCGGCGGTGGTGGTGATCAGCCAGGACCTCGACGAGCTTCTGGAGGTCTCGGACAGCTTTGCGGTGTTGAACGAAGGGCGGCTGACCAAGCCCCGGCCGACGGAGGGGCTGACGATGGATCAGATCGGGCTGATGATGGGCGGTGCCCACGGCATGGAGGTCGCGCATCATGCTGAGGCTTGAGAAGCGCCCGACTCCCAGCAAGTTCTGGCTGTATGCCACGCCGCCCGTGGCTGTGATCCTGACGATGATCGCGGGGGGCATCCTGTTCGCCGCGATGGGGAAGAACCCGTTCGAGGTAATCCGGACGATCTTCTGGGACCCGGTCTTTGGCGAGTTCGCGTTCTATCTGCGCGGGCAGCTGCTGGTGAAGGCGGGGCCGCTGATCCTGATTGCCATCGGGTTAGCCTTGGGCTTCCGGGCTGGCATCTGGAACATCGGGGCCGAGGGCCAGTACATCATGGGTGCGATCTTTGGCGCCGGGGTGGGCCTTGCGGTGTTTCCGACCGAAAGCCGGTGGATTTTCCCGGTCATGGTGATCGCGGGGGCCTTTGGCGGCTGGGCCTGGGCGATGATCCCGGCGATCCTGAAGACGCGGTTCAATACGAACGAGATCCTCGTGTCGCTGATGCTGGTCTATGTGGCCGAGACGATCCTGGCCAAGGCCTCCACGGGTTTTCTGAAGAACCCCGAGGGGATGGGCTTTCCAGGGAGCCGCAACTTCTCCAGCTATCCGGCGGCGCAGAACGGGTTTCTGTATGAGCCCCTGGGTCTGCACTGGGGCGGGGTGGCGGCGCTAGTGACAGCGGTCCTGGCCTATATCCTGCTGACGCGGCATCAGGCCGGGTTCCAGATCAAGCTGGCGGGGCAGGCGCCAAGGGCGGCGCGGTTCCATGGGGTGTCGCCTGCGCGACTGGTGGTGCTGTGCATGGGCATCTCTGGCGCGCTGGCGGGGTTAGCGGGGATGTTCGAGGTGACGGGTCCGGCTGGGCAGATCAGCATCGACTTCAACACCGGGTATGGGTTCACGGCGATCATCGTGGCCTTCCTGGGGCGGCTGAACCCCCTCGGGATTGTGCTGGCCGGGTTCCTGATGGCGCTGACCTATGTGGGGGGCGAGATGGCCTCGACCAATCTGGGCCTGCCGGATGCGGCGATCCAGGTTTTCCAGGGGATGCTGTTGTTCTTCCTGTTGGCGGTCGATGTGCTGACGAACTATCGGTTTCGGTTGGCTGTGGGGGCGCACTGATGGACTTTCTGGGCGGTATCAATCCGGTCATACTGATCGCCACGCTGATGGCGAGCGCCGTGCCGATCCTGATGGCGGCGCTGGGCGAGGCGGTGGTGGAGCGTTCGGGAGTGCTGAACCTCGGTGTCGAGGGGATGATGGTCATCGGGGCCTTGGGCGGGTTCATCGTGGCGGTCGAGACGGGGAGCCCGGTGCTGGGCTTCATCGGCGGGGCTGCGGCGGGGGCGCTGTTGAGCCTGATCTTTGCGATGTTGACGCAGGTGTTTCTGGCAAACCAGGTCGCGACGGGGCTGGCGCTGACGCTGTTCGGGCTGGGTGTCTCCTCCTTGGGTGGGCAGGGCTACAACGGGATCAAGCCGCCGCCGACCACGCAGCTTTTGCCGGATGCGCTGGCTGATCTGCCGGTGGTGGGACCGATCCTGTTCGGTCATGACTGGATGGTCTATTTCAGCATCTTCATGACGGCGGTGCTGTGGTGGGTGCTGAAGGCGACGCGGATTGGCCTGATCATCCGGGCGGTCGGCGAAAGCCACGAGGCAGCGCATGCACTGGGCTACAAGGTGAACCGGATTCGCCTGATGTGCATCGCCTTTGGCGGGGCGATGGCGGGGATGGGCGGGGCCTACGTCAGCCTTGCCCGGGTGCCGCAATGGGTGGACGGGATCACGGCGGGTGCGGGCTGGATCGCGCTGGCGATCGTGGTCTTTGCCAGCTGGAAGCCCTGGCGCGTCCTGATCGGCGCCTATCTTTTCGGCGGCATTACCGTGTTGCAGTTGAACCTGCAGGTTGCCGGGTCGGTCATCCCGGTCGAGTACTTGTCCATGGCCCCCTATCTGATAACCATCCTTGTGCTGGTCATCATGTCGGCGGGACGCAAGGCGAACGGCGCCCCGGCTGCGCTGGGCCAAAACTTTCACGCCTCGCGTTGAGGCATATAACTGCGGGCTGAATGTGCCCGCCACCAAGGGGAGTAACGAGATGAACCGTAGAAATCTGCTGGCAACCGCCGCAATGGGCCTGCTGCTGGCCTCGGGCGGGGCCTTTGCGCAGGGCATGGACAAGGTGAAGGCCTGCTTCGTCTATGTCGGCCCGATCGGCGACGGCGGCTGGACCTTCCAGCACCACGAGGGTGCCCTGGCAGTGCAAAAGGAGTTCGGCGACAAGGTCGAAATCCAGTGGCAGGAAAACGTGCCCGAGGGTGCCGATGCCGAGCGCGTGCTGACGCAGATGGCGCTGGGCGGCTGCAACATCATCTTCACCACGTCCTTCGGCTACATGGACCCGACCAACGCGGTCGCGGCCAAGTTCCCGGACGTGAAGTTCGAGCATGCGACGGGCTTCAAGCGCGATCATGCCAACGTGTCGACCTACAACGCGCGCTTCTATGAAGGCCGGGCGGTGCAGGGCCATATCGCGGGCAAGATGACCAAGTCGAACAAGATCGGCTACATCGGGTCGTTCCCGATCCCCGAGGTCGTCATGGGGATCAACAGCTATTACCTGCACGCCAAGAAGGTGAACCCGAACGTCGAGCTGTCGGTCGTTTGGGCCTTCACCTGGTTCGACCCTGCCAAGGAAGCCGATGCGGCCAAGGCGCTGATCGACCAGGGCGTGGACGTGATCGCGTCGCACACCGACTCGACCGCTCCCTTGGCTGAGGCTGCCAAGACCAACGGCGCGGTGATCGGCTTTGGTCAGGCGTCGGACATGGCCGAGTACAAGGATGGGCCGCGCGTGTCGTCGATCATCGACAACTGGGCGCCCTACTATGTGAAGCGCGTCGGTGCCCTTCTGGACGGGACCTATGCGCAGCAGGACGCCTGGGAAGGCATCGCGGGCGGCGAAGTCGAGATCGGCGAGATCACGGCGGCGGTTCCGGCCGAAGTGAAGGCCGAAGCCGAAGCCATGCGCGACGCGATCGCGGCGGGGACCTATCACCCGTTCACCGGGCCGATCAACAAGCAGGACGGCTCGCCCTGGCTGGCCGAGGGTGCGACGGCCCCCGACGGCGATCTTCTGGGGATGAACTTCTACGTCGAAGGCATTGTCGGCGACATTCCGCAGTGACCCTTGGCGTGAGCTGAGACCGGACAGGCCCGCACTGCGGGCCTGTCTTCATTTCAGCGCGTGATTTTGATTCAAAGTGGCAATTGTTTCAGAACGCTGGCGGATTTTTCGACACGAAGCGCGTCAGCATTGACTTCTGTCGCCACCCGGAAAAGGGTCGGGACGTGGCTTTCCTGTTGAATGCCATGGCCAGCATAGCGACGCCGCCCGGCTAGCTGTCGGCCTAGTGATTTGTGTAATGTGAAGGTTCAGTAAATCGTGACCATGCTTAAAACGGCATTTTTTCATGCTGCAGTTTTCGCGTTCGGAATGTCCTTTCCGGCAGCCGGACAATCCCTGGACAAGGTCAAGGCCTGCTTTGTCTACCTTGGCCCGATCGCCGATGGCGGCTGGACCTATCAGCACCACCTTGGGGCCGAATCCGCGAAGGTCGGTTTGGGTGACCGGGTCGAAATCTCCTGGGCCGAGAATGTGAACGAGGATTCCAGTGCCGAGGCGGTGATCGAGGATTTCGCAAGGTCGGGCTGCAACATCATCTTCACGACTTCTTTCGGCTTCATGGACCAGACCAATGCCATCGCGGCGAAGTATCCGGATGTGCTGTTCGAACATGCGACCGGCTACAAGCGGGATACGCCCAATGTGTCGACCTACAACGCCCGCTTCTACGAGGGCCGCGCGGTCCAGGGCCTGATCGCCGGGCACATGACCCGGACCAACAAGATCGGCTACATCGCCTCGTTCCCGATCCCTGAGGTTATGGCCGGGATCAACGCATATTACCTCAACGCCAGGAAGGTGAACCCGGACGTCGAACTGAACGTCGTCTGGGCCTATACCTGGTATGATCCGGCGATCGAAAGAGAAGCGGCCAAGGCGCTGATCGACGCCGGGGTGGACGTGATCGCCGCACATACCGATTCCACCGCAACCCTTGAAGAGGCCGCCAAGACCGGCGGTGCGGTGGTCGGGTTTGGTCAGGCGTCCGACATGTCCGAGTTCGGGCCTTCGCCGCGGATATCTGCCACGGTCAACAACTGGGGACCCTACTATTTCGAACGGATCGGCGCGCTGTTGAACGGCACGTACACTCAGGCCGATACCTGGGAAGGCATGAGCAAGCGGGTGCTGGTCGGGCTGATCACCGAAGAGGTGCCAAAGTCGGTCAAGGCCGAGGCCGAGGCCCTGCGCGATGCGCTTGCGATGGGCACGACGAGCGCCTTTGTCGGGCCGATCAACAAGCAGGATGGCAGTCCCTGGCTGGCCGAGGGTGAGTTCGCGCCGGATGGCGATATTCTGGGCATGAACTTCTTTGTCGAAGGGATTGTGGGCGACATTCCCCAATAGCCGTTCAGGGCGTGCGCCAAGGGGCAAGTCCCCCGATCCGCGCCAAAGGCGGGGGCTTCACTCCCCCGCACCCCCGTGGGATACTTGCGGACAGATGAAAGGGCATGGGCATTCCTGTGCCCTTTCTTTCGTGGAGGGAAATGGAATGGACGCGGATTTTCTGATCATCGGCGGGGGGATCGCGGGCATCTCGGCGGCGGCGCGGATGTCGGAACTGGGGTCGGTGATCGTACTGGAGGCGGAGGACGCGCTGGCGCATCACGCCTCGGGACGGTCGGCCGCGCTGTATGAGCCGCGCTATGGGGCGCCGGCGGTCGTGGGGCTGTCGATGGCCTCGGGCGATTACTTCCGGTCCTTGCCGGGCTTGCTTTCGCCCCGTGGTCTGCTGCTGGTCGGCAAGGTAGAGGAGACCGAAGCGTTCGAGCATGACCTGGAGGCTATGGACTTTGACCGGATCAGCGTCGCAGAGGCGCGGGAGATCGTGCCGATCCTGAACCCCGAGGTGGTGGCGCTGGCGGGATTTGCGCCGCATGGCGAGGATATCGATACCGACCTTCTGGTGCAGGGCTTTGCCCGCGAGGCGAAGGGGCGCGGGGCGCAGGTGCTGACAAAGGCGCGGGTCAGCGCGATTGCGAAGGATGGGGCGGGGTGGCGGGTGACGTCCTCGGCCGGGGAATTTACCGCACGGATGATCGTCAATGCGGCTGGGGCCTGGGTCGACCAGGTGGCGGCGATGGCGGGCGTGCGGCCCCTGGGCTTTACCCCTTACCGGCGGTCGATGGCGCGGATACCTGCTCCGGGCGGGCATGATGTCAGCAAGTGGCCGATGATGTTCGGCCCGGGCGAGGACTGGTACGCCAAGCCGGATGCGGGGGCGCTGATCGTCAGCCCCGCAGAAGAAGACCTGATGGAGCCGCACGACGCCTGGGCGGACGACATGGTGCTTGCCGAGGGTCTGGCGCGCTATGAAGAGATGGTGACCGAGCCGGTGACGCGGCTGATTTCCAACTGGGCGGGCCTTCGGACCTTTGCGCCCGACCGGGTGCTGGTCATCGGTCCGGATGCGCGTGAGCCGTCGTTCTTCTGGCTGGCGGGACAGGGCGGCTATGGCTTCCAGTCCAGCGCCGCGGCAAGCCGTCTGGCGGCGGACCTGATCGGCGGTCACAGCCCCGAGCTTGAGGCGGGCCTTGTCGCCCAGCTGGCGCCCTCGCGGTTCGGTTGACCGACGTCAAGGCGGCGGCCCTTGCGCCCGTGCAAGACGGGGCCAGCGAAGGAGACCGCAATGACCGAAACCTATGCCAGCAAGATCACCGACATGCGCCGCGAGTTGCGCGCGCTGAATGCCCTGGTGCCGGAGGCCGCCAAGGGCTTTGGCGCCTTGTCCAAAGGTGTCAAGGAGGCCGGGCCGCTGGGGGTGAAGGAGAAGGAATTCATCGCCCTTGGCATGTCGGTGATCCTGCGCTGCGAGCCCTGCATCAACTTTCATGTCGAGGCGCTGAAGAAGGCAGGCGCCACGCGTGAGGAGCTGGGCGATGTGCTGGCGATGGCGATCCAGATGGGTGGCGGACCGGGGCTGATGTATGCGGGTCATGCGCTGGCCTGCTGGGACGAATTGTCCGCCGCCTGAGCCAGCGACGGAAGCCGGGCCAAGTTGCGTATCATATGTACAAACCTTTGAAGGAGTACACATGATGAAACGCCTCTTTGGACCTGTTGCAGTGAGCCTTGCCCTGACCGGCGCCGCCTTTGCCCAGCAAGGCAGCCCCGGCGCGCACTTCGTGCAGAACTGGGATCAGGACGGCGACGGGCTTGTCTCGCTGGAGGAGGTCCGGACCAAGCGGGATGACCTGTTCACCTCGTTCGATGCCGATGACGATGGCACGTTGTCGCCGGCCGAATACGCCGCGTTCGACAAGATGCGGGCCGACGATCAGAAGCAGATGCGGGAAGAGATGGGCGGAAAGGGCCAAGGCCAGGGTAACGGCAAGGGCAAGGGGATGGGCCTGAAGGGCGCGGAAGGTGGGCTGATGCGCGCCTTCAATGACGGCGACGGCGATGGCCAGGTCTCGCACGAGGAGTTCGTCGGCCATACAGCGGACTGGTTCGCCATGATGGACCGCACCGGGGATGGACAGGTCAGCGAGGATGATTTCGGCCGGTAGATTCAGCGGAAATCCCCGCCGGGATCACGCAGCCTGATGACAATCCGGGCCGGAGCGTGAGACCTTCGCGCCATGCGTCTGGTCCGTTCCGTCCCGCTTCTGCTTCTGTGCCTGGCACTCGCCGCCTGTAGTGGCCGCCGGGACCGCGGGGACGTGACCGGCTCGGCCCCGGATGAGATCTCGGTGATGAGCGCGAACTTCGACGACCGTGATCCGACCGACTGGCCGGGGCGGTCGCCGGACCGCTATCCGGTGCATGGCATCGACGTGTCGCGGTTCCAGACCAGTGTCGATTGGCAGACGGCGCGGGCGAACGGGGTGAACTTCGCCTTCATCAAGGCGACCGAGGGCGGCGACATGGTCGACCCGATGTTCGACGCCCACTGGCGCGGGGCCGGGGCGGCAGGCGTGAAGCGGGGGGCCTATCACTTTTTCTACCATTGCCGCCCGGCCGCCGAACAGGCGCGCTGGTTCATCAAGGCGGTGCCGAAGACGCCGGGGATGCTGCCTCCGGTCCTGGACATGGAATGGACGCCGACCAGCCCGACCTGCACGATCCGCCGCGACGGCGCGACGATCCGCGAGGAGGCACGGATCTTCATCAGCATCCTTGAACGTCACTACGGCCAGCGGCCGCTGATCTACACCACGGTCGACTTCTTTGACGACACCCAGCTTTGGCGGCTTCAGGGGGTGGAGTTCTGGCTGCGATCCGTCGCCGATCACCCGCATGGCGTGTACGACGGCAAGGCCTGGAGCTTCTGGCAGTACACCTCGACCGGGATCGTTTCCGGCATTGCCGGACCGGTCGATATCAATGCCTTCGCGGGATCCCGGCAGGCCTGGGCCGACTGGCTTGCCCTACGATCCCTATGACATTCAACCTCTGATTGCCCTATATGTGGCGAAATTGGAGACAATCTGTCGCCAAATGAGCACAGCCATGACGCAGCATTTGTCCTAACATGCCTTAGTCCTGCCCTGCTTGCTGATGAAAATTGGGGCGACGAATAAAGGACGCCCAAGATGGATAAAACGATCCGCATTCTGAAGAAATTGGGTCTTGGCCGTGTTCGCAAGACCGAAGAAGACACTCCGTTCGAGAAGCGCCTGAAGAAGGTGACGCGCATCCGCGTGGTCAATCAGCAGGGGCTTGGTGGCCCGGTCTTCAAAAACCGACAGCCAGAGACGGAAATCTGAGGCCGGTCATCAGATCGCGCAACTCCTGCCGGGCAGCGATGTTCGACAGGTTCAGCTGATCCACGCCTGTATCCTTGAGGTCCAATAGAGTGAGGCCGCGGGGAAAAAGCTCGCGGAAGATCACTCGTTCGGAAAAGCCGTTCAGCACGCGGAAGCCGATGCGGCGGGACAGTTCCTCCAGCGCCGCGCCGACCTTCTTCTTGTTGTGCATCGCCTGCGCGCCAAGGCGGTTGCGGACCACGATCCAGTCGATGGGCTGAAGCCCGGCCTGCGCGCGCAACTGACGCGCGCCCCAGACCATTTCGGAATAGATCGACGGGCCCTTGATCTTGCCGGTCAGCCCGTCGACGCGGGCCAGAAGGTCAAAGTCGACGAAACTGTCGTTCAGCGGGGTGATCAGCGTGTCGGCGAGGGAATGGGCGACCTGCGACAGGCGGGTGTGGCTGCCGGGACAGTCGATCACGATATAGTCCATCTCGGCGTCCATCGCCTCGATCGCGCGGGACAGGCGCAGGTCCTGGGCGTTCTCGCCCTCGGCCAGGCTGGCAGGATCAACCTCGGGAAGCTCGCGGTAATCGGGGGTCGGCAGGGACAGGCCGGCCTGGGACAGATAGGCGCGGCGGTTTTCGATATAGCGGCCGAAGGACTTCTGCCGCAGGTCGAGGTCAAGAGCGCCGACCTTCTGGCCCATGCGGGACAGCGCGGTCGCGACATGCATGCAGGTGGTGGACTTGCCCGAGCCGCCCTTTTCGTTCCCGACGACGATGATCCGCGCCATGCTGTTCCCTGCGTTGCGTCCCGGCGCTTTCTTATGCGTGGACCGGGGCAGGGGAAAGCGGGATTTCGCCGAAAGCCGGGGGCGGTTTCTTCGAAGAAATCGTGGCGGAGCCTTTGAAGGCTCCGATCCGGAGTTTTCGAAAACTCCGTGAGCCCGCAAATGGAAAAGGGCGCGCCCTGCGGCACGCCCCCTGTTCAACGCGATGGCAGGGATCAGAACCCGAGGCCGGCGTACTTGTTCTTGAACTTCGACACGCGGCCACCGGTGTCCATCAGCTTGGCCGACTGCCCGGTCCAGGCCGGGTGCGCCAAGGGGTCGATGTCGAGCGACATCTGGTCGCCCTCTTTGCCCCAGGTCGACCGGGTCGTGTAGGTCGAGCCATCGGTCATCTTGATGGTGATGGTGTGATAATCGGGGTGGGTTTCGGCTTTCATCATCCCGCTCCTTATTCGGCTTTGGCTTTGTAGGTGGAATCCTCGGCGATACGGGCCGATTTGCCACGACGGGCGCGGAGGTAGTACAGCTTGGCGCGGCGAACCTTGCCGCGGCGCACGACCTCGATGCTGTCGATGTTGGTCGAGTACAGCGGGAACACACGCTCCACACCTTCGCCGAACGAAATCTTGCGGACGGTGAACGAGGCGGCGATCGTGGCGCCGCCCTTGCGGCCGATGCAAACGCCTTCATAGGCCTGCACGCGGCTGCGGGTGCCTTCGGTCACTTTGTAGCCGACACGGATGGTGTCACCGGCCTTGAAGTCCGGGATGGTCTTGCCGAGGGAAGCGATCTGCTCCGCCTCGATCTGCGCGATGAGGTTCATGCGCTGTCTCCATTTTGCCTGCGGTGTTTCCCGCAGAGGTGATGCCGCGC
>LNFM01004213.1_pt1 | contig 26897 bp, 29 predicted proteins | sample 596031 | NCBI WGS metagenome assembly LNFM01 (sample SAMN04254537, study PRJNA301005) | activated carbon metagenome | isolation source: dual media filters at the Ann Arbor, Michigan drinking water treatment plant | place: USA: Ann Arbor | reverse complement strand
GGCCTGCTGCGGCTGCGCAAGGATCTCGCGCTCTATGCCAACCTGCGCCCGGCGGTGACCTATCCGGCGCTGGCCGAGGCCTCCTCGCTGAAGCGCGAGCTGGTCGAAGGCCTCGACATCATGATTTTGCGCGAGCTGACCGGCGGCGTCTATTTCGGCGAGCCGAAGACCATCACCGATCTCGGCAACGGCCAGAAGCGCGCCGTCGATACCCAGGTCTATGACACCTACGAGATCGAGCGGATCGGCCGCGTCGCCTTCGAGCTGGCGCGCAAGCGCAAGAACAAAGTCACCTCGATGGAAAAACGCAACGTCATGAAATCGGGCCTGCTGTGGAACGAAGTCATCACGGCGCTGCACGCGCGCGAGTTCAAGGACGTCGAGCTGGAGCATCAGCTCGCCGATTCCGGCGGCATGCAACTGGTGCGCAACCCGAAGCAGTTCGACGTCATCGTCACCGACAACCTGTTCGGCGACATGCTGTCGGACATCGCCGCGATGCTGACCGGCTCGCTCGGCATGCTGGCCTCGGCCTCGCTCGGTGAGGTCGATCCCAAGACCAAGCGCCGCAAGGCACTGTACGAGCCGGTGCACGGATCGGCGCCCGACATCGCCGGCAAGGGAATCGCCAACCCGATCGCCATGATCGCGTCGTTCGGCATGGCGCTGCGCTATTCGTTCGACATGGGCAAGGAAGCCGACATGATCGACAAGGCCATCGCCGCCACGCTCGACAAGGGTCTGCGCACCGCCGACATTGCCGGGCCGGGTGCAAAGTCCGTCGGCACCGCCGAGATGGGCTCGGCCATCATTGCCGAACTGGAAGCGCTGGCCTGACGCCGACGCGCTCGCCTTCAAACAAAAAACGCGGCCCGGTGGGCCGCGTTTTGCATTCCGAGCCTGCCTGAGCGGAAACTAGAAACCGATCCACGGATTGTTGCGGCCCGGCAGCGTCCACATATCCGGCAGCGACGTCTGATTGCCGCCGAATACGGTGTTATTGAGCACGTTGCTGGCCGAGTAATTCGACGGATAGGCGTATTTGTGGTCGCTGTTCTCGCCCGGGAAAACTTCGGTGCCGGGATCGAGGTAGGAACGGCGCTGCACGATGATCCGGGTGCGGGCGCGGCCGTCTTCGCCGCGGGTAGTGACAACCGTGCGTCCGCGCGCGTCATACACGATGGCGCTGTTGCGCTGCTGCCGGGACTGCGCTTCGGCGACCGGCGCGGCCAGCAGGGTGGCGGTGGCAGCGACGGCAAAGGCGCCGGCAACGACTTTCAAGAGCATGTGATCCTCAACCGGTTCATGGTGCGATTCAGTGTAGCGGTCTTCGCGCCGGGACAACAGACCTATTCAGCCACATGCCCGGGAGGCATTCAGAAAACGCCAACCGGCCGGGTTCGTTCCAGCCCGTTGCTTTTGCCGCACCGCGAACCGATAGTCGGGGCATCGCGACCGCACAGCCACCGGGACATGGCCCATGGCGCTCGACACCCACGCCGCTCTGCCGGCGCTGCTGCCGCGTCTGGTGGCGTTCGCCCGCACCATCGTCAACGACGCCGACGCCGCCCGCGACCTGGTGCAAGAGGCGGTGGCCCGCGCGCTCGGCGCCGGCCGTATCCCGGCCGATGCACCGGCCTACCGCGCATGGATGTTCAAGATCGTCCGCAACGCCGCGCTTGACGAATTGCGGCGGCGGCGTCCCGAACCGGCCGAGCCGGCGCCGGCGGTCGACCTCTGGCGCTTCGACAGCGCCGCCATCGCCAAAATCACCGTCGAGCAGGGCATGGCGTCGCTGCCGCCGCTGCACCGCGAAATAATCGCCTTGATCGACATTGCCGGTTTCAGCTACGCCGAGGCGGCCGATGTCCTGAGCGTCCCCATCGGGACGGTCATGAGCCGCATCACCCGGGCCCGGCTGGCGCTGCTGGCGGCCATTGAAGCGAGCTCGGTGAGGCCGATGAAGTCGAAGCATGGCACCTGAACCGAACGATACCGATATCGAGCGGCTGAACGCGCTGATCGATGGCGAACTGCCGCCGGCCGAGCACGCCGCTTTGGCGGCGCGCATTGCGGCCGGCCGCGAGCTGGCCGAGGCCCATGCGACGCTGGCGCGGCTCAAGGCCTGCATCGTCGAAAGCGCCGAGCAGACCCCGATGGACGCCTTTGTGCTGCCGGCGCCGAAACGCCGGGGGCTGCCCGCGGTCGGGGCTGCCGCCGCCGCTGCCGCCATTTTGATCGCAGTCCTGGGCTGGTACGCGCAGCGGCCGGTCGAGCGTACGCCCGCTTTCAGCATCGCACCGCTGGTCACATTGGCGTCGCTGCCGGCGGCGCCGGTGATCCCCGATCTGGCGCCGGCTGGGCTCAACTTGGTGGGCGCCGAAATCGAACGCGCCGGGGAGGCCGCGGTGCTGGTCGCCGCCTACCGCGGGCCGCGCGGCTGCCGTCTCGAATTGCGGGTGCGGCCGGCGGCGGTCGACCTTCCGCCGACCGCCGGCACGAGCCGCCGGGCCTGGACGGCGGGCGGTCTCGCCTACGAACTGGTGGCCTTCGGCATGCCGGACGGGCGCTTTCTCGCTGTCGCCATGGCCGCCGAATCGGCCACCCGATCCGGCCTGTTGCCGGCCGACGCGGACAACCGGCTGCGCCAGGCCGGCCTGCAGGCGCCGCCCTGCGTCGGCTGATCGCCCCATAAAGTTTTGGAATAAATTTCCGGGCTGGTCCGTTTCTTCTCCAAGCGTCATGGCGGAGATCATGACGCAACGTCGCCGCCGCGAGCGGCCAGGGAGAGAAACATCATGCCGGACAAGATCGAACGTTCGATCGAGGAGCTGTATCGCGATAACCCCGAACGCGCCGATGCGGAAGTTTTCGGCCGCGAAACCGGGCCGAGCCGCCGCGGCTTTCTGAACGGCGCCGGTTTGGCGGCCATGAGCGCCGTCGTCGGTGGCGCCATCCCGTTCGCTGCCAACATGCCGGGCGGATTGATCCCCGCCGCGATGGCGCAGGCGACGCCGCCGACGCCGCCGCCGGCCAAGAAGGGCCCAACCTACCTCAATTATCCCGGCAAGAACGACCGGCTGGTGGTGATCGGCGAGCGTCCGCTGGTGGCGGAAACGCCCGAGCATTTGCTCGATGACGACACCACACCGATCGAGAAGTTTTTCATCCGTAACAACGGACAGATTCCGGAAGAGGCCAAAGAGGGCGACAAGTGGAAGATCGCCGTCGACGGTGAGGTCAACAACAAGCTCGAGCTGACGCTCGGCGAGCTGAAGTCGAAGTACAAGGCGCAGACGCGGCGCATGGTGCTGGAGTGCGGCGGCAACGGCCGCGCCTTCTACTCGCCGCCGGCCAGCGGCAACCAGTGGACCAATGGCGGCGCCGGTTGCGCCGAATGGACCGGCGTGCGGCTGGGCGACGTGCTGAAGGCCGCCGGCGTCAAGCCGTCCGGCATCTACACGGCGCATTACTCGTCCGACCTGCATCTGTCCGGCGATGCCAGCCGCGAAGTGCTGTCGCGCGGCATGCGCATGGCCAAGGCGATGGATCCCGACTCCATGATCGTCTGGGCGATGAACGGCCAGCCGCTGCCGAATATTCACGGCGGCCCGGTGCGTCTGCTGATCCCCGGCTGGCCGGGTTCGCTGTCGCAGAAATGGCTGACCAAGATTACCATCCGCGACAAGGAGCATGACGGTCAGGGCATGACCGGCACGTCCTACCGGCTGGCCATCAAGCCGATGGTGCCGGGCGACAAGGCCGACCCGAAAAACTTCCGGGTGATGGAATCGATGCCGGTGCGCTCGATTATCACCAGCCCTGCCAACGGCACCAAGTTGGCCGCCGGATCCAAGGGAGTGAAATTGCGCGGCGCGTCGTGGGCCGGCGATCTCACCGTCAAGACCGTCGACGTCTCGACCGATTACGGCATGACCTGGCAGCCGGCCAAACTCGAGAAGCCGAAGAACAAATACGACTGGCAGCGCTGGACCGCCGCGGTGAAGCTGCCGGGCGACGGCTATTACGAGATCTGGGCGCGGGCGACGGATTCCAAAGGAAAGATGCAACCGCATGTCGCGGCGAACTGGAATCCCAGCGGCTACGGCGGCAATCCGATGCACCGCATCGCGGTGCTGGTCGGCTGATGCAATTCCCGCACGTCACTGCCGCCGCGCCATGGGCGCGGCGGCTCACCCTCTTCGCAACGTTGCTGGTTGGCGTCTCGCTGTTAGCGGGCCTTGCTGGCGCACAGCAACAGACCTTCACCCCGCGCGACGAAAGTCCCGAGGAGTATCCGGCCGGTCCCGGACGCGACGAGACTTTCTATTCCTGCACCGCCTGTCATGGTTTCAAGCTGGTGGCGCAACAGGGCATGACGCGCCAGCGCTGGGACGACACGCTGGTCGTCATGACGCAACGGCACGGCATGCCGGCGCTGGAAGGCAGCGACCGCGAGCTGGTGCTGAACTATCTCGAAACGCACTATCCACCGACCGCGGCGGCGCCGGGCGGTTGGCAAAATCCGTTCCTCAATCGCTGACGCCTGACACCCTTTGCGCTTGTGAGGGCGTCCGGGTATTGAACGTGGGTGTGAACACTCACGGCAGCGACGTCAGGAACACCCGCGTGCGAAAGCCAAAGTCTTCCGGCAAGCCGTCGCGTTCGAAGGCAAAGCGTCTCGTCCTGCCCGGCAAGAGCGCGCGTCTGGTCGTTATCGGCGCAACGCCTCTGGTGGCGGAGACGCCGGAGAGCCTGCTCGACGACGACACCACGCCGACCGAGAAGCTTTTCATTCGCAATAACGGCAAGGTGCCGGCGCGGACGCGTCAGCCCGACAACTGGATGCTGACGGTCGATGGCGAAGTGCACCAGCCGCTCACGATTTCGCTCGGCGACCTGAAGGCACGGTTCAAACCGGTGACGCGTCGCCTGCTGCTCGAATGCGGCGGTAATGGCCGATCGTTTCAATCGCCGCCCGCCGAAGGCGTGCCATGGACCAATGGCGGTGCCGGCTGTCCGGAATGGACAGGCGTCCGGGTCGCTGACGTGTTGAAGGCGGCGCGACTCAAGCCGGGTGCGGTGTTCAGCGGCCACTACGGCGCCGATCCGTCACTCGATGGCACCGTCGGCGCGGCGATGTCGCGCGGCGTGCCGATCGCCAAGCTGATGGACGAGAGCAACCTGATCGCCTTCGCCATCAACGGCGAGCCGCTGCCGCTGCTGCACGGCTTTCCGGTGCGGCTGGTGATCCCGGGCTGGCCATCGTCGGTATCGACCAAGTGGCTGACGCGGATCTGGATTCGCGATCGCTATCACGATGGCGCCGGCATGGGCGGCTTCTCGTATCGCGTCCCGGTCAAGCCGATGGCGCCGGGTGCCAAGGCCGTTCCGAAGAACTTCGTCGATCTGGAATCGATGCCGGTGCGCTCGATCATCACCAGTCCCGCCGATGGCGCGCAGATCGCCGCCGGCACGCGCGCGCTGGCGTTGCGCGGCGCGGCCTGGGCAGGTGATGAGACTGTGGCGAAAGTCGATCTGTCGATCGACGGCGGTGCGACCTGGCAGAAAGCCGATCTGGCGAAGCCGAAAAATCGGCACGACTGGCAGCGCTGGACGGCGTCGCTGAAAATCCCGAACGATGGCTATTACGAGATCCTGGTGCGGGCGACGGATAGACGCGGCGTCGCGCAGCCCTTTGCCGCCAGTCACTGGAATCCGCACGGCTACGGCGTAAATCCGATGCACCGCATCGCCGTCACCGTCGGCACGTGAATAAGCGTGTGATTTATCGCCCGGCCGCTGCCCTCCAAAGCGCGCGATGCTTTGGCGTCGGTGCCATCAGGGGGCTGCGCTGCCCGCAGTAGCTGCGGGCGAGTTCGGCCTGCGCGAACAGCGCGCCGACTTTCGGTTCGCTGCCGGCCGCGAGCAGCGTCAGCCGGTCCAACGCGCAGGCCAGCGTCGATCTCTCGATCAGATCGGGCCCGCTTTGGCAGAACCAGCCGGACATCTGAAGCAGCGGCTCGTCAAAGTCGCGCACAAAAGCGAGGCAGCGCCGCGCCACGCCCTTTGTGGTGTCGAAACTGACGATGGTCAGCGGCCCGAATTTGCTGTCCAGCGGCGCGGCCGATTGCACGATGGCTGCCGGCCCCAACGCGGCGGCGCTGGCGGCGATGTCGGCCCGCGGGTCGCCCAGGAAAGTAACCTCGGTGCCGGGGCGGTAAATCTCGACCTGAAGGTAGGGGCCGGCCCCGTCCGGCTCGCCGAGGCCGAGGATGTCCTTGCGGCCCCCACCGGCCGAATGGCGGCGGATGGCGTAGCTTGACGGCATGCCGGCCGCTTCCGGGATCGACAGATTGAACGCCGGGAAGGGACGCTCGATCTCGACCCAGGGCGAGCGCTGCGGCGGCGGGTCCGGGTTCGGCACCGGGGCCGGCTGCGATAGGTACACCGTGGCTATGGACAGGACGGCGGCGGCACCCAGATAAGCCAGCACGCGCACAAAGGCGTCGGGCAGCTCCTCACGCCACGAATGCAGGGCCGGATGCATGGTCCCTCCGGACGGCTCGCTGAGCGGGCCACCGTTGTCATCCCGCTCTTTCTCGCTTAGAAGCGCTGCCATCCGGTTGTGGATTGCCAAATCCGGCCGGAATAATTTTTCGGAGAGTTAACAATGGGTTACAAGGTCGCCGTGGTAGGCGCCACCGGCAATGTCGGGCGCGAAATGCTCAACATTCTGGCCGAGCGGAATTTTCCTGCCGACGAAGTCGTCGCTCTCGCCTCGCGCAAGAGCATGGGCCAGGAGTGCACCTTCGGCGACAAGACGCTGAAAGTGAAGGCGCTCGACCATTACGATTTCTCCGATGTCGACATCTGCCTGATGTCGGCCGGCGGCGCCGTGTCGAAGGAGTGGTCGCCGAAGATCGGCGCGCAGGGCGCGGTGGTGATCGACAACTCGTCGGTCTGGCGCATGGACCCGGACGTGCCGCTGGTGGTGCCGGAGGTGAACGCCGAAGCGGTCGCCGGCTACACCAAGAAGAACATCATCGCCAATCCGAACTGCTCGACGGCGCAACTCGTCGTGGCACTGAAGCCGTTGCACGACAAGGCGGTGATCAAGCGCGTGGTGGTGGCGACCTATCAGTCGGTGTCGGGCGCCGGCAAGGATGCGATGGACGAACTGTTCTCGCAGACCAAGGCCGTGTTCACGCTCGGCGAGGTGGTCGAGAAGAAGTTTCCCAAGCGCATCGCCTTCAACGTCATTCCGCAGATCGATGTGTTCATGGAGGACGGCTACACCAAGGAAGAGTGGAAGATGATGATGGAGACCAAGAAGATTCTTGATCCCAAAATCAGGCTGACCGCGACCTGCGTGCGCGTCCCCGTCTTCATCGGCCATTCGGAGGCGGTCAACATCGAGTTCGAGAACCCGATCAGCGTTGACGAAGCGCGCGAAATCTTGCGCGCCGCGCCCGGCTGCCTGGTGATCGACAAGCATGAGCCGGGCGGCTACGTGACGCCGTACGAGGCGGCCGGCGAGGACGCGACCTATATCAGCCGCATCCGCACCGACCCGACGGTCGAGAACGGCCTTGAGATGTGGGTGGTCGCCGACAACCTGCGCAAGGGCGCGGCGCTGAACGCCATCCAGATCGCCGAGTGCCTGATCAACCGCAAGCTGATCCAGGCCAAGAAGAAGGCGGCGTAGGTCTTCCCTCGCCCCGCTTGCGGGGAGAGGGTGGCGAGCGCAGCGAGCCGGGTGAGGGGGCTTCGCTGTATTTGAGGCGCCTCCTCACCCGACCATCTTCGCTTTGCTCAGACGGTCGACCTCTCCCCGCAGGCGGGGAGAGGTGAAGAAGAAATCAAAACCTCGGCGCGTTGAACGCGACTTTGCCGGGGGCGATCTGGCGGAACTCGCCGGTGGCCTTGTCCAACACAGTCAGTTCGCCGGTGGCGACGCCGAAATAGGCGCCGTGGGTGGCGATCTTGCCCTTCTCGATTAGCTTGGCGATGTGCGGGAAGGTCATCAGGTTGTCGAGGCTGTTGACGATCGAGGCGCGCTCCAGCTTCGCAACATAGTCCGCCACCGGCATGTCGCCGCGCGGACCGAGTTTCTCCGCCGCCGGCGCCATCAGCGACATCCAGCTGCCGATGAAATCGCCGGCCGACAACGGCACGTGGTCGCTGGCGAAGGCCAGCACGCCGCCGCACCTGGCGTGGCCGAGCACCACGATGTCTTTCACGCGCAGCGCGCCAACGGCGAATTCCAGTGCCGCCGAGACACCGTGCGCGCGGCCGTCCGGCTCGTAGGGCGGGATCAGGTTGGCGACGTTGCGCACCACGAACAATTCGCCCGGACCGGCGTCAAAGATGACCTCCGGCGACACCCGCGAATCGCAGCAGCCGACAACCATGATGTGCGGCGACTGGCCACGTTCGGCGAGTTCTTTGTACCGGCTCTGCTCGACCTGCAACCGGCCACCGGCGAAGGCGCTGTAGCCCTCGATCAAACGCTGCGGAAAGCTCATCCTGTCTTGCCCTGTCCTTGATGCCTGAATTTTGTTCCATGCTCGGCCATTGCGCAAGCATTATGCCGCAGGCCCGATGTTCATCGGTGGTTCAGGTCGACGCGCCGAAGAACGCCCATGCTTTCACCCCACAAGCCGATCAGATCGAACCTTTCTTTACCGCGATTCCGCGCCCATGGATTTTCCGGACCGCAGATTGCGGTGATGTTCGCCGTCTTCACGCTGCTGATTTCGACGCCGATCTGGACGTATCCGTTGCCGCCGCTGTCGGATTACGTCAACCACCTGGCGCGCATGCAGGTGCTGGCGACGCTGTCGACCAACCCGCTGCTGGCCAATTACTACGAGATCAACTGGCAGGTCATTCCCAACCTGACCATGGACCTCATCGTGCCGCGGCTGGCACAGGTCATGAACATCTATCTGGCCGGCCAGGTTTTCATCGTCGGCATGTTCGCGCTGATCATCTCCGGCATTCTGATGCTGAACCGTGCGCTGACCGGGCGCTGGTCGATGCTGCCGATGTTCGCGTTTCCGCTGCTCTACAATCACGTCTTCCTGGTCGGGCTGATGAACTACATCTTCGGCCTCGGCGTGGCGTTGTGGGCGCTGGCCGGCTGGATCGCCGTGCGCGAGCGGGTCTGGCCGATCCGTATGGCGCTGGCCACGCTGTGCGTCGTGGTGCTGTTCTTCTGTCATCTGTCGTCGCTCGGCGTGTTCGGTATCGGCGTGCTGTCGTTCGAGCTGCTGCGGTTGTGGCAGCGGCGGGACGCGCCGTGGACGCCGCGCCTGGTAGATTTCGTGGCCAGCGGCCTGCCGTTTTTGGCCGCCGCGCCGCTGCTTTATCTCAGCCCGACCATGCAACTGGCTTCGGCGATCTACTGGGACCAGCTCGGCAAGTTCGACGGCCTGATGTACGCGATCGTCAGCTACTCGGACATCTACGTCGTGGTCTTTCTGGCGGTGCTGGTGGCCAGCATCGTCTGGGCGGTGCGCCACGGCGTGCTGCGCTTCCATCCGCTGGTCTACGTGCTGCTGATGGTCGGTGGCGCGGTCTACCTGGCGCTGCCGCGGGTCATGTTCGACACCTACATGACCGACCAGCGGGTGCCGATCGGCGTCGCCTTCATGCTCATCGCCTGCGGCGATCTCGAACTGCGGCGGCGCCTGGTGCGCCGCGCCTTCATGACGGTGCTGATTGTCCTGACCGCCGGCCGGCTGCTGGAAATCGAACTGAACTGGTCGCAACTGGCCGACTCGACCAGTCAGTTTCGCTCGTCGGTGCGGCGGATCGCGCCGGGCTCCAAGGTGTTCGTCGCCTATGCCGACCGCGCGTCCGGCGACGATGTGCGCGACCTCGGTCTGGTACACGCCGCCAGCATTGCCACCATCGATCGCTCGGCGCTGGTGACGACCATCTTCACGGTGTCCGGCAAGCAGGTGCTGCAGGTGAAGCCCGAGTACCGCGACTTCGTCGACAGCCATGACGGCACGCCGCCGTCGATCGCACAGCTTCTGGTCGCCGCCGAACTGGCGCCGCCCAATACGCCGGAATACTGGGCGAACTGGACAAAGTTCGACTATCTTTATCTGCTGTTCACCGAAGACGAGGCGCCCAATCCGGACCCGTCGCGGCTGAAGCTGGTGGCCGATGGCGACCGCTTCCAGTTGTACCGAATCGGCAAACCGGGCACCGACATCAGCGCGCGTTGACGCTGCCGAAAAACGCGGCAACGCCACGTCTTGCCAGTTCGCTTTGGCGCGCTAGAGTCGGTCGCATGACAATTCGCCCCCGCCGCAGCGTTCTCTATATGCCGGGCTCCAATGCCCGGGCGCTCGAAAAAGCCAAAACCCTTCCCGCCGACGGTGTCATTCTCGACCTCGAGGATTCGGTCGCGCCCGACGCCAAGGAGTCCGCCCGCCTGCAGGTCGTGAGCGTCGCCCAGGCCGGCGGCTTCGGTTCGCGCGAGCTGTGCATCCGCACCAATGGCATCGATACGCCGTGGTTTGCCGACGATCTTGCGGCGGCGGCACAGGCCGCGCCGGACGGCATTGTCGTGCCCAAGATTTCCTCGGCCGGTCAGCTTGAGATGATCGGCAAGAAACTGCGCGACCTTGGCGCCGATCCGAAGACCCGCATCTGGGCGATGATCGAATCGCCACAGGCGGTGTTCAACGTGCTGTCGATCGCAGCCTGCGCGCAGAACCCCGACACGCGGCTGGCCGGCTTCGTCATGGGCACCAACGACATCGCCAAGGACACCCGGGCGCGGCTGGTGCCGGGCCGCTGGCCGATGATCGGCTGGCTGATGAACTGCATCGCCGCCGCGCGCATTCACGGCATCGATGTGCTCGACGGCGTCTACAACAATGTCGGCGATGCCGAAGGCTTCGTGAAGGAATGCGAGCAGGGCCGCGACATGGGCTTCGACGGCAAGACGCTGATCCATCCGAACCAGATCGAGCCCTGCAATGTTGCGTTCACGCCGTCGGACGACGAAGTCGCCTGGGCGCGCAAAATGATTGCCGCCTTCGATCTGCCTGAAAACAAGTCCAGGGGTGTGGTGTCGATCGATGGCCGCATGGTCGAGCGGCTGCATGCCGACATGGGCCGCCGCACCGTGGCGATCGCCGAGGCCATCGCCGCGCGCTAGCGGCGCAACCCGTCATCCGGGGACGGGGCAAACCGCTCCGCCGGCGGCGCGATCTCCGTCACCAGGTCGCGCACCAGCTTCTTGTTGGACAGCGGCGTCAGCGTCATCTCTTGCGGCGTCAGCCGCGCGGTGCAGGCATAGACGGTCTTGCCGTCGAGCTCGATCATGCACTCCTTGCAGGCATTGGCGTTGATGCAGGAGAAGCGGATCGCCAGGCTCGGATCGCGGTGCACGCGGATCCAGCGCAGGCCGTCGAGCACCGACTGGCCCGGCTCGAACGGCACCTGATGGGTGTCGAAATGGCCGGCGGCGGCGTCGGTGCCGCGCCAGACTTTCAGGGTCGCCTGTTCGGTCATGATGCGGCTTTCTCGGGCGACAGCGCGATGCGGCCATCGCGCAGCGACACGAACTGGTTGACCGCCCAGTCCGGCGCCGTGTCCGGGTAATCCTCGCGGTGCTGCGCGCCGCGCGTCTCGGTGCGGGCCAGCGCCGCTTCAGTGACGACGCGCGCCACCTGGATCATGTTGCGCAGATCGAGCCAGTCGACGCGGCGCATGTCGAAGCGGTGGCCGTCGCCTTGCGGGCGGTCGCCAAGGTCTTGCGCCATCGCTTCGATCTGCGTCAGCGCACGTTTCAATCCAGTCTCGTTGCGCAAGGCGCCGACGTCGTCCTGCATGGTGGCCTGCAGCGTCTGCACCATCTCGGCGGTGTTGATCTCGCGGTCCGGCGCGCCGGCCGCGATGAGGTCGATCGCCGCCGGGGCATTGTCTGCATCGGCCCGCCCGCGCGTAGCCTTGCCGGCATAATCGGCGGCGACCCGGCCAGCGCGGCGGCCGAACACAAAGGCCTCGGTGATGGCGTTGCCGGACAGGCGGTTGGCGCCATTAGCGCCGCCGACCGCTTCGCCCGCCGCGAACAGGCCGGGCACGCCGGTCTGCATTTGCGTGTCGGCCGCGATGCCGCCCATGTGGTAATGCGCGATCGGCGCCACCTCGATTGGCATCTTGGTCAGGTCGATGCCGTTCTCGGCCAGCTTGTCGATCACCGGGCCGAAGGCCTCGCGCAATTTTGTTTCCGGCACATGCTGGAAGCTGAGGAAGGCGCCGCCGTTGGGCGAGCCGCGGCCGGCTTCGACCTCCTTGACGATGGCGTAGCTGCCGACGTCGCGGGTGACGACATACTTGCCGTTCTCGACGGCGCCGTAGTTCTGGGTGAACTCTTCCATCTTGTTGTTGAGCAAGCGGCCGCCGAGCTTGTAGCGGAACGGGTCCCACATGATGGGGTCCATGCCGATCAGCCGCGGCGCCAGATGGCCGATCGGGAAGAACTGCACGAATTCCATGTCGACCAGCCGGGCGCCGGCGCGCAGCGCCAGCGCGTAGCCGTCGCCGCCCATGTTCGAGGAGGCGCTGTTGCGCCGGTACAGCCGGGTCAGCCCGCCGGTGGCAAGGATGGTGGCCTTGGCCGAGATGATGACGGGCGCACCGCTGCCGAGATGCAGCGCGGCGGCGCCGACCACCGCGCCGTCATGGTGCAGCAGATCGACGATGCAGAGATCGCCGGCCTTGGTGATGCCGGCGGTCTTGTTGACGACGGTGCGCAGCGTCTTCGACACGGCGGGGCCGGTGTTGAGGAAGTCGACATAGACGCAGCGCGGCCGGTCGTGGCCGGGCGCCATCGCCTGGGTGATGTGGCCGTCCTTGCGGGCCCAGCCGACACCCCATTCGTCCATGGTGCGGATGCAATCGGGCCCGTCCTCGCACAGCAACTGCGCCAGCGCCGGATTGCTCAGGCCGCGGCCGGCCTTCAGCGTGTCCTGATAGTGATGCGACCAGTGGTCGTCGGTCTGAGAGCCGAGTGCGACGGCGACCGTCATCTGCGCCATCACCGTGGCGCCGCCGCGGCCGATCAGGCTGCGGTCGGCGAGCAGCACCTTGGCGCCGCCGCGCGCCGCCTCGATCGCGGCATACATGCCGGCGGCGCCGGAGCCGATCACCAGAACGTCGGTTTCGGCGCGCATCGGATCGGCGGTCATGGATTGCCCTTGAAGGACGCGGGACAATGAAACGGCGCGGCGTTTACCGCCGCGCGAGCGCTACGCCCAAGTCACGCCCAGGGGCGCGCCGCCTTGGTCTGTTCTTCGTAGCTGGCGATCTTGTCGTTCTTCTGGTGCGTCAGGCCGATATCGTCGAGGCCGTTGAGCATGCAGTGCTTGCGGTGGGCGTCGATCTCGAACTTGATCATGCCACCGTCCGGGCCGCGGATTTCCTGCTTTTCAAGATCGATCGACAGCGTGGCGTTGGCGCCGCGGTCGGCGTCGTCGAACAGCTTCTCGAGGTCTTCCGGCGAAACGCGGATCGGCAGCACGCCGTTCTTGAAGCAGTTGTTGTAGAAGATGTCGCCGAACGAGGTCGAGATCACGCAGCGGATACCGAAATCCATCAGCGCCCACGGCGCGTGTTCGCGCGACGAGCCGCAGCCGAAATTGTCGCCGGCGACCAGGATCTTGGAATTGCGGTAGGCCGGCTTGTTGAGCACGAAGTCCGGGTTCTCGGCGCCGTCGTCGAGATAGCGCTGTTCGGAGAACAGGCCTTTGCCCAGGCCGGTGCGCTTGATGGTCTTGAGGTACTGCTTGGGGATGATCATGTCGGTGTCGACATTGATGATCCGCAACGGCGCCGCAACGCCTTCCAGGGTGGTGAACTTGTCCATGGTCTGTCTGCTTTCCGCTGGGCTGCTCAAGAACCGCTATGTTTCATAGATTGTCCGCGGCCCCGGTCAATAGGCGGGCCCCGGCGGGAACCCTGACATGCGCGTCATGCGGGTCTCAGGCGCCTTTTTCGCGGCCCGGCAGCGCCGCCAGTTCGGCCAGCCAGGGGCGCGCCGAGCGGGTCCAGTTCTGCGACTTCGGCGTGATCTGCTCGCGCTGGCGCAAGGTGCCGACCCGCAGCGTGTAGGCCGGCGGATTGTCGCCTGCGGCGCTGGCGTAGAGCTGCGTCCCGCAATTCGGGCAGAACGCCTGCACGCGCTTGTTGCCGCTCTCCGCCGTGGTCTTGAGGTAGCGCGCCGGCTCCCCTTTCAGCAGGGTGAACTGGGCCGCCGGGACGCTGACATTGACCCGGAAGGCGGTGCCGGTGATCGCCTGGCAGTCCGTACAGTGGCAGATCGAGGCGGTGGCCGGGTCGGCTTCGGCTTCAAAGGCGATGGCACCACAGTGGCAGCTACCGTCGATTTTCATGTGTCTCCCCCGTCAGTCGGCCGCGGCTTCGATCTTGTCGATGTCGTCGTCGCTGAGCCCGAAATGGTGGCCGATCTCGTGGACCAGCACGTGGGTGACGATCGCGCCCAGCGCTTCCTCGTGCTCGGCCCAGTAATCCAGGATCGGCCGGCGGTACAACCAGATCATGTTGGGCACCACCTGCGGCGCCGATTCCGACTGGAACGGCAGCCCGACGCCCTGAAACAGGCCGAGCAGGTCAAATTCGGTCTCGGCCTGCATGGTTTCGAGGACCTCCTCGGTCGGGAAGTCCTCGACCCGGATCACCAGACCCTCGCACAGCGCGCGGAAATGCTCCGGCAGCCGGGCATAGGCCTCCTCGGCGAGGCTCTCGATATCGCCCAGGGAGGGGGAGACCATGCCCTTGAGGGCGTGCGGGTCGGTGAATTTGGCCATGGCGCTGTTCTAGGCGACCTTGCCCCGTTCACCAAACGGTTGACGAAATTGTCGAAATAAGCGACCGTTAACCATTGTGGCGAGAATGGGGTGGAGGTCATGTCCGGCAAGGGGATGGCGGTTGCCGTTGGTTTTTTGAGTGCCGTGCTGCTCGCAAGCGCGACGCCGGCGTCGGCTGAGTTCTTCGGCTGCAACGACAAGTCGGCGCGCAGCGCCCGCACCGTTGTGGCCCCCCGCGCTGCTCATGCGGCGCGCGCTCAGGCGCACACCCAGGAATTCGCGGCGCAGTCGCGCACCCGCATCACCGTCTATCCGCGCCGCACCCAGCCGGGCCCGAACTCGAAACGTCAGTGCCGGGCGCAGCTGGTGAAGGAATATAGGGCCAGCGGCACGGTGATCGTGCCGAAGATGAACTGCTGGTGGGAGTAGCGGCGCGCTGATGCGCTCAACCCGGCGGGTCCGCCGGCTTGTCGGCGGTGCTCTCGCCCGGTTCGCCCGTTTCCGCGTTCGCTTTTTCCAGACTCTGCTGGTTCAGCGACTTTATGAAATTCTGATACTGGCCGTAGTCGGCCATGCCGGCCACGGGCGTCATTTGAGACGTATAATGAGCCCAGGCCGCCAAGTTCCCGGCTTTTAGTTTTTTCTTCGCCGCATCATCCAGCACGATTGTGTACGGTAGCATTGAATGGTTGGCGCTGGCCAGCAGCGTTGTTTGCTGGCCCAAAGTCTTGATGCCGCTTTCGACCGACGCGACGCTTTGCTCGACCTTGGCGATCTGCTCGCGCAACGCCGCGATCCGCGGCAGTTCGTTTTCGATGGTGGCGATCGAGGCCTGAAGCGTCTGCGCGGTGTTGCCGATCGACTTGGTGTTGGCGGCGAAGACCGCGGGCAGCGTGTTGACTTCCTGCGTCAGCGACGCGATCTGGGTTCTGGTTTGCAGGATCTGCTGTTCGAGCGCGCTGAGTTTCAGTTCGAATTTCTGGGTGTCGACCGTGAAATTGATATTCCGAAACAACGGCGACACCAGCAGCACCGTGCCGAACCCGAGCAGCAAGGCACTGCCCATCTTGAAGTTCTGAATTCTGAACCACACCCAGGACGGCGAGAAAACGGCGAAGCCGCCGAAGATGATGGCGCCGAGAATGCTGAGGGCTTTCGCCCAATCCAGAACGCTGTCGGGTGTCATTGTTGGCCCCATGATGAACGCCGCGTCATATGGGTGCGCTTCGGTCTTGTCCTGGCGCACTCACTGCAAGGAGGCAGTGCCCGGATGACGAGATACGCCACAATAGTATAGCGAGAATTTCAGCGAGGCACAACTTAAGGAAAAGGCCCGCGCATTGGCGGGCCTTTTGTATTTCGCGGCATCGGTATCGATGTCGTGCGTTACTTCCACTCCCGCACGTCGACGAAGTGGCCGGCAATTGCCGCCGCCGCTGCCATCGCCGGCGACACCAGATGGGTGCGGCCCTTGTAGCCCTGGCGGCCTTCGAAGTTGCGGTTCGAGGTCGAGGCGCAGCGCTCTTCCGGCTTCAGCTTGTCCGGGTTCATGGCGAGGCACATCGAGCAACCCGGCTCGCGCCAGTCGAAGCCGGCGGCCTTGAAGATCTTGTCGAGGCCTTCGGCTTCCGCCTGCTCCTTCACCAGGCCGGAGCCCGGCACGATCATGGCGTAGACATTGCCGTTGACGGTCTTGCCTTCGGCGATCTTGGCCGCGGCGCGCAAATCCTCGATGCGGCCATTGGTGCAGGAGCCGATGAAGACGCGGTCGAGCTTGATGTCGGTGATCTTCTCGCCGCCATGCAGGCCCATGTAGGCGAGCGAGCGTTCGGCGGCGACGCGCTTCTTTTCATCGGCGATTTCGGCCGCCACCGGCACGCGGCCGGACACCGAGATCACCTGCTCCGGGCTGGTGCCCCAGCTGACGATCGGCGGCAGCTTGGCGGCATCGAGCCGGATTTGGCGGTCGAAATGCGCGCCGTCGTCGGAGCGCAGCGTCTCCCAGTAGCGCATCGCCTGGTCCCAGCGGTCGCCCTTCGGCGCCATCGGCCGGTCCTTGAGATAGGCGTAGACCTTCTCGTCGGGCGCGATGAAGCCGGCCTTGGCGCCGCCTTCGACCGACATGTTGCAGATCGTCATGCGGCCTTCGATGGAGATGTCGCGGATCGCTTCGCCGGCATATTCCAGCGCATAGCCGGTGCCGCCGGCGGTGCCGATCTCGCCGATGATGGCGAGGATGATGTCCTTGGCGGTGACGCCGTCCGGCAGCTTGCCGTCGACGACGGCGCGCATGTTCTTGGACTTGGTCTGGATCAGCGTCTGCGTCGCCAGCACGTGCTCGACTTCCGACGTGCCGATGCCATAGGCCAGCGCGCCGAACGCGCCATGCGTCGCCGTGTGGCTGTCGCCGCACACGATGGTGGTGCCGGGCAGGGTGAATCCCTGCTCGGGGCCGATGATGTGCACGATGCCCTGGCGCCGGTCGAACTCGTCGAAATACTGGATGCCGAAGTCCTTGGCGTTCTGCGCCAGCGTCGCGATCTGCTCGGCGCTTTCCGGATCGGGATTGGGCAGCTTGCGGTCCGAGGTCGGCACGTTGTGATCGACCACGGCGAGCGTCTTGTCCGGCGCATGCACCTTGCGGCCGGCGGTGCGCAGGCCTTCGAATGCCTGCGGCGACGTCACTTCGTGGACCAGATGGCGGTCGATGTAGATCAACGCGGTGCCGTCGGGCTGTTCGTCAACCAGATGGTCGTCCCACATTTTGTCGTAGAGCGTGCGCGGTTTCATGACTCGATGACCTTGGGTCGGATTTAAGCGTGTGCGGATGAAGGGAAGTGGCTGGCGAGCAACGCGCCTGGCGCGAGGCCTGCCGGCAGTGCGCCGGTCAAAGCCCCACTTGCACCGACGCCAGCCGGCCGAAAAACCGGGAGGGCAGGCGCTTGTGATCGCTGATGATGATCCGCCGGGCCTTGGAAATCATGCTGGCTATATAGTCGATTGGAATCGTTCCGACAACGCGAACCGGCCATGCAAAAGGGGCCGCTTGCGGCGGCCCCTGAATGCAGTCCCCGGCAAATGGCGGGTTTACTTGGCGGCGGCCGCAGCGGCCTTTTTCTTCGGCGCGGCGTTGGCAGCCGAGTCCGGTCCGGTGGTGCTCGCCGCTTCGGTGATGCGGGCCTTCTTGCCGCGCAGGGCGCGGAGGTAATACAGCTTGGCGCGGCGCACCTTGCCGCGGCGCACAACCTTGATCGAGTCGATCATCGGCGCGTGCAGCGGAAACACGCGCTCGACGCCTTCGCCGTACGAGATCTTGCGGACGGTGAAGTTGGCGTTGAGGCCGTGACCGGCGCGGCCGATGCAGACGCCTTCGTAGGCCTGCACGCGGCTCTTGTCGCCTTCGATGACCTTGACGTTCACCAGCACGGTGTCGCCAGGGCCGAATTCCGGCATCTCTTTGCCGGCGGACAGTCTTTCGACCTGCTCTTTTTCGATGGTCTGGATCAGGTTCATGGCGAATTCTCCGTCGGCAGCGCCAGCAACCAGCGCGCGGCTATGCTTGGTCTGAATGGGTTGGCGAGCTTCTAGACGATAAAATCGCCTTTGTCACTCTTTCAAAGCCGACATTTCCGACACCCCCGGGGGACCCGTTGGTCCCCGAAATGACGGAAACTAGGGCTTTTTACGGGCCTGATAGGCCGCCCAGAGGTCGGGCCGGCGCTCTTGGGTCAGCCGCTCGGCCTCGGCGCGGCGCCATTGCGCGACCTTGGCATGGTCGCCGGAGGTCAGGATCTCCGGGATCGCCCGGCCCTCGAATACCGCCGGGCGGGTGTATTGCGGGTACTCCAGCAGGCCGTCGGCGAAGCTTTCCTCGATTCCCGAGGCCTCCTTGCCCATGACCCCGGGCAGCAGCCGGACGCAGGCGTCCAGCAGCGCCAGCGCCGCCACTTCCCCGCCCGACAGCACAAAATCGCCCAGCGAAACCTCCTCGAGGCCGCGGGCGGCGATCAGGCGCTCGTCGACGCCCTCGAACCGGCCGCAGAGGATGACGGCGCCGGGCCCTTGGGCCAGTTCGATCACGCGGGACTGGGCCAATGGCCGACCGCGGGCGCTCATCAGCAAACGGGGGCGGGGGTCGGCCGGGATGGCGTCGAGGGCGGCGGCCAGCACGTCCGCCTTCATGACCATGCCGGGGCCGCCGCCGGCCGGCGTGTCGTCGACGGTGCGGTGGCGGTCGGTGGCGGCGTCGCGAATGTCACGGGCCTCGAGCGACCACAGGCCGGCGCCGAGCGCCTTGCCGGCCAGGCTGATGCCGAGCGGCCCGGGAAACATCTCGGGGAACAGGGTCAGCACCGATGCGCGCCACATGGCTACCGCCTCCCGCTCGTCCCCGCGAAAGCGGGGACCCAGAGGCCAAAATCAGAGGCGACGGCAGTGCAGCTCTGGATTCCCGCTTGCGCGGAAATGAGCGGAGTTTGCAGCGCGCCTGCCATCATCTCACTCCGTCACCGCCGGCAGCACGACCACCATCTTGCCGCCGGCGATGTCGATCTCCGGCACGGTCGCCGCGGTGAAGGGCAGCAGCATCGGTTCGCCACCGGCATTCGACTTGATCTCGACCAGATCCCCGGCGCCGAAATTCAGCATCGCGCTGACGGTGCCGATGGCGACGCCGTCCGGCGTCACTGCGCTGAGCCCGATCAGGTCGGCGTGATAATAAGCGCCGTCTTCGGCCGGCGGCAGCAGGGCGCGGTCGATGAACAGTTCGATGTTGCGCAGCTTCTCGGCCGCGTCGCGGTCGGCGACGCCTTTGAGGCGCACCACGAAGTGATCCTTCGCCGCGCGCATGGTCTCGATGTCGAACTGGCGCTTGCCGTCTTCGGTGTGCAGCGGACCGTAAGTGGCGACGTCGGCCGGATCCTGCGTGAACGACCACAGCTTCATTTCGCCGCGCACACCGTGCGGCGCACCGATACGGGCGATGCAGATTCGATCCGCCGACGGCGCGGACGTCTTCGCCGCAGGCGGCGAGGCGGGTGAGGGGGAAACATCTCGCCTCGGCTTTCGCATCGAACTCCCCCTCACCCGGTTTCGGGCGCTTCGCTCCCTCAACCACCCTCTCCCTCAAGGGGAGAGGGTCAGGGCGATCAGGCCTCGGCCTTGGCGGCCTTGTCGGCCGCGGCCTTTTCGGCAGCCTTGGCGGTGGCGGCGGCCTTCGCCGCGGCGTCGCTGGCTTCCTTGGCCTTGAGCGCTTCTTCCTTGGCGGCCTTGCGATCCTTGCGCGGGATGGCTTTTTCCGGGTTGTTGCGCTTGTCGCGCTTGACGACGCCGGCGGCGTCGAGGAAGCGCATCACGCGGTCGGACGGCTGCGCGCCCTTCTTCATCCAGTCCTGACACTTTTCGAGATCGAGCTTGAGACGCTCGGTCTTATCCTTCGGCAGCAGCGGGTTGTAATAGCCGAGCCGCTCGATGAAACGGCCGTCACGCGGCGAGCGCGAGTCGGCCAGCACGATGTGATAGAACGGGCGCTTCTTGGTGCCGGCGCGAGCCATGCGGATAACGAGAGACATTGTAGTTTCCTTTGTTGCGATGTCGTTTGAACGGTGAAGAGAGTGATCGGGTGAACTAGGTCATTTCTTCTTTCCGGCGCCGGGCAGTCCGGCCAGTCCGGGAAATTTTCCGAGGTTGGGCATCCCCGGCATGGTTGGCATCGTCGGCGGCAGTCCGCCGGCGCCTGGCATGCCGGGCAGCTTGCCGCCCGGCATTTTCTTGGCGAGTTCGGCCATCTGTTCGGGCGAGGGCGCGCCGCCGCCGCCGAAGCCCATCATCTGGCCGAGATTGCCCATCATGCCGCGCTTGCCGGAGCCCATGGCCTTCATCATGTCGGCCATGCCGCGGTGCATTTTCAGAAGCTTGTTGATCGCTTCCGGCGTGGTGCCGGAGCCTTTGGCGATGCGCTTCTTGCGGCTGTTCTTCAAGAGGTCGGGGTTACGCCGTTCCTGCGGCGTCATCGAATCGATGATCGCCATCTGCCGCTTCACCATTTTGTCGTCGAGGCCGGCATTGGCGATCTGGTTCTTCATCTTGGCGACGCCGGGCATCATGCCCATCAGACCGCCGAGGCCGCCCATCGACTGCATCTGCACCAACTGCTCGCGCAGATCGGCGAGATCGAAGGCGCCCTTGCGCATGCGCTCGGCGGTGCGCGCCGCCTTCTCGGCATCGATATTGGCGGCAGCTTTCTCGACCAGCGCGACGATGTCGCCCATGCCGAGAATGCGGCCGGCGATGCGCGAGGGGTCGAACTCTTCCAGCGCGTCGAGTTTTTCGCCGGTGCCGATCAGCTTGATCGGCTTGTTGGTGACGGCGCGCATCGACAGCGCGGCGCCGCCGCGGCCATCGCCGTCGACGCGGGTCAGCACGATGCCGGTGAGGCCGACGCGCTCGTCGAAGGCGCGGGCGAGATTGACCGCGTCCTGGCCGGTGAGGCTGTCGGCGACCAGCAGCACTTCATGCGGATTGGCGGCCTTCTTGACCTCGGCCGCCTCGTTCATCATCTCGTCGTCGAGCGTGGTGCGGCCGGCGGTGTCCAGCATCACCACGTCGTAACCGCCGAGGCGGGCGGCCTCGATGGCGCGCTTGGCGATCTGCGGCGGCATCTGGCCGGCGACCACCGGCAGCGTGTCGATGCCAGCCTCGCGGCCGAGCACGGCGAGCTGCTCCATCGCCGCCGGACGGCGCACGTCGAGCGAGGCCATCAGCACTTTCTTGTTCTGACGGTCGGTGAGGCGGCGCGCGATCTTGGCACTGGTCGTGGTTTTGCCGGAGCCCTGCAGGCCGACCATCATGATGGCGACCGGCGGCGCGGCGTGCAGGTCGATGCTCTGGCCCTCGGCGCCGAGCATGGCGACCAACTGGTCGTGCACGATCTTGACGACCATCTGGCCGGGCGTGACCGACTTCATCACCTCGACACCGACCGCCTGCTTCTTCACGCCATCGGTGAAGGCGCGGGCCACGTCGAGCGCCACGTCGGCTTCCAGCAGCGCGCGGCGAACCTCGCGCAGCGCCGCATCGACGTCGGCTTCCGACAGCGCGCCGCGGCGGGTCAGACGGTCGAGAATGCCGCCAAGTTTTTCCGACAGTGAGTCGAACATCGAACTTCTTTCCTTGACCTCTCCCCACAGCGGAGAGGCGAAGAGGGGCCTCCAAACGACTTAACGCCCGAGGGCGCATTGCGCTGTCGGGCGGTGGCCTCCGGCCTCAGGGACCGGGCGGCGAACGGGTCTTCACGTCTCTTGCGAGAGTGGGCGCAACCTAGAAGCGGCCCGCCTCCGAGTCAAGACACAGAAAAACTATAAATATCAATGCTTTAGTTCAAAACTGACGGTGACGATAGAGCGCAGCACCTGTTCGCCCGGGGCGACCGGGACCGAGGCGCGCATGGCCTGCATCGATTGCACCGGGCGGACCGGCGGCGAGGCGCCATCTTCGTTGATCGCGACCACGGGGCCGAGGCTGGCGCCGGCGGCCTTGGCGTAGAGCTCCGCCTTGCGCCGTGCGTCGCTGACGGCGTCGTCGCGGGCCTGGTCGAGCAGCTTGGACTGCTCCGAGACGATGAATTCGATTCCCGACATCTCGTTGGCGCCGGCGGCGATGGCGCGGTCGAGGATCGACGGCAGGCTGTCGATGTCGCGGATCCTGATGGTGAGCTGGTTGGTGACCTGAAAGCCGAGCAGGCGGGCGGTGCCGCCTTTGTTCGGATCGTATTGTGGCTGCAGGGACAGCCGGGAGGTCTGCACGTCGCGGTCGGCGATGCCGGCGCCGCGGATGGCGGCCAGTACCGTGGTCATCAGTTTGGCGTTGGCGTCACTGGCTTCGCGCGCCGTCTTGCCGAGGCTGCCGACGCCGATGCGGATTACCGCGACATCGGGCGCGACCGAGACCGTGGCCTCGCCGGTCACCGTCACCAGCCGGTCGGCGGCGAGCACCGTGGCCGGCGCGCAGGCTACCACCACGGCGAAAAGGATACGAAAAATCGGGCCCATTGTTCTGTCCTCGGGTGCAGGCTGCACCGCCACAAAGCCGCTATTTTACCGGCACGTACACCGTGACGACCATGTTATCGGAATTAACGGTCGCCGGGTCGCTCACGTATTCCTCTATAAACATGTCTTTGGCGTCGAGCTGCTTCTCGTCAAGATGGTTGGTGATCGCCTCGTAGGTCGAATCCATCGCATCATAGGAGCCGCGGTGCACGAACTTGAGTGCCCGGCCGGTTGGCGCCCGGCCGACGGCGATGTCGCCGGTCGGCGGATTGGCCGGCGCCGCCGCGACCGGCAGCGCCGCCTCAAAGGTAAAGCCGCGATCGTCGGTCTGCGTATAGATGGTCATGGCCAGACCGTTCGGCTTGATGCCCTGCTTGTCGAGATACTGGTTGAGCGACTTGTAGGCGTCGACCAGCGTCGCGAAGGCTGATTCCCAGGTGCCTTGGCCTTTGAGGAAAATGATGGTCCGTTCCGGCAGCATCACCTCCTCGCCGAAGGCGTCGCCGGGTTGTAGCGGCAGCGGCGCGGGAGGGACGCCGGGGATCGGCATCGACTCGGCCGGCGCGATGGCCGGCGGCGTCTGCGCCAGCGCCGGGCCGGCGGCGAATGTCAGCGCCAGGGCAGCCAGAAGCGGCGCCGCAAGGCGTTTCGGCAGGCTGAACATCGAGATACTCCGTCCTATCCGCGTGGCGATTCCGCCGATTCGCGGCAACTGACGCCACTCTACCATGCGCCACTGGCCAATCCGCGCCCATTCGCCATATAAACCGGGCGAAACCCGGGCGGTCGTCCCGAGAGGCTGAATTATGGGCGCGCTCGCCAATCAAGCTTTCGTCAAGATGAACGGCATCGGCAACGAGATCGTCGTCGTCGACCTGCGCCCGCAGGCCACCAAGATCACTGCCGACGAGGCGCGGGCCGCCGCCGGCCCGCAGGGCGCGCCATACGATCAATTGATGGCGCTGTACCCGCCGCTGACGCCGGGCACCGACGCCTATATCCGCATCTACAACAATGACGGCTCGGAAGCCGGCGCCTGCGGCAACGGGATGCGTTGCGTGGCTTCGCTGGTGGCCGACGCCACGGGCAAGAGTGATCTCACGTTCGAGACAAAAGCCGGCATTCTCAATTGCTGGAAGGGCGAAGACGGACTGTTTACCGTCGATATGGGCAAGCCGAAATTCGCCTGGAACGAGATTCCGCTGGCCGAGGAATTCCGCGACACGCGCGCCATCGAATTGCAGATCGGGCCGATCGACAATCCGGTGCTGCACTCGCCGGCGGTGGTCAACATGGGCAATCCGCATGCTGTGTTCTGGGTCGACGACGTCAATGCCTACGATCTCGGGCGTTTCGGGCCGCTGCTGGAAAATCATCCGATCTTCCCGGAGCGCGCCAACATCACGCTGGCGCATATTGTGTCGCGTGACGCCATCACCATCCGCACCTGGGAGCGCGGCGCCGGGCTGACCAAGGCCTGCGGTTCGGCCGCCTGCGCTGCCGCGGTCGCCGCTGCGCGGCTCAAGCGCACCAACCGCAAGGTCAAGGTGACGCTGCCGGGCGGCGAACTGACCATCGACTGGCGCGAGCGCGACGATCACGTGCTGATGACGGGGCCGGTGGCCTTCGAATTTGCGGGGACGTTCGATGCGAAGCTGTTTGATAACGTCGCTGCACGGTGATCTTTCTTCACCTCCCCCTGGAGGGGAGGGTAAAGGAAGTACTCGATGACCATCGACATCCACACCTTCGGCTGCCGGCTCAACATTGCCGAATCCGAAGTCATCAAGCGCGAGGCCGCCGCGGCTGGCGTTGCCAATGTCGCGGTGCTGAACACCTGCAACGTCACCGCGGAAGCCGTGAAGCAGGCGCGCCAGACCATCCGCCGCATCAAGCGCGAAGAGCCCGGCAGGCGCATCGTCGTCACCGGCTGCGCCGCGCAGGCCGCGCCGGATGCGTTCGCCGCCATGCCGGAAGTCGACCGCGTGCTCGGCAACGAGGAGAAGCTCGACGCCCGCGTCTGGGCGGGGAATGGGCGCGTTGCGGTCGGCGACATCATGGCGATCAAGACGCACACCGCGCGCGCCGCCGATCAACTCGACGGTCATACCCGTGCCTTCCTGCAGGTGCAGAACGGCTGCGACCATCGCTGCACCTTCTGCATCATCCCGTTCGGCCGCGGCAATTCGCGCTCGCTGCCGATGGACGACGCGGTGGCGCAGGCGCGGCGGCTGGTCGAGAACGGCTATCGCGAGATCGTGCTGACCGGCGTCGACATCACCAGCTACGGCGCCGATATCGACGGCGCGCCGCGCCTTGGCACGCTGGTCAAACGCATCCTGCGCGAACTCCCGGAACTGGCGCGGCTGCGGCTGTCCTCGATCGATTCGGTCGAGGCCGACGCCGATCTGCTCGATGCGCTGGCGACCGAAGCGCGGCTGATGCCGCATCTGCATCTGTCGCTGCAGGCCGGCGACAACATGATCCTCAAGCGCATGAAGCGCCGCCATGCGCGCGAGGACGCCATTGCGTTTTGCGACCAGGTGCGCCGGCTGCGGCCCGACATTGCCTTCGGCGCCGACATCATCGCCGGTTTCCCGACCGAGACCGAGGCCATGTTCGCGCGCTCGCTCGATCTGGTCGACGATTGCGGGTTGACGCAGTTGCACGTGTTTCCGTTTTCGCCGCGGCCGGGTACGCCGGCGGCCAGGATGCCGCAACTCGACCGCGGCCTGATCAAGGAGCGCGCGGCGCGGCTGCGCGAGCGCGGCGACAGGGCATTGCGCGATCATCTCGACGCCCAGGTCGGCGCGCGGCACCGTGTACTGACCGAGCGCGGCGGCATCGGCCGCACCGAACAATTTTTGCCGGTGCGGCTGTCGCTGCCGACGGACCACGGTAAGATGCTCGACCTGACCATGGCCGGACATAACGGCCGGCAATTACTGGCGGCCTAGATCGCCGGACAAGGGAGACGACACGATGGGCGCGCCGGAGCATCTGGTCACCAGCATCGAGCAACTCGAGGCGCTGTACGGCCAGCCCTGGGGCCCGTCGGTGGCCAAGGAAATCGACCACATCAGCCCGAGCTACCGCAAGATGATCGAGGCATCGCCCTTCGTCGCGCTGGCGACGGGCGGTCCGGAAGGGCTCGATTGCTCGCCCAAAGGCGACGCGCCCGGCTTTGTCCGCATCCTCGACGAGCGCACGCTGGCGCTGCCCGACCGGCCCGGCAACAACCGCATCGACGGCTACCGCAACATCCTGCGCGACCCGCGCATCGCGCTGCTGTTCCTCATTCCCGGCATCGGCGAGACGCTGCGCGTCAACGGCCGCGGTGCCATCTCGATCGATCCGGAACTGATGCAGAGCTTCGCCGTCAACGGCAAGCTGCCGCGCAGCGTGCTCATCGTCCACATCGACAGCATCTTCTTCCATTGCTCGAAGGCGATCGTGCGCTCGAAGCTGTGGAGCGAGGAGGCGAAGATCGATCGCAACAGCCTGCCCTCGACCGGCGCGATTATCGCGGAAGTCAGCCAGGGGTCGTTCGGTGGCGACGACTACGACCGCGCCGCGCCCGAGCGCATCAAGGCGATGTTGTATTAAAGACCGCTCGTCCCCGCGGAAGCGGGAACCCAGTTTTTTACGCGGGGGGCTTTGAATCGCCGCTCTGGATTCCCGCTTGCGCGGGAATGAGCGGAGTTCTCTCATCCACCCACCCACCCGCACGTCGCCAGCATCTGCCGCATATGCGCCGGCGCCGGCGCGGTAACGACGACCGGCGGCTTGTTCTTGGAAATCGGCACCACGATCTCGCGCGCGTGGAGATGCAGCGGCGGCCCGCCGGTGCGCGGCGCGCTGCCATAAATGTTGTCGCCAACAATCGGCCAGCCCATCTCGGCGCAATGTACCCGCAACTGATGCGTCCGGCCGGTGAGCGGTTCGAGGGAAAGCCAGGTCAACTTTCTTTCACCCTCCCCTGGAGGGGGAGGGT
>LNFM01004210.1_pt1 | contig 26899 bp, 21 predicted proteins | sample 596031 | NCBI WGS metagenome assembly LNFM01 (sample SAMN04254537, study PRJNA301005) | activated carbon metagenome | isolation source: dual media filters at the Ann Arbor, Michigan drinking water treatment plant | place: USA: Ann Arbor | reverse complement strand
CAGGTCGGTGTTGGACAGCGCCACCGTGCCGCCGCCGTAGCGCAGCGTCACGTCGGACAGCTGGATGAAGGGATCGCTCATCGTGTGACCTCGGGTTCCATGCGGACGATTGCTGCGACGGGTCCGCCGCCGGCCGGACCCTGGTGTTCGGCACCGCCGGAGACGTACAGCGCCGTGTGCCCCACCACGCTGGCGAGCACGCCGCCCACCGCTGCGCGCGCATGGCGCGTGGCGTTGATGTCGCTGTCGTTCAGCATGGTGTGGCGCTCGCCACGCACCTGGCCGTCGGGGCTGGCCTCGGCCTTGGCCAGCAGGTTCACCAGGCGCCTGGACAGGGCTGCGGCATCGCGCTCGGGGTCGAGCCCGAAGACGTCGCGCAGCAGGGTGCGCACGCTGGCGGCGTCCACCGCGTCGCGCATCACCGTGTGCGCGATGCGGCAGGGGGATGCGGCGCCCTCGGCCTCGCCCAGCACGATGACCACGTTGCCTTCCAGCTCGATGCCGGCCGAGGCCGAGGCCCGGGCCGAGTACACCTGCCAGTTGGACAGCACTGCGGCATCGGCCAGTTCGGCGCGCGAGACTTCGCCCAGCGCCACGGCCACGCCCAGCGCCGAGGCGCCGCGCGAGAAGCCCATCGATTCGTAGGCGTCGTGCGTCACCGGGGCGGCCCCGCGCTGCAGCGCGGCGTGGACCTTGGCCGAGGTCAGCAGGGGACACTTGACCTGCACGAAGTGCACGTCGGCGGTCGAGGCGATGCCGGCGTCGCGCATCGCCGCGCGCACGGCCTCGGCCGTGGCATCGACCTGCGCCATGCGGCCCATCTCTTCCGGCGCGAAGTCGCGCGTGTGCGCCACGCCGACCACCAGGCGCTTCATCGAATGCCCCGGCGCCGCCACCTGCTGCCGCGTGAACACCGTGAAGTGCGGCGACAGCACGCCCTCGGTGCCGCCCGACATCACCAGGGCCACGCGCTGCGCGACCTCGGCCGCGCTGCAGCCCAGCAGCGGCGCCAGGAAGTGGCACCAGCCGGTGGCCGCGAAGTCGCGCGTGTGGTCGTTGACGCAGCCGTTGCCTTCGGTCTTGCCCATCACGGCGACGATGTGGCGCGCATCGAGCGCGCCGCTGTCCATCAGCGCCTGCACACCCGACAGGTCGCCCGGGCCGCTGCAGGGCACGCGGAAGACGTCCACGCGTTGAACCATGCCGTCCGCGCTCATCGCGGCACGTCCTCGGCCGGCAGCGCGTTCGGGCGCGCGCCCTCGGGCGTCTTCAGGATTGCGCTGCTGTAGTGCTCGGTGTTGCGCGGCTTGGGCGTGGGCATCTGCTGGATGCCCTTCACCGATCGGCCCCAGCCCGAGGCGTCGCGCACCAGCTGTCCGTCGCGCATCACGAAGCGGCCGCGCAGCAGCGTGTGCACGGGGTAGCCCTGCACGGCGCGGCCGTTCCACGGTGAGATCTTGCTGATGCTCTGCAGGCGGCCCTGCGACAGCGTGCCGGAGCGCGCCATGTCGACGAAGGCGATGTCGGCGTGCGCGCCGCTGGCGATCACGCCCTTGGTGCCGTGCAGGCCCCAGGCGCGCGCCGGGTTGACGGCGCTCCAGCGCACGTAGTCCATCAGCGTGGCGCGCTGGCGGTTCACCTCCGTCAGCATCAGCGGCATCTGGGTCTCGACGCCGGGGAAGCCGCAGTCGCAGGCCCAGATGCTTTCGCGCGTCTTCTCTTCGGGCGTGTGCGGCGCGTGGTCGGTGGCGATCATGTCGATGGTGCCGTCCATCAGCGCGTCCCACAGCGGCTGGTTGTGGCGCGGCTCGCGGATGGGCGGGTTCACGCGCAGGATGCCGCCCAGGCGCCGCATGTCGTCGGTGTTCAGCAGCAGGTATTGCGGGCAGGTCTCGACCGTCACGTCGACACCCCGGCGCTTGGCGTCGCGGATGAGGAACAGCGAGTCGGCCGCGCTGTGGTGGGCGATGTGCACGCGCGCGCCGGTCCACTCGGCCAGCGTCAGCACGCGACCGATGGCCTCGATCTCGGCCACTGCCGGACGCGCGTCGAGGTGCGCCAGCGCGTCGATGCGGCCGGCCTCCTCCAGCACCTTCTGGCGCCGCGCCATGATCGACGAGTTCTCGGCGTGCACGACGGTGCGGATACCCAGCGGCGCCAGCTTCTCGAAGCCTTCGAGCAGCGCGCCGTCGGTGGGGGCCGGCAGGTTGCCGAAGGTGTTGCCGACGAAGGCCTTGAAGCTGGTGACGCCGGCGTCGAGCAGGTCTTCCAGGTGCCCCACACTGTCGTCGCCCAGCAGGCCGTGGATGCCGAAGTCGACGTAGGAGCTCTCGGCCGCGCGCTGCTTGATGCGCAGGGCCTCGACCGTGCCGGTGGGCGGGTTGGTGTTCGGCATCTCGAACACCGTGGTGACGCCACCGCAGGCCGCTGCGGCGCTGCCGGTCTTCCAGGTCTCCTTGTTCGGGTAGCCGGGGTCGCGGAAGTGCACGTGGCTGTCGATCGCGCCCGGCAGCAGGAACAGGCCGTCGGCCCGCACTTCCTGCCTGGCCGAAGGCATCACGTCGTCGTGCCCGACGGCGACGATCAGGCCGTTGTCGATGGCGACCGAGGCCTCGACGATGCGGTCGGGGGAGACGACCTTCCCGCCGCGGATGACCATGTCGACATTGCTCATAGTGATGCCCATCCGCCGTCGACAGGGAGATCCACCCCGGTGATCTGCCGGCTCACGTCGCTGGCCAGGAACAGGCAGGCGTTGGCCACGTCGGTGTCGGTCGACACCCGGCGCAGCGCGTAGTCGGACGCGTGTCGGGTCATGGCTTCCTCCAGCGTGATGCCCAGCTTCTTCGCCATGTCGGCGCACACCTTGTCGCGGAAGCGCGGGCCGTCGACCATGCCCGGTGCCACGCAGTTGACGTTGATGTTGTAGGGGCCGGCCTCGAGCGCGAAGCTCTTGGTGATGCCGCGCAGGCCCCACTTGCTGGCCGAGTACGCCAGCCGCCCGGCGCGCCCGCGCATGCCGAAGGTGCCGCCCACGTTCACCACCTTGCCCGCGCGTTGCTTCATCATGGCCGGCAGCACGGCGTGCATCGTGTTGAAGCAGCCCGTCATGTTGAGCTCGACGATCTGGTTGAACTCCTCGGTGCTGGTCTCCACGCCGGTCTTGCCGATCGGCCCCGAGCCGCCCGCCACGTTCACCAGCACGTCGATGCGGCCGAAGGCTTCCAGCGCATGGCGCGCCAGGGCCTCGGTCTGCGCGGCCTGCGTCAGGTCGCAGGCCACCACCAGCGCCTGTATGCCCATGGCGCGGGCCTCGGCCGCCACCGGCTCGATGGCGGCGGTGTCTCGGCCGGCCAGCACCAGCGGCGCGCCGTGTTCGGCGAAGGCCAGCGTCACCGCCCGGCCCATGCCCTTGGCCGGGCCGGTGATGACCGTCACCTTGCCTTGCAGTTGCAGCTCCATCGCCGCGCCCTCAGAACTTGCTGGCGCGGTCGGCGCGCGGGGGCAGGAAGCTGCGGTCGAAGACCTCGTCGTTGCTCGGCGTGCGCGGCAGGCCGTTGGCTTCCACGACCATCGCGATGGCGCGCTTCAGGCGTTCGCCGTCGACGTCGCCGAAGCCGATCTTCGCGATCTCGGGGTGCCCCATCTCCTGCTTGATGGTGGCCATCAGGCGCTCCTTCTCGACGTCGCGCTTGAGCAGGGGCTCGCGCTTCATCACGAAATCCATCGCCGCTTCGGGGTTGGTCATGGTCTCGTTGATGGCGCGGTTCACGGCCTTCACGAAGCCGGCCACGGCCTTGGGGTTCTCCTTCACGAAGGCCCGGCTGAAGACGATGGTGTTGGAGTACAGGTCCATGCCGAAGTCGGCATAGTTGATGAAGCGCAGGTCCTTCTCGGGGTCGATGCCCACCAGCTTGGCGCTGAAGTACACCGTGTTGGTGAAGCCGAAGATGGCGTCGACCTGGCCGCGCAGCAGCATCTGCTCGCGCAGGTTGGGCGTCATGTTGGTGATGTTGACCTTGGACGCGTCGATCCTGGCCACCTTGGCGAAGGCCGGGAAGAGCTTCAGCGCGCCGTCGTTGGCGGGGCCGCCCACGGTCTTGCCTTCCAGGTCCTTGGGCGTCTTGATCGGGCTGTCCTTCTTCACCACGATGGTGAAGGGCGGCGTGTTGTAGATCATGAAGACAGCCACCGGCGCCTCGTTGGGCCGCGTGGCGGCCAGGCCGATGAGCGCGTTGATGTCGCCGAAGCCGGCCTGGTAGGCGCCACCGGCCACCTTGGTGATCGATGCCGACGAGCCTTCGCCCTGGTCGATCTCCACGTCCAGGCCCTCGGCCTTGAAGTAGCCCTTGTCCTGCGCGATGAAGAACCAGGCCTGCGGGCCCTGGAACTTCCAGTTCAGCACCATCTTGATCTTGGTCTGCGCCTGCGCGGCCAGCGGCATCGCGAACAGTGCGCTGCCGGCGATCACGGCGGCCAGCAGGGAACGGAGCGTGGGTTTCATCGGGTCTTCTCCAGGTGAGGTGACGGGTCGTGCGGCAGGGCGTGGGGCGTGTCGATGCCCATCGGGTGTGCGTCAGCGCGCACCGTGCTGGGGCGGCGCGCCCCAGGGACGGGTTGTTCCACGTCGCGATCCGCCGGCAGCGCCAGCCGGCAGCCTGTGCTGCAGGGGAGGAACGGGGTCGGGGAGCGCGTCATGGCCGGAACGCACGCACCCGGCGTGCCATCCTGCGCTGCCGCGCCATGCTGATTTGCGGCATCTGCGTTGCCGTTTCGGCAACGCAGACGTCTGCGGTCCGGCATCCTTCCTGCGTAGTGCCGTCACGACCACCTGCAGAGTCCCGCGATGAACCACCTGCGATTCCTGAAGTACTTCGACGAGGTCGTGCGCGCCGGCTCGATCCGCCTGGCGGCCGAGCGGCTGCACGTCGCGCCCTCGGCGGTGAACCGGCGCATCCAGGACCTGGAAGAAGAACTCGGCCTGCCGCTCTTCGAGCGCCTGCCGCGCGGCATGCGCCTGACGGCCGCCGGCGAGCTCTTCGTCAACTACGTGCGCGGCCGACAGGCCGAGCTCGACAAGGTGCGCTCCGAGATCGAGGAACTGCAGGGCCTGCGTCGCGGCATCGTCAAGCTGGTGGCCAGCCAGGCGCTGGCAGCCAGCTTCATGCCGGTGGCGGTGGCGGGCTTCCGACGCAAGCACCCGCTGGCCGACTTCCAGGTGCGCATCGGCGACCACGTGCAGGCGCTGGCCACGCTGCGCAACTTCGAGACCGACCTGGCGCTGGTCTTCAACCTCTCGCCCGAGCCCGACATCGAGGTGGTGGCGCGTTTCGAGCAGCGCGTGATGGCGATGATGCACGTCAGCCACCCTCTGGCAGCCCAGGGCGACGGCGTGCGCCTGAAGGACTGCGTCGACTACCCGCTGGTGCTGCCCAACCGCGAGGCCGGCGGCCGTCAGCTGCTGGAGGCCTACCTGGCGCGCAGCTCGGTCAAGCTGCGACCGGTGGTGGAGAGCAACAGCTTCGAGTTCCTGCGTGGCTGCCTGCAGCACGGCCACGCCATCTCGTTCCAGATCGCCCTCGGCGCCACGCTGGAAGGCGGCGACATCGTGGCGCGCGAGATCCTGGACCGCGGCTTTCCGTCAGGACACCTGGTGCTGGCGCGGCTGCGCATGCGGCAGCTGCCGGTGATCTCGCATGCCTTCGCCGAGCACCTGCGGGGCCTGCTCGACACCGGCGGCGGCGCCTGAGCCGGCGCCTTCAGTTCGCCTTCGGACGGAATTCAGACCGCCTGCACCGCCGGCACGCCGCGCAGCCGCTGGACGAGCCCGTCGGGCTCGGCCGGCAGTGCGTGGCCGCGCCACACCACGTGCGTGTCGGCGCGCACGATCAGCAGCGCATGGACGTACTCGGCGGGCCAGCCGTCGCGGGGCCGGGTGTCCAGCAGGTGCAGCGGCACGCCGCGGGCGCGCGCGGCCTGCAGCAGGGGACCGACGTCGACGTCCGACCCGCGCCGCAGCAGCGTGTAGCCGGGCCCGAGCGCATCGAACACCGAACGCCCGTCGGCCAGCCAGAAGTGCGGCATGCGGCAGCCCGGCACGGTCGACGGCGTGAAGCTGCCCATCGTGTAGCCGGGCGGTTCTTCCTCGTCGGACACGATCGGCGTGGAGTTGCCGTAGAAGTAGCCGAAGTTCAGCCCGGCGCAGCAGAACTGCTGCACGTTGAGCTCGTAGGCCTCGGCGCCGATGCGGGCGCGTTCGGCCGCGCCGTGCGGCGTGGGCGCCTCGATGTCGGACGGCACGGCGCTGCGCGCACGGATCATCTTGGCCGCATGGTCCATCGCGAAGTTGGACACCTGCTGCGTGATGGGCTGGCGCTCGGCCTCGTAGGCGTCGAGCAGGCCCTCGTCGGCCCAGCCTTCGAGGCAGCCGGCCAGCAGCCACGACAGGTGCGTGGCGTCGGCGATGCCGGCGTTCATGCCGTAGCCGGCGTAGGGCACCCACAGGTGCGCGGCGTCGCCGGCGATGAAGACGCGGTCATTGCGGAAGTGGTCGGCCACCAGGCGCCGGCCGACCCAGTCTTCCCTCGTGATGACCTCGTACTCGAAGCGCTCGTCGACGCCCAGGATCTGGCGGATGGCCCAGTCGCGGTCGACCGAATCGAACTCGGGTTCGTCGGCGTTCAGGTGGTTGTGCACCAGCCAGGTCTCGTGGCCGTCGATGGCGAACACGGTGCCGCAGCGGCGCGGGTTCACGCTGTAGCAGCACCAGGCGCGTGGGTCGGGGATCAGCGCGGCCAGGCCTGGCGCGCGGATGTGGGTCGACTGCACGCGCTGGATGACGGCCGTGCCTTCCAGCTTCGCCCCCATCTGCTTGCGCACGGTGGAGCTGCCGCCGTCGCAGCCGACGAGGTAGCGCGCACGCAGTGTTCGCGTGCCGCCGCTGTCCAGGTCGAGCAGTTCGACCGTCACGCCGTCGGCGTCCTGCGTGAAGCCGGTGAGCTGCGTGCGGTTGTGCAGCGTCACGCCCGGCATCGCCGCGGCATGGCGCAGCAGCAGGGGCTCGAGGTAGATCTGGTTGATGCGGTGCGGCGGCTCGGGCGTGGGCCACCAGCCGTCGGGGCCCGAGGTGTCGGTGTAGCGGTCGCGCCGGCAGGGGATGGCGATGCGCGTCAGCTCGGTGCCCGTCACGCTGGTGCGAAAGACGACGTCGTTCGGGTAGTCGGCTGGCAGGCCCGCGCCGCGCAGGGCCGGGGCCACGCCCAGGCGGCGGAAGATCTCCATGCTGCGCGCACTGACGTGGTTGCACTTGACGTTGGGCGGCTCGGCGAAGCGGCGCGGTTCGGCCAGCGTGCAGCGCAGGCCGCGCTGGCTGAGGTCCATCGCCAGCGTGAGGCCCACAGGCCCGGCGCCGGCGATGAAGACGTCGGTGTCGAAGCTCATGGAAGAGGTCATTCGATCTTGATGTTCGCCGTGCGAATCACTTTGGCCCACTTGGCAGTTTCCGAACGGATGTACGCCTCGAAGGCCTCGGGTGTGGACGGCGACGGCTCCACGCCCTGGGCCCGCAGCGTGCTGCGCACCGCCTCGTCGTTCAGCGCCGCGGTGAATTCCGCGTTCAGCCGGGCGATGACCGCCGGCGGCGTGCCGGCAGGGGCCACGACGCCGAACCAGCCGGTGGAGTCGTAGCCCGGCAGCCCGGCTTCGGCCACGGTGGGCACGTCGGGCAGCTGCGCCAGCCGCTGCGGGCTGGTGACGGCGTAGGCGATGAGCTTGCCGGCGCGGATGTGCTGCAGGGCCGAGGGCAGGTCGACCACGGCCAGCGGCACCTGGCCAGCCAGCACGTCCAGCGCGGCCGGACCCGAGCCCTTGTACGGCACCTCGCTGAGCTTGATGTCGGCCATCTGCGCGAAGAGCTGCGAGGTGAGGTGCATGGCCGTGCCGTTGCCGCCGTGGGCGATGGCCAGCCTGGCCGGCTGGGCCTTGGCCAGCGCGATCAGTTCCCGCTGCGTGCGCGGGCCCAGCGACGGATTGCCGACGATGACGAAAGGGATCGCGGCCAGCAGGGTCACCGGCTTGAAGTCCTTCTGCGCGTCGAAGGGCATCTGCGGGTACAGGCTGACGTTGGCCGACAGGGCCCCGGCGGCTCCCACGCCCAGCGTGTAGCCGTCGGGCGCGGCCTTGGCCACCACGCTCAGCCCGATGTTGCCGCCGGCACCGGGCCGGTTGTCGACCACCACCTGCTGGCCCAGCTTCTCGTTCAGCCGCGGCGTCAGCAGGCGCACCACGGCGTCGGCGCTGCCGCCGGGCGGGAAGGTCACGACGATGCGGATGGGCTTGTTCGGGAAGTCCGTCTGCGCTTGCACCGCCGGGAGCGCCAGGGCGAGCACCGCCGCACAGCCCATCGTGCGCAGCACGGCGCGGAAGGTGTCGAGCATGTCTTGTCTCCAGGGGATCGTTCCGACCCGATTGGACGCAAGTCCGGCCCCACCGGCCATCGGCAGAACCACGTGTTGCCCGATGGATCGAACCCTTGCTCAGCCGCCAGACAGGGCCATGACGATGGCCACGTCGTCGGCCGGCTGCACCGGCTGCGCCGGGTCGTGGATGGCGCGGCCGTTGATGAACACGCGCATGTGCGGGCGCAGGCGGTCCTGCTCGTCGACCATGCGGAAGCGGATGCCCGGGTGCCGCCGGTCGAGGTCGGCCAGCAGCGCGCCCAGCGTGTCGCCTTCGGCCTCGACGCGGGTGGCGTCGGTGTAGGAGCGCAGCGCGCTCGGGATCAGGACCTTCATCGTTCCTTCACGCCGCGGTGCCCTGGAGGGTGACCGCCTCGACGGCGTAGATCTCGGGCAGGTGGCGCGCGATGCACTCCCACTGCGCACCCTCGTCGCGCCCCATCCACAGTTCACCGCCGGTGTTGCCCAGGTACAGCGCCACCCCGGGCTGCGCATCGGCCGTCATCGCCTGGCGCTTGATCGTCCACCAGGCCTGCTCTGCCGGCAGACCGGCGTCCAGCCGCTGCCAGCTGGCGCCGCCGTCCTGCGTGCCGTAGGCGGCAGGCCGGCCGTGCGGCGCGGTGCGCGGCCAGACGTCGGTCCCGTCCATCGGGAAGACCCAGGCGCGGTCGGGGTCGCGCGGGTGCACCACCATCGGGAAGCCGATGTCGCCGACCTCGGCCGGCATCTGGCGGCCGATGCGCTGCCATTCGTCGGACCGCCGGTCGATGCGGTAGATGCCGCAGTGGTTCTGCTGGTACAGGCGGTCGGGCCTCGTGGGGCACAGGCGCAGCAGGTGCGGGTCGTGGAAGGTCACGGACGTGGGGTCGAAGCCGCCCACCACCTCCATGCCGGCGATCAGCGTGCGCCAGGTTTCTCCGCCATCCGTCGACTCGTGCACGCCGCCGCCGGACATGCCGAAGTAGAGGTGCTTCGCATCGCGCGGGTCGACGATGATGGAATGCAGCTTGGGGCCGTCGGGCGTGCCGTCCTGCACCGTGCCCATCCATTCGCGGTACTGCGGGCTGTCGTTGATGGCCGGCAGCGGGGTCCAGGTGTCGCCGCCGTCTTCCGAGCGGAACAGGCCCTGCGGCGAGGTGCCGGCGTACCAGGTGCCGGTCTCGCTGGCGTGGCCCGGCGTGAGCCAGAAGGTGTGGTCGACGGCACGCCCGCTGCCGTCGGCGGCCTTGGCGAACGCGGGCGGCTTCGAGGCTTCCTTCCAGTGGCGGCCCTGGTCGGTGCTGCGGAACACCGTCGGCCCCAGGTGCCCGGTCTTCGCGGCGGCCAGCAGGGTGCGGCCGTCGCGCGGGTCGAGCATCACGTGGCTGATGACGTGGCCCAGGAAGTGCGGGCCGTCGGCGCGCCAGGCGCGGCGTTCGCCGTCGCCATGGAAGATCCACGCGCCCTTGCGCGTGGCCACCAGCAGCGCCACATGGCGGCCGGCATCGGGGGAGGGGTGGGCCATGCTGTCGAGTCCTCGAATGGCAGTGTCGTGCCCTGCCGCGACGGCGGCAAGCGCTTCGGGCCGGGATGGCGGACAGTTGCCCGGGGTCACCACGATCCTTCATCATCGACGGATGAACGATCCCTACATCGACATCCGCGAAGGCGTCCGGGCCCTGTGTTCGGGTTTCCCCGATGAGTACCACCGCCAGATCGACGCCGCGCGCGGCTACCCCGAGGCCTTCGTCGACGCCTTGACGAAGGCCGGCTGGCTGGCCGCCCTGATCCCGCAGGAGCACGGCGGCTCGGGCCTGGGCCTGGCCGAGGCCAGCGTGATCATGGAAGAGATCAACCGCTCGGGCGGCAACGCCGGCGCCTGCCACGGCCAGATGTACAACATGGGCACGCTGCTGCGCCATGGGTCGGCGGCCCAGAAGCAGCGCTGGCTGCCGCCGATTGCACGCGGAGAGCTTCGCCTGCAGAGCATGGCCGTCACCGAGCCCGGCACCGGCACCGACACCACGAAGACCAAGACCGCGGCGGTCAGGCGCGGCGACCGCTGGGTGGTCAACGGCCAGAAGGTCTGGATCTCGCGGGTGCAGCATTCCGACCTGATGATCCTGCTGGCGCGCACCACGCCGCTGGCCGAGGTGGCGAAGAAGAGCGAGGGCCTGTCGATCTTCGTGGTCGACCTGCGCGAGGCCATCGGCCGCGGCCTGTCGGTGCGGCCGATCGCGAACATGGTCAACCACGAGACCAACGAGCTGTTCTTCGAGGACCTCGAGATCCCGCACGAGAACCTGATCGGCCAGGAAGGCCAGGGCTTCCGGTACATCCTCGACGGCCTGAACGCCGAGCGCACGCTGATCGCCGCGGAGTGCATCGGCGACGGCCGCTGGTTCATCGACCGCGTCACGCGCTACGCCAAGGACCGCGTGGTCTTCGGCCGTCCTATCGGCCAGAACCAGGGCGTGCAGTTCCCCATCGCCGAAGCGCACATCGAGGTCGAAGCCGCCGACCTCATGCGCTGGGAGGCCTGCCGCCTGTTCGACGCCCGCCAGCCGTGCGGTGCACAGGCCAACATGGCCAAGTACCTGGCGGCCAAGGCCAGCTGGGAAGCCGCCAACGCGGCGATCCAGTTCCACGGCGGCTTCGGCTTCGCCTGCGAATACGACGTGGAGCGCAAGTTCCGCGAGACCCGGCTGTACCAGGTGGCGCCGGTCTCCACCAACATGGTCCTCGGCTACGTGGCCGAGCACGTGCTGGGCTTGCCGAAGAGCTACTGACCGCCGGCCGGCGGCTCGGTCAGGCCCGCCAGCCGCTCCAGCAGCAGGGCCACCTGCTCGGGCCCGTCGACGAAGAAGCGGGCCTGCGACGGATGCTCGTCGCGGCCCACGCGCACCGTCAGCCAGTGCAGCGGTGCGGCGGCGAACACCGGCTCGTCGTTGACGTCGTCGCCGGCGAAGAGCGCCGCACCGGCGCCGCTGCGCAGCACCAGGGCGTGCACCGCGGCCGCCTTGTCGGGCGCGCCGGTGGGCAGGGCGTTGACGACCATCTTGCCGTCGAAGATGGCGAGCGACGACGACATCGGTGCCAGGATGTCGTGGATCAAGGCGTGGGCGCGCCCGGGCTCGGCCGAGGCGCGGAAGTGCAGGGCGATCGACGGGCCCTTGTCCTCGATCCACACGCCCACCTGGACCAGGTCGTCGTGGCGCTTCAGCAGCAGCGTGCGCAACTCGGCCAGCGCGCCGGCACGCAGTGCCGCGGCGTCGGGATCGGCCTCGTCTTCGGCCCCGTGGTTGCCCATCAGGTAGCGCGGTTGGAAGCCCAGGCGCGGCCGCACGTCGGCCACCGCGCGGCCGGTCACGATGGCCAGCGGCAGGCGCGCGGCCAGCGTGGCCAGCAGCTGCGACACGCGGCTGTCGATGCGGGCGTCGTCGGGGCGCGCCACGATGTCGGCCAGGGTGCCGTCGAAGTCGAAGGCCAGCAGCGGCTTCAGCCGCAGCACCTCACGCAGTGCGTCGTCGCCCGAAGGAGTGAAGAGGTGCTGCATGCCGACGTGCCCGTCAGGCATTCTGGTGTCGTTTCACCCGCGCCTCGATGCGGGCGCGCAGGCGCCAGCGGCCGGCATCGGCGAGCATGCGGCCAGCCCAGCGGAAGACGTTGAACTCGCTGACCGTGCTGCGCAGGCTGGCCATGCGCTCGCGCTGCTCGGCCAGCGGCATCGTGGCGGCGCGGTTCAGGGCGTCGGCGGTTTCTTCCACGTGGTACGGGTTGACGATCAGCGATTCGGCCAGCTCGCGTGCGGCCCCTGCGAAGCGGCTGAGGATCAGCACGCCCTGCAGGTCGTCGCGCGCAGCGACGAACTCCTTGCACACGAGGTTCATGCCGTCGTGCAGGCTGGTCACCACGCAGATGTTGGCGGCGCGGAAGAGTTCGGTCACCTGGTCGTGTTCGTGGTGCCTGGCCAGCAGGCACACCGGCTGGTAGCCCGGGCGGCCGAAGCGCTGGTTGATGCGGTCGGTGACCAGGTGCACGCGGTCCTGGAAGCTGCGGTACTCGTCGAGCGCGCCGCGCGTGGGGGCGGCCACCTGCACGAAGACGAAGCGGCCGATCCAGCTGGGCCACTTCTCGAGCAGCCGCTCCACGGCATTGAGCCTCTCCAGGATGCCCTTGGTGTAGTCGAAGCGGTCCACGCCGACGGCCAGGCACACGTCGGCCGGCAGCCCCAGGCGTTCGATCACGCGGCGGCGGCACTCGTCCACCGGCGGCATCGCCGCGGTGGCGGCCTCGTCCGGCCATTCGATGGAGATGGGGTAGCTCTCAACCAGCGTCTCCTTCTCGCGGAAGGCGATGGTCGAGTGCTCGTGCTCGATGCGCGCTTCGAGGTAGCGGTCGACCGTCTCGATGAAGTTCTTGCAGTGGTAGCGCGTGTGGAAGCCCAGGATGGTGCTGCCCAGCATGCCTTCCAGGATCTCGCGCCGCCAGGGGCAGATGCCGAAGGACTCCGGGTTCGGCCAGGGGATGTGCCAGAAGGTCAGGATGGTGGCCTGCGGCAGCTTCTCGCGGATCATCGCCGGCAGCAGCGCGAAGTGGTAGTCCTGCACCAGCACCACCGGGTCCTCGCTGCGCGCCTCGGCCACCGCCGCGTCGGCGAAGCGCTGGTTCACGGCCTTGTAGGCTTCCCAGTCGCTCTCGCGGAACACCGGCCGCACATGGGCCACGTGGCACAGCGGCCACATGCCTTCGTTGGCGAAGCCGTAGTAGTAGCCCTGCTCTTCCTCGGGGGTGAGCCAGATGCGGCGCAGCCAGTAGTCGTCGTGGCCGGGCGGCACCGCCACGCGGTCGTTGGCGTCGACGACGTCGCGGTCGGCGCTGCCGCTGCCGTGCGCGATCCAGGTGCCCGAGCACGCACGCATCACCGGCTCCACCGCGGTCACCAGGCCGCTGGCCGGGCGCCTGACGACGATGCCGTCGTCGCCGCGTTCGTGGATGTAGGGCTCGCGGTTGCTCACCACGATGATCTGGTCGCCCGACAGCTGCGTCTGCAGGAGCGTGCGCAGCCGCTCGGCGGTCCACACCGACTCCATGTTCTGCGAGCGGCGGAACTCGTCCTCCATGTCGCGCAGCCTCGCGCGCAGGTCGGCCGCGAAGGGGGCCAGCTCGGGCACCGGCTGCATGGGCTTGAGCAGGCCTTCCCCGCGCATCAGCGCGCGCACGCCGCTGACCCAGCCGCGCCAGCTGAGCTGGGCCACCACCATGGTGATGAGCGCGATGACCAGGCCCAGCCCGGCGATCAGGCCGATCAGGTAGCGTCGCGTGTCCTGGCTGCGCCGCTCGATGAAGCTCATGTCGTGCAGCAGCACCAGGCGCGCCATCAGCGCAGGCACGCCGGGAACCGGTGCGAGGATCGCGGGCTCCATGAGGCTTGGCACGGCCTCCTCCGGCAGCACCTCGGGCGCCGGGTTCTGCGGCGTCGGCCCGGCGGGAGCGAGCACGGGCCGCTGCACCCACACGTCGTGCACGCCCACGTGCACCGGGCCCCCGGCCAGGGCCAGTCGCGGGTCGGCCTGCAATGCCAGCGCATCGGCCGCCTGGCACGACAGCCCCGCAGGATAGTTGTCGCTGACCTGCAGCGTGCGGTTGTCGGGGCTGCACAGGCCGATGGCGAAGAGCCGCTCGTCCTGCACTGCGCGTTCGAACAGGCGGCGCAGGCGCGGCGCGTTGTCGCTCTGCAGCGCCTCGCCGAGCGAGTCCGACAACGCGTTAGCGACGAGCACCCCGCGGCTGTTGAGGTCGCGGCTGAACCAGCGCAGCGTGACCTGGTCCATCAACGGCACCGCCAGGTAGGCGGTGACGATCAGCGTCGCCGCCAGGGGCAGCAGGAAACGCAGCTGCAGCCGCAGGGTCCTGAAGCCCATCATGAATGCGGGGGGCAGGCGCAGGTGTGCGCATGCGCAAGAGACGGGCTTTGCGACATGGTGGTTGGGGGCCTGTCGCGGGGGATAGTTCCGCGCCGTGCACTGGCGCAGCTGAAAGGAGATGTTGGCCGCGTATACATTTCTACAAATATAAACGCTGCGGTTCCACCTTGCTGTGCGAAAGGCTGACCGCTGTCGGCTGGTCATAATTCCGAGCATGGCGTTGCGTCGTGCAACGTGGCCTGTTCCGGAGCCTCCCCCAAATGACAAGATGTGCCAGCCTCCCGTGTTCGCCCCGTGGCGATCGCGACCACCGCGTGCTGCAGAGAAGCTGACATGGCCTGGACCTTTCCCTTCTCAGCCATCGTCGGCCAGGACGAGATGAAGCAGGCGATCCTGATCGCCGCGGTCGACCCCTCCGTGGGTGGCGTGCTGATCTTCGGTGACCGCGGCACCGGCAAGAGCACGGCGGTGCGTGCGCTGGCCGCCCTGCTGCCCCAGATGAAGGCCGTGGTGGGCTGCCGCTACCAGTGCGACCCTGCCGCCACGCCGCGCAGCGCGTGCAGCGAGTGCCCCACGCTGCGTGCCTCGGCCAGGCCCAAGACGCACCTCGTGCCCGTGCCCGTGGTCGACCTGCCGCTGGGCGCCACCGAAGACCGCGTGGTCGGCGCGCTCGACCTCGAACGCGCGCTGTCGCAAGGCGTGAAGGCCTTCGAGCCCGGCCTGCTGGCACGCGCCAACCGCGGTTTCCTGTACATCGACGAGGTCAACCTGCTGGAAGACCACCTGGTCGACCTGCTGATCGACGTCGCCGCGTCGGGCGAGAACGTGGTCGAACGCGAGGGCCTGAGCGTGCGCCACCCTGCGCGCTTCGTGCTGGTGGGCAGTGGCAACCCGGAAGAGGGCGAACTGCGGCCGCAGCTGCTCGACCGCTTCGGCCTGTCGGTCGAGGTGAAGACGCCCGAGGACCTGTCCACGCGTGTCGACGTGGTCAAGCGCCGCGACGCCTTCGAGCGCGACCCCGAGGCCTTCGTCAAGCACTGGCACAAGGCCGACGCCGCGGTGCAGAAGCGCATCGTCGCGGGCCGTGCCCACCTGCCCGAGGTGAAGGCCGGCGACGAGGTGCTCGAGGCCGGCGCGCGCTTGTGCATGAAGCTCGGCACAGACGGCCTGCGGGGCGAGCTGACCTTGCTGCGCGCGGCGCGCGCGCTGGCCGCGCTGGAAGGTGCTGCCGAGGTGCAGGTCGACCACCTCAAGCGCATCGCACCTTCGGCGCTGCGCCACCGGCTGCGGCGCAATCCGCTGGACGACGCCGGCTCCAGCGCACGCATCGAGCGCGCACTGGCCGAGGGCTTCTGAGCCGATGACCTCGGGCCCGGACAGCATCGACAGGGAGGCCCTGTCGGCCGATGCCTGGCGCGCCGCGCAGCTGCTCGCCATCGACCCGGTGGGCATCGGCGGCGTGCTGCTGCGGGGCTCGGCCGGCGGGCTGCGCGAGCACTGGCTGGCCAGCCTGCGGTCGCTGATGCCGCCGGCCGCGCCCTGGATGCGCATGCCGCTGCACATCGACGACGAACGGCTGCTCGGCGGCCTGGACCTCACGGCCACGCTGCAGGCCGGCCGGCCCGTGGCGCAGGCCGGCCTGCTGTCTCGCTGCGACGGCGGGCTGTTGCTGGTGGCCATGGCCGAGCGGCTGACGGCGATGGCCGCGGCGCGCCTGTGCCACGTCATCGACGCCCACGCGGTGACGCTGCAGCGCGACGGTTTCGCCAGCGTCACGCCGGCGCGGCTGGGCGTGGTGGCGCTGGACGAAGGCGGTGAGGGTGATGACCCGGTGACGCCCGCGCTGCGCGAGCGGCTGGCCATCCAGCTCGACCTGGACGCGCTGCAGCGCCTGCGCGTGCAGCCGCCGGCCGACGACAGCGATGCCGGCGATGCCGCCGGCACCGAGGCCGCACGCGCGCGCCTGCCCGGCGTGGCGTGCGACGACGCCATGTTGCGCACGCTGTGCGAAGCCGCGCTGGCGCTGGGCGTGCCCTCGCTGCGCGCCTCGGTGCAGGTGCTGGCCGTGGCGCGCGCCGCCGCCGCCCTGGCCGGCCACGACGACGTGCAGGCCGACGACGCGGCGCTGGCCGTCCGCCTCGTGCTGCTGCCGCGCGCCACGCGGCTGCCGTCGGGCGATGACGCCGAATCCGAGCCGGCGCCGCCCGAAGAGGCGCAGGAACCGCCGGAGCCGCCCCCGCCGCAGGAGGCGAACGGGTCCGACGACGACACGGACACGCCTCCACCGCCGCCGGTGCCCGAGGAGGGCCTGCCCGAACAGGTGCTGCAGGCCGCGATGGCGTCGCTGCCGCCGGACCTGCTGGCCCTGATGGTCTCGCAACGCGCGGCCCAGCGCCGCGCCGCGGGCGGACGTGCAGGTGCGCGCCAGGCCTCACGGCTTCGCGGACGGCCCTTCGGTTCGCGCCGCGGCGAGCCCCGCGGCGGCGCACGCATCCACCTCATCGACACCTTGCGCGCCGCGGCGCCCTGGCAGGCCGTGCGCGCGCGGGAACGCGCTGCCGCGTCGGGCTCGCCCGTCGTCGGCAAGGTCGACGTGCGCAAGCAGGACCTGCACATCACGCGTTTCCGGCAGCGCAGCGAGACGACCACCATCTTCGTGGTCGACGCCTCGGGCTCGGCCGCGCTGCACCGGCTGGCCGAAGCCAAGGGTGCGGTGGAACTGCTGCTGGCCGAGTGCTACGTGCGGCGCGACCGCGTGGCGCTGATCGCCTTCCGCGGCGGCGCGGGCGGCGAGGGAGGCAGCGGCGCCGACCTGCTGCTGCCGCCCACGCGCTCGCTGGTGCGTGTCAAGCGCAGCCTGGCGGCGCTGCCCGGCGGGGGCGGCACGCCGCTGGCTTCGGGCCTCGACGCTGCCAGGCTGGTCGCCGAGGAGGTCTACCGGCGCGGCGGCAGCGCCGTGGTGGTGCTGCTCACCGACGGCCGCGCCAACCTCACCCGCGAGGGCGTGGCCGGGCGCGAGCAGGCGGTGGCCGACGCACTGGCCTCGGCCCGGCTCTGGCGCACCAGCAGCGCGGCCCGGCTGTTGCTGGACACCTCGCCGCAGCCCCGCCGTGAAGCACGTGACCTGGCCGATGCGATGGGCGCGCGCTACCTGCCCATGCCGCATGCCGACGCGAAGAAGATGTCGCGTGCGGTGCAGCTCGCGACCGGCGGCGGGTAGGCCGGCTTCAGCGACGTCCCGCTCGGGGCAGCGCGCCGGTCTGTGCCGCGGCGCTGGCGGTCAGGGTCAGCAGCGTGTCGAAGATGCGCTGGGGCGCCTCTTCGTGCGCCAGATGGCCCAGGCCCGGCAGGCGGTGCAGCACCGCGCCGGGCCAGCGCGCGGCCAGGCGCTCGGCCTGCTGGGGCGGCACGGCCCGGTCGCGCTCGCCCACCAGCAGGTGCACCGGGTGCGGCCAGCCCTGAAGCTGGCGCTGCAGCGCTGCCAGGTCCCAGTCGGCCATCATCGCCAGCACGCCGGCAATGTGCGCCGGCGAGCGCATCAGCCGTGCGTACCACTGCGTGCCGTCGGCGTCGAGCGTCGAACCGGTGGAGTCGATCAGGCGGTGCACCGCGGCGCTGTCGCGCGCCTGGCGCGCCGTGAACCAGGGCACCAGCGGGTTCTTCGCCAGCAGCCGCGCCAGCGGCGCGTAGAACACACCGGCCCAGCCTTCGAAGGGCAGCAGGGCCGCGTTGAGGCCGACGAGGGTCTGCGGCGCTGCACTGTCGGCCCGCTCGTCGAGCGCCCATCGCAACATCAGCGCGGCGCCCGCCGAATGACCCAGCACCACCGCGGGGTCGACACGCAGCGTGCGCAGCAGGTCGGCCAGGGCCGTGGCCATCCCGGGCAGCGAGCGCTGCCCTGGCGGCAGCGGGCCGCTGAAGGCGTGGCCCGGCAGGTCGGGCATCACCACGCGCCAGTGCTTCGCCAGCAGCGGGGCCAGTGCGCGCCAGCTGTGCGTGGACGCGCCGGTGCCGTGGAGCAGCAGCAGGTCGGGGCCTTCGCCCAGGCTCTGCACGTGCCAGCGCAGGCCGCCCGCGTCGACGAACCGGCTGTGCTCGCGAAGCGGCCAGTCGGCGCCGTCGATCGACCAGTCCAGGTGCCTCGTCATGCGGGGCGGCGTGTCGCGCTGCCGCACGCGCCTGTCTCCGGCGCGCCCTTGCGCGCGGGGATCGAATCGCCTGCTGGGGGTGCCTGCATCCGCGAATTGTTGCGCAGGCCCGTCGGCACCAGGCTGACAATGCGCATACGCGAACCATGAACTCCATGCCGTCCACGCCCGTTCCCCTGGCCGCTCGCCTGCGCAGCGCCACCCACGCGCTGCACACCCAGGTCGAACGCAGCGGCCTGATGGCGCTGCTGTTGCGGGGCCGTCTGAGCCGGGCCGACTACGTGCTGATGTTGCGCAACCTGCAGGCCTTGTACGCCGCGATGGAGACCGGCCTGCAGCGGCATGCCGACGAGCCGGCCTTGAAGGTCCTGAATTGCGGGCCGCTGTTCCGGGCCGACGCGATGTGCCGCGATCTGCTGGCGCTGCACGGCCCCGGCTGGGCGACCGAGCTGCCGCTGGCGCCTGCAGCCCAGGCCTATGTCGACCGGCTGAACGTGCTGTCGGCCACCTGGCCTGGCGGTCTGGCGGCCCATGCCTATGTCCGGTACCTGGGCGACCTCAGCGGCGGTCAGGCGCTCAAGCGCATCGTGAGTGCGCACTACGCTGAGGGTGCAGGCGATGGCACGGCGTTCTACGACTTCGGCCCGCCGGCAGAGGTGGCCCGCCAGGCCACGGCCCTGCGGACCGCGCTGGATGGCATCGCCCACGACGAGGACAGTGCCGACCGTCTCGTGGCCGAAGCCTGCGAGGCCTTCGCCGCGCACGGCAGGCTCTTCGAACAGCTGGCGGCCCTGGGCAAGACGGGCGACGCCCTGGTCTGAGCCGGCTGCGCCGCGGCTCAACGCCGGGCGGCGAGGTCGCGGATGCGGCCGTACAGCGCGGTGGCGCGTCGCGTCGACGCTTCCAGCTCCTGCATCAGGTGCGCCACCGGGCCGCTGGCGGCGCCGTCGGCGATGTCCATCGCCGCGACGCTGGCGTTGGTGAGGATGGCGCCGATCACGGCGTCGATGCCCTGCCCGTCGGTCACCGGCGCGTCACTCCAGCGCCGGCCTTCGGCGGCCAGGCTCAGCGCGCGTTCCAGCTGCTGGCGTGCCGCCGCGGCACGGCGGGTTTCGCGCAGGTCGGTGAAGATCAGGATCACCCCCAGCAGCGTGCCATCGCGCCCGTGCACCCGCTCCGCGCGCAGCGAGACCGGCAGCCCGGGCTCGAGCCCGCGGGCCAGCGCCAGTTCGCCGCGCCAGGTGGGCGACTCGTGTCGCAGGCCCAGCAGGGCCTGGCGCAACGCATCGGGCTCGGTGAAGAGCGCCGCCAGGTTGTCGGCAGTGCCCAGGCCCGCTGCCGTGGCGCCGCTCAGCAACGTGAACGCGGCATTGGTGAAGAGCGGGCGGCCGTGGCCGTCGGCCACCAGCACGGGTTCCAGAGAATCCTGCATCTTGGCCCGCACGCCGGCCAGCTGGTGCTCGGCAATCAGCAGCCGCACGGCGTGGACCTGCACGATGATGTCGACGAGTGCCGCACCGATGGCCCGGCCGAGGGCCAGCTCGGCGGTGGTCCAGGGCAGGGCGGTGCCGCGCACGATCTCCGACCAGGCCGCGAAGGAACGCCGCGGCGACAGCTCCAGCGGGTTGTCGTCCACCATCGGCTTGGTCGGGTCGCCGGCCCAGGTGACCGTGAGCAGCTGTTCCTTGCGGAACCACATGAGGTAGTCGGGCTGCGAGGCCGACAGGCGCACCGCCAGCACGCCGCTGGCCAGCGGCGTGAGCGATTCCAGGGCCGGGTTGGCGCGCGCCACGGCGTTGCAGGCGAACGGGGCCTCCGTGTACTGGGAGTCGACCCAGCGCAGCAGCTCCCGCAGCTCGGGTGTGGAAGGTACCTCTCCCGAAGGCAGGATCTCACCGTCGCTGAACAGCGCCGCGCCGGTGGCCTCCAGCGGCTGCAGCAGGGTGCGCGGGTTGCGGAACAGCGCCAGTCGCCAGTCGCCCTCGTTGGAGGTGGCGTCGACCAGGCGCTGCTCGAGCCGCCGCACCATCACCGCCACCTGCGCGTGGGCGTAGTTCTCGATGGCGGCGATGCGCGTGGAGATCACCTCGGCCAACAGGTCGGCGGTGGCGCGCACGGCCAGGCGCAGGTTGCGCGGGCTGTAGTGGTGGGCCGCCACCAGGCCCCACAGCCGGCCTTCGCGCACCAGCGACACCACCAGCGTGCCGGTGACCCCCATGTTCTTGAGGTACTGCAGGTGCAGCGGCGACATGCTGCGCAGGTAGCTCATCGACATGTCGAGGTCGGTGGGCGACGCCGCCGGGTCGGCGCACAGCAGCGGCGAGGGTTGGTAGTGCACGTCGACCAGCACGCGCACGCGGTTGCGGAGGTACAGCTCGCGCGCGCGCTGAGGGATGTCGGTGGCCGGGTAGTGGTGGCCCAGCAGGGACTCCAGCCGCGGGTGGCGGGCCTCGGCAATGATCTTGCCGTGACCGTCGGCGTCGAACTTGTAGACCATCACGCGGTCGTAGCCGGTCAGCTCGCGGAAGCACTTGGCGGCGGCATCGGCGAGTGCGCCGACCGACGGCGCGCTGCCCAGGCGCTCGAGCGCTCCCGACACCAGCGACATCAGCGCCGGCTCGGCGATGTCGACCGTCTCGACATCGTGGCCTTGCGGGGGCAGCGGCTCCAGCTCGATCACGAGGCCTGCGCCCGGCACCCGGTGCACGGCGCCTTCCCAGTGGCGCTCGGTGCCCTCGGCGGTGGTGTGGCAGCGCAGCGGCAACGGTTCGGCCAGATCGCCGCCGGCCGCACCGGCGGCCACATGCTCGGCCAGGGTGCCGCCCAATTGAGGAAGGCGGATCCGCAGCAGCTGTTCAGCCGGCTTGCCCAGCAGCACGACGGCATTGGCCGACGCCTGCAGCACGGCCATGCCGGGCTCGTCGACCAGCAACAACAGGCCATGCGGCTGCACCGATCCCGCCAGGTGGATCAGCTCGCGCTCGCAATTGCTCAGGTCGGCCTGACCGAAACTCGGACTCTCGCTCACTACGCGAGTGTGGGGCCTGCCGCCGGTTTGCGCCATGGGTAAGGCCCCGCACGGGCAGGGCGCGAGTCATGAGGTTCGACGGGCTCGGCGGGTACCACGCCGATGCTCGCGCCGGCAGGCTCTCCGGCTAGTTCAGGAAGGACGGCGGCGTGCCGCCGCTGTTGCTGAAGCGACCGTCGCCAAACAGGCCCAGTGCACCGACCCGCATCGCCAGCTGCTCGGTCGTCATGCCCAGCATGTCGGCCGCCACGGCGAGGTCGCCCTCGCTGCGCGCCAGAGCGGCTTCGATGAGGTGCCGCTCGGCCAGGTGCGTGACTTCATGCAGCAGCTGCGGCAGCGGTGCGGCACCGATCTGGAGCACCAGGTCGTGCAGGGCGTCGGCCATGTCGGTCGCCGCGCGGGGCATCGCAGAAATGGAGGGTCTGACGCGGCGGATCGTCAGGCCCACGGATTCCTGATCGCTGTCGTCGAGCATCGCAGCCGAAATCTCGATCTCGCTGCGCTGGCCTGCCGCCTGGCCGATCACGGCGCGCTCGTGCGAGGCGATGCCTTGCCGGCGCGCCAGCGACAGGATGCTGGCCAGCCGGCCGGCGGGGTCGCCCAGCAGGTCGGTCAAGGTGCGGCCGACCACGTGCGGCTCCTGCGACAACCCGCACAGCGCGACGAAGCTGGGGTTGGTGATCAGCACGCGGCCGGCGGTGTCGGTCACGACCAGGGCGTCCGGCATGCGGTCGACGAAGTCGATGACGCGGTCGTCGGCATCCTGCACGCCCTGGTGCGATCGCGCCATGCGAGCACGCACCAGCAGCAGCAGGCTGTCGCCGGCGCGGAAAGGCGTCGCCGAGACATCGACGGCATGGGTTTGCGGATGCGGCTGCGCCAGGCGGGCGCGGATCTCGCCCGGCTTGCCCGTGGTGCGCGCCGACACCAGCAGCTGGTTGACGGCCGGCCGCGAGGCGCGCTCGATGCCCGAGACGGCATCACGATCGACCGGCGTCTCGCCTTGCGGGGCGAACAGGGCCACCGCCGAGTCGTTGGCCTCGAGCACCTTCAGCGTGCGTGCGTCGACGATCATCACGGCGTCGGTGGCGACCTGGAACAGCAACCGGTACCGGGCCTCGATCTGGCGCTGCTTCCAGTAGCTGCGCTCCATTTCCTGCTGGGCGTCGATCAGGCGCTGCTGGATCGCGGCGACCGTGCGCAGGTCGCGCCCGACAGCCAGCACCGGGCCCTGCGTGCCCAGGCGGATGGCGGAGTAGGCGACCGGCAGGTCGTCGCCGCCGGCGGTGGGGTGGTTGACCTCGCGGCGCCGCGTCACGCCGGTGGAGCGCACTTCGTCGAGCAGCTGCTCGACCTTGCGGCGCGTCTCTCCGGTGACGGTCTCGGCCCAGGGGCGGCCCACCCATTCGATGGCCGGGCTCGAGAGGCTGGCGGCGCCCACGGCCACGTTGCGGATGATGCCCTCGGCGTCGATCACGAGGGCGATGTCGCTGGCGATCGAAACGAAGGTCTGCGCCAGCTCGGGCGCCAGAGCCGACAGGGCGCCGAGATCGGGCGCCTGTTGAGGGAATTTGGGGGTGCTGTTCACCCTGTGAGCCCACCCCGGCACATCTGAACCACGAAGTCCCCGCTCCATTGCCGCTGTCGGTGAAGGGCCCGCACCTTAGCACGGAGCCAAGGGGCGGGTGGTCCAGGCGGGCCCGGGGGCTGTCGCGGTGGTCCGCGACTCGGTACGGCCCACGCCGCTACCTCGGAGAGCCCGCCTCCATGCCTCGTTGCGAGCGGGCCTTCCAGCCAGGGTCTGTCTTGTTGACGGGTCCTGCGCAGGTGTCTATCCTAGCTGACACATGGTGATGTCACAAGTAGGTGACATCACTGCCGACAGTGACACCGATGGCGACCGGCCGATAGGAGCTCCATGGATCCGACCACACGCATTGCGCAGGCGCTGGGCGCCGCGGTCCGGGGGGCTGAAGGCGCGGGATGCCCGCCCCGCCTGGCCGCCGCGGTCCGGCACGCCGTCTTCCCCGGCGGCGCGCGCATCCGTCCCAAGCTGTGCCTGGCGGTGGCGCTGGCCCATGGCGACGACGATCCGGCCCTCAGCGATGCCGCCGCCGTGGCGGTCGAACTGCTGCACTGTGCTTCGCTGGTGCACGACGATCTGCCGTGCTTCGACGACGCCGACCTGCGTCGCGGCCTGCCCTCGGTGCATGCGGCCTACGGCGAACGGCTGGCCGTGCTGGCCGGCGATGCCCTCATCGTGATGGCGTTCCAGGCCATCGGCGAGGCTGGCGACAGGCACCCGCAGCGTTTGCCGGCGCTCCTGTCCCTGATGGCACGCGGTGTTGGCATGCCCCACGGCATTGCCGCCGGGCAGGCCTGGGAATGCGAACCCCAGGTCAAGGTGCGGGACTACCAGCAGGCCAAGACCGGCGCGCTGTTCGCTGCAGCCACCATGTGCGGCGCCCTGGCCGCCGGCGCCGACGCGCGCCCCTGGCGCGCCCTGGGCGAGTGCCTGGGCGAGGCCTACCAGGTGGCCGACGACATCCGCGACGTTGCCGCCGATCCCGTGCTCATCGGCAAGCCGGTCGGCCGCGACATCGCGCTGGGCCGACCCAGTGCCGCGCGCGAGCGCGGACTGATGGGTGCCGTGATCGACTTCGAGCGCCTGGTCGAGGCTGCGGTCGATGCCGTGCCCGAATGCCGTGGTGCCGTTCACCTGCGCGCCCTGGTGCGCAGCGAGTCCGAGCGTCTGGTACCGGCCGAGATGCGTGCCGAACTGGCGCGCACGGCGGCCTGACCTCTTCCCGGGGCCGCCCCTGACGGCGCGTCGGCACCGGCTTCTCCAGCGAACCCCGGAACCTCATGCAACTGCAACCCACCCTCTCCAGCACCGCACCTCGGGGGCTGCTGGAGCGCTGGCGCGCCTGGCGCGACCGCACGGTGCGCGATCCTGCCTTCCAGCAATGGGCGGCCCGCTTTCCGCTGACCCGTCCCATCGCCCGGCGGCGCGCGCGCGAGCTGTTCGACGTCGTCGCGGGCTTCGTCTATTCACAAGTGCTGCTGTCCTGCGTGCGGCTGAAGATGTTCGAGCTGCTGGCCGACGGCCCGATGAGCGCCGAGGAGATCGCCGGCCGCACCAACCTGCCGTTGGACGGCGCGCTGCGCCTTCTCGACGCCGCCGTGTCGCTACGCCTGCTGGCTCGGCGTGAAGGCGGCTACGGCCTGGGGGCCCTGGGCGGGCCGATGGTGGGCAACGAGGCGCTGCTGGCCATGGTCGAGCACCATGCCACGCTGTACCGCGACCTCGCCGACCCGGTGGCGCTGCTGCGCAGCGGCGGGCAGGGCACCGAGCTGGGCGCCTACTTCCCTTATGCCGGCGCCGAGCGCCCGGGCGAGCTGCCCAGCGACCAGATCGCCGCCTACTCGGCGCTGATGACCTCGTCGCAGCCCTTCGTGGCCCAGCAGATCCTGGGCGCCTACAGCTTCCAGCCGCACCGCGTGCTGCTGGACGTGGCCGGCGGCGAAGGCCGCTTCGCCGGATCGGCGGCGCTGGCCTGGCCGCACCTCGAGGTGCGTGTGTTCGACCTGCCCGCCGTGGCCGACCGTGCCCGCGGGCGCTTCTCGTCGATGGGCCTGGGCACGCGCGCCAGCGCCTACGGCGGCGACTTCCTCGTCGATCCGCTGCCCACGGGCGCCGACGTGGCCACGCTGATCCGCGTGGCGCACGACCACGACGACGAACGCGTGATGAACCTGCTGCGCAAGGTGCGCGCGTCGCTCGCGCCGGGCGGCACGCTGATCCTGGCCGAACCGATGGGGGGCACGGCCGGTGCCGAGCCCATGGGCGACGCCTATTTCGGCTTCTACCTGCTGGCCATGGGCCGGGGGCGGCCGCGCACGCGCGACGAGTTGGTGGCCATGCTGCAACTGGCGGGCTTCTCCACTGTGCGCAGCCTGCCCACGCCCTTGCCGCTGCAGGTGGGGGTGCTCTGTGCACGGGTCTGAACGCGGCTCGGCCGGCGGCTTTCTGCCGGCGGGGTGTAAATCAGACTTGACACTTAGACAAGTAAGCGTAGAGTGACATTCACTCGACCTGCACATGAAGAGAAACGCACCTCCCCCCCCTGAAGCCGCCCTGCCTGCCGGTTGCCATGGCACCCCGACCGGCCCCCGGAGTTGCCCATGAAGTCCAATGCCATCGTTCTCGAGCGGCCGGAGCACCTGTCGCTCGAAAGCCTCGAACTCACGGCCGCTGGCGATGAAGACCTGTTGGTCGAAGTCGACTGGAGCGGCATCAGCACCGGCACGGAACGCCTGCTCTGGAACGGCCGCATGCCGGCGTTTCCCGGCATGGGCTACCCGCTGGTGCCTGGCTACGAATCCGTCGGCCATGTGATCCAGGCCGGCCCGAAGGCCGGTCATGCCGTGGGCGACACCGTGTTCGTGCCTGGCGCCAACTGCTACGGCAGCGTGCGCGGCCTTTTCGGTGGTTCGGCCTCGCACGTCGTCGTGCCCGGTCGCCGTGCCGTCACCGTCGACGCCGCGCTCGGCGAGCGCGCCATCCTGCTGGCCCTGGCGGCGACGGCCTATCACGCGGTCTCGTGCGGCGGCAAGCGCGAGAAGATCGTGCCGCCCGACCTCATCGTCGGCCACGGTGTGCTCGGCCGCCTGCTGGCCCGCATGACGGTGGCCGCCGGCTACGAGCCCACGGTCTGGGAAGTCAACCCGACACGCGCCCAGGGCGGTGACGGCTACCGCGTGGTCAACCCCGAAGACGACACGCGCCGCGACTACCGCGCCATCTACGACGTCAGCGGCGATGCGTCGCTGCTCGACACCCTCATCGGCCGCCTGGCGCCCGGGGGCGAGGTCGTGCTGGCCGGCTTCTACAGCGAGCGCGTGTCGTTCTCGTTCCCGCCGGCCTTCATGAAGGAAGCCCAGATCCGCGCCGCCGCCGAATGGCAACGCCCGGACCTGCTGGCCACCAAGAAGCTGATCGACGACGGCGTGCTGTCGCTCGACGGTCTGATCACCCACCGTGAGACGGCCGCCCACGCCGACGCGGCCTACCGCACCGCCTTCGGCGATGCGGCCTGTCTGAAGATGATCCTCGATTGGAGACATTCCGCATGAGCAACTCGCACGGTACGCCCTCGGTGTCCCCCATCCAGATCGTCATGAAGGCGCAATTGCGCGCCGAGGCGGCGATCGAGCCCGATCCCGTCAGCACCTCGCCGGCCAGCAAGACGACGCAGATCATCGCCATCTACGGCAAGGGCGGCATCGGCAAGAGCTTCACCCTGGCCAACCTGAGCTACATGATGGCGCAGCAGGGCAAGAAGGTGCTGCTCATCGGCT
>LNFM01004407.1_pt1 | contig 26903 bp, 28 predicted proteins | sample 596031 | NCBI WGS metagenome assembly LNFM01 (sample SAMN04254537, study PRJNA301005) | activated carbon metagenome | isolation source: dual media filters at the Ann Arbor, Michigan drinking water treatment plant | place: USA: Ann Arbor | reverse complement strand
GCGCCATGCCCTATCTCTTTGCCAGCCTGAAAGTCGCGATCACGCTGGCCTTCATCGGCTCGGTGATCTCCGAGACGGTGGGCGGCAACAACGGCATCGGCTTCCTGATGCTGTCGGCCAGCGCCCGCAACGACGCGCCCACCACCTTCGCCGGGCTGTTCGCCATCGCCATCATGGGCGTGGCGATGTACGCGATCTGCGCCATGGTCGAGAAGCGCATGACCCGCTGGGCCTTCCGGGGTGAAATCGTGGGGTAGGCTGATAGATGGAGACTGACACAAATTTGCAAGTTCAGCAGGTTTGAGCGAATATTTCCTCTACGGTGGCGGTGTGCATGCATTGCCGGCAAACGCCCGACGGAGCGATCCGCCGGGCGTTTTTCATGGGCAATTTGATGGGGGGCAGCGGCACACTCATTCCCGAGAACAGTTGCCGTCGGTGGCACAGCCGATCAGGGGGCGATTCACTTCTGGAATCAACGGCTTGCCGGCAATTTGTGGCACAGGCAGCGGGACACGCCGTGGCACAACGAGGTGTGCCAAATCGAAGGGTCTAGACGACCAGGACGCCGTCCTTGGCGACGACGCGCCCGCCCTTGATCACCAGCTTGCGGCGCGGGCGGGCGGCGACGGCCTCGGCGACTGAGCCCGCCTCGACGGCCACGAAATCGGCCGGGCCGCCGACCGCAATGCCATAGCCCTTGATGCGCAGGACCCGCGCGGCGGCGCTGGTCACCATCTCGAAGGCGAGCTGCAGTTCGCGGTCGTGCCGGAAGTTGGCGCGGTAGCCGATCATCATGGCGCGCTCGAGCATGTCGCCGTTGCCGAACGGCGACCAGGCATCGCGGATATTGTCCGATCCGCCGAACACCTCGACGCCATGCTCGCGCAGAAGCGCCAGCGGCGGGATCGCGGCGCCGCCGGGGCCGTGGCTCATGATCGCCACGCCGGCGCGCGCCAGCACATCGGCGGTACGAGCGGCCGTGTCGGTATCGACGGAGCCCAGCGCGAAGGCATGGCTCACGGCCACGCGGCCCTTGAGGCCCGAGGCGATCGTGCGCTCGGCGATGGCCAGCAGCTGGGCGATGCCGCCCTCGCCGCCGTCGTGCAGGTGGATGTCGACACCGACGCCGCGCCGCTCGGCGATGCCGAAGATCGTGTCGAGATGGGCCTTCAGGTCGCCGTCGATGCCGACGGGATCGAGGCCGCCCACCAGGTCGGCGCCCTCGGCGATGGCGGCATCCAGGAGATCGGCAGTGCCGGGCGAGCGCACGACGCCGCTTTGCGGGAAGGCCACGATCTGGATGGTGACGAGACCCTGGAAGCGCTCGCGGATCTTCAGGACCTCGTGGAGGTTGCGCAGGCCAAGCTGGTTGTCGACGTCGACGTGGCTGCGCATGTGCAGCGTGCCGCTCGCCACCACCTGGCGAACGAGGTTGGAGCCGGTCTCGAACTCCGGCACCGTGCGGGCGGCGCGCACCTTGCGCTCCGCCTCGATGCGGTCGGTGACCTTGTTGCCGGTTGCCTGGTTGGGCAGCCACGGCAGGCCGAGCAACGTCTTGTCGAGATGGATGTGGCCGTCGACGAGCGGCGGCAGCAGCAGCGCGCCCGCGACGTCGAGCACGTCGGCTCGTGCCGGCGTGCCGGCGTCGGCGGGGAGGAGGGCGGCAATCCGCCCTCCCTTGACGTCGATATGGTGCTTCGTGCCGTCGGCCAGGACGGCGTTGGCGATCAGCACCGCTTTATTTGTCGGCGGCTGCGCCGGCTTCCTTGCGGAAGCCGTTCACCGCGGCTTTGGCAGCCATCGCCATCAGGCCGGAGTCGTTGGCGATGGTGTTGAACTGGAAGCCCATGCCGACGGCCTTGGCGGCGTAGCTCGCCGTGCCGTTGTGGATGCCCGCGAACAGGCCGCGCTTCTTGCAGGCCGTCGTGAGCTTCTCGTAGATCTTCAGGACCTGCGGCTCGTCGCGGTCGAGCTTGGGCACCAGGCCCAGCGACAGGCCGAGGTCGGACGGGCCGACGTATATGCCGCTGATGCCCGGCACGTCGAGGATGGCATCGATATTGTCGATCGCCTCCTGGGTCTCGATCATCGGGATGATCAGTACCTCGTCGTTGGCCGTCGCCTGGTAGGGCGTGGCGTCGCCATAGGCGCCGGCGCGGATCGGGCCGTTGCTGCGCTTGCCCCTGGGCGGATAGAGCGCATAGGAGGCCAGCGCCTTGGCCTCGGCGGCGTTGTTCACCATCGGGCAGATCACGCCCCACGCGCCGCCGTCGAGCACCTTGCCGACGATGCCCGGCTCGTTCCACGGCACGCGCACCAGCGGCGTGATCGGATGCTTGTCCATCGCCTGGAAGCACTGGACCATCGACTGATAGTCCTGCACGCCGTGCTGCATGTCGACGGTGACGCTGTCCCAGCCGCACTGCGCCATGACTTCGGCGGAGAAGCCGCTGGGGATGGCGAGCCAGGCATTGACGCAGGCCTTGCCCGCCTGCAGCCGCTTCTTCAGCATATTCGTCGACATATCAGCGCTTCCTCGGTTTGTTGGGAACGGTGAAGTCTATACAGGGACGGGGCATTCGGTGACGGTTTTGTCGTTGCAGGCGGGACGGCTCGCGGTCGATCTGGCGCCCGCCGCCGGCGGGTCGATCACGCGCTTCGTCCTCGAGACCGCGGGCGCTGCCTTTGATCTGCTGCGGCCGGCCGATGGTGCCGCGATGGCCTGCTATCCGCTGGTGCCGTTCTCCAATCGCATCGCGAACGGTCGTCTCGTTGTGGGCAGCGAGGAATTCATCCTGGAACCCAACTGGCCGGGTGTGCGTCACCCGATGCATGGCGATGGTTGGGCTCGGCGGTGGCAGGTCGTGCGGCGCGATGTCCGCTCCGCCGAGCTGGTCTACGAGCATGACGGCCGGGAAGGCTGGCCGTTCCGCTACCGCGCCCGGCAGGCATTCCACTTGGGCGAGGAGGGGCTCGCCGTCGGCATGACGATCGAGAACCTCGAGGACCGGCCGGTGCCGGCGGGCCTTGGCCTGCATCCTTTCTTCCCGCGCGAGGCCGACACGGAACTCGCGTGCCGGGTCGAGGGCGTGTGGCGGGCCGATGCCGATGTCCTGCCGGTCGACCGCATCGCCGTGCCGCCGGAATGGAACTTTGCCGCCTCGCGGCCGGTCGACGGCGTCGTTCTCGACAATTGCTTCGATGGCTGGGATGGCCGGGCCACGATCCGCTGGCCGCGGCGTGGCGTTGGCCTCACCCTCGAGGCGACGCAGCCGTGTCGCCATCTCGTGATCTATGTTCCAAAGGGCCAGCCGCATTTCTGCGTCGAGCCGGTGAGCCACGCCAACGGTGCCATCGCGCAAACATCGCTGCCCGCAGGCGAGACCCTCGCGGGCGAGGTCCTGTTTCGTCCTTTCATGTTGTGAGGAGCCATGTCCAACTTTGCCTCTTACCCCAGCCTCGCCGGCCGCGTCGTGTTCGTCTCAGGCGGCGGCTCGGGCATCGGCGCCTCGATCGTCGAGCACTTCGCGGCGCAGGGTGCCAAGGTGGGCTTCGTCGACATCGATGAGGCAGCGTCGACGGCCCTGGTCGAGAAGCTGAGTGGTGCCGGCTATCCGCCGCCGCTGTTTGCCAAGTGCGACGTGCGCGACATCGCGGCGTACCAGGCCGCGATCGGCACGGTCGCCGCGAAGTTCGGGCCCATCGCCGCCCTGATCAACAACGCCGCGCGCGACGACCGCCACGATCTCGCGGACGTGACGTCGGCATTCTGGGACGAACGCATCGCCGTCAATCTCCGGCACCAGTATTTCGCCATCCAGGCGGTGGCGCCCGGCATGAAGAAGGCGGGTGGCGGCTCGATCGTGAACTTCAGTTCGGTCAGCTACCACACCATGACGCCGCAGCTCTCGGTCTATCAGGCGGCGAAGGCGGCGGTCATCGGCATGACGCGCGGCCTCGCCCGCGATCTCGGGCCCGACGGCATCCGTCTCAATGCCATCACGCCGGGCTGGACCATGACCCAGCGCCAGATCGACCTGTGGCTGACGCCCGAGGCCGAGGCGGCGCTGATGACGGCGCAGTGTCTCAAGGAGAAGGTCTACCCGCCCGACATCGCCCGCATGGCGCTGTGGCTTGCGGCCGACGACAGCCGCCTGGTGACGGCGCAGAACTTCGTCGTCGATGGCGGGCGGATGTGAGCGCCATGAAGGCCTCGCTGCCCATCCGGATCTACCGCGTCTGGCTGAAGGAGATGGCGCACATCCTGCCGCCGACCTTCTACTTCTTCGTTGCCTTCAACCTGATCGCCTTCACAACGAATTTGTTGACCCGGAACTACTGGTTCCATCTTGCCAGTTTCATGGTCGCCACGGGGATGGCGCTGATCGTGGGCAAGGTCGTCCTGGTGGTGGACAAGACCAGGATCATCGACCGCTTCCGGGGCGCGCCCCTGATCCAGCCGATCCTCTACAAGACCGTGTTCTACACGGTGGTGGTGTTCGTCGTGCGCGTGCTCGAACGCTTCGTCCATCTTGCCTTCGACGGCGACGGCTTCTCGGCCGCCTTCGAGGCCGCGGCGCTCGACTTCAGCTGGCGGCGATTTGCTGCGATCCAGATCTGGATCTTCACCTGCTTCCTGATCTACTGCACCGCGACCGAGCTCAGTGCGCTGGTCGGCGAGGGACAGATGGCGCGGTTGTTCTTGCGCCATCGTTCGTCGCAGCACCGGCTGACGCGGCGCCAGCACGTCAGGGCGCTGATGGAGCTTAGCCGGCTGGCCGAGACGACACCGCGCGAGAAGCTGCTCGATCCGGAGACGCCGCAAGGCAGCCGGCTGGTGAGCATCGTCGACGCGCTCCGCCGGCGTCCCGCCTGAGGCGGTTGCGATGGCCGTGGACCGCGACTGGCGCTGGATTTCCTGGGCGGTCCTGGGCATCGGCGGGTTGATCCTGGTCGGCGGCCTGGCCTTGGGTCTCGGCAGCCTGCGCCATGTCCTGCATGGCGAACGCGCGGGTGGCGAGGTGGTCGACATTCTCCGCGAGGGCGACATGTATGCCCCCGTGGTCCGCTTCCGTCTGCCCGGCGGCGAGGTGCAGGAGGTGAAGGATCTCGCGTCAGGCGCGCCCGACTTTGCCGCCGGCGACAAGGTCACGATCCTCTACATGCCGCAGGACCCGCGCGATTTCCGCATCGATACCTTCGACCGTCTGTGGTTCTCCGCAATCTTCGTCACGGTGTTCGGTGCTTTCTGGCTGTTGTTCGGCGCCGTCGCCTGGGCGCTCTCCCGCGGCATCGACCTGGCCGTGGTGGGCGAGTCGGCTTTCGCCGTCATTGCTTCAGGGGCCTGCCTGATCGGGGCCTTCGTCCTGATGAGCGCGGCCGACCTCTACACCGGTGGCGTGCGGACGGAAGGGACCGTCCTCGAGAACCGTGAGAGCCGGCGCAGCGAAACCGAGAGCGTGCGCCGCGCCGACGGCAGCGAAGTCGATCGCACCGTCGAGCGCGTCTCCTTCGCGCCCGTCGTGCGCTTCAGGACGCGCGAGGAGGGGCGCGAGATCGAGTTTCACGGCCGCGGTGGCAGCGAGAGAGCGTTCGCCCAAGGCGACCGCGTGACCGTGATCTACGATCCGGCGAACCCGATCCGCGCCCGCATCGTGTCGTTCGTGGACATCTGGCTGCCTTCGGCGGCGGCCTTCGCGGTCGCCGCCATATTTGGCGGTGCCGTCTGGATGTCGCGGCGGATGCGCCGGCGCGCTACAGTCCCTCGCGTCTGATCCAGCCGGCAAGCAGTGCGCCGAGTTCGTGCGGTCGCTCCAGCGGCGCCATGTGGCCGCAGTCCTCGATCACCTCGAAGCGCGCGTGCGGCAGGTGCGTCGCCATGCGCTCGGTCTCGGCGAAAGTGCGCAACCGGTCCTGCCGGCAGGCGACCACCAGCGCGGGACAGGCGACGCGTTCGAGGTCGGCGTAACCGTCGCGTCGCACCAGGGCCGCTTGGCGCTTGCGCACCTCGGGGCCGAGGCGCCGCTGCATGCCGCGCAGGCGATCGAGCAGGACGGGATCCTTCTCGCGATCGGGATGCAGGCCCATGGCCGTCGAGACGGTGCCGGCGGCACGCGGCGGCCGGTCCCCCGGTCTGTAACCCGCCTTGCGCCGCGCCGTCTCCTCGTCGGAATAACCGCGCGCCGAGGAGGCGACGAAGGCCACGCCCGCCACACGCGCCGGCGCCATCAGCGTGAGGACACGCGCCACGAAGCCGCCCATCGAGAAACCGACCAGCACGAAGCGCTCCGGAGCGGCGGCGAGGACGCGCCGCGCCATGCCTTCCAGCGTGTCGTCTTCATAGACGTTGCCGTATTGGACGGCGCCCAACGCCTCAAGGTCGGGGACCATGTCGGTCCACAGATCCGGGTCGCACATGTAGCCGGGCAACAGAACGAGGCTGCGCACGATGCCTAGCGGCCCATGTCCACCAGGGCGCCGGCCCAGGCGGCGGCGACCACCAGTACAAGGCCGGGCACGACGCGCACCGCGAAGGCGCGGTCGCCATTGGTGACGGCCATGACGATCTTGGTGACGGTATTGGTTGTCATGCCGACCAGAATCGGGAAGGTGGCGTGCGCGACGTCGATTTTTCCTGCGGCCACCAGGGTGGCCACGGAAATCGCCGCCGAATGCGTGTCGGCAAGGCCCGCGGCACCGGCGGCAAGCAGGATGCCGGCTTCACCGAACCAGTTCTGAAGCGCGGCTGAGGCGATCAGAATGACTGCCAGCGTCGCGGCAAACGCCAGCGCCGACTTGAGGCTGAAGGCGCCGTCCTTCTGCTCGGGCCCATCGCCTTTCTGTTTCAGCGCCGACAGGGTGAACAGGCCGCCATAGACGAAGGCGGCGGCACCTGATGTGGCGAGCGGGAGCCAGAGCGCCTCGAGTGTCGCCGGGCTGGTCGCCGCCAGGACCACCACCAGCTGCACGATGGTGGCCACCGTCGAGAGCACCGCACCGGCGACGGCGGAGCGGCAGACGGCAGGTGTCTTGGTGGCATGCCCAGCCATCGCTGCGACGGTGGCGGTGCTCGAGATGAAACCCGATGCGAGACCGGCAAGGGGCAGCCCAAAGCGGGTGCCGACGATGCGCATCGCTGCGTAGCCGAGCGCACTCACCGCCATCACCAGAATGACCACGATCCAGACGTTGCGCAGGTTGAGCGCGCCGTAGGGGCCGACCGGCTCGTCGGGCAGAAGCGGCAGCACCACCAGCGTGGCGCCGGCGAAGATCAGCAGGTCCTTGAGTTCGACGTCGCTCAGGACCGACCGCGAGATCCGGTGCAGGGTCGAACGGGCGTTCAGCAGCGCCGCGACAACGACGCCGAGCCCCGCCGCGATCGCCGGCTCGCGGATCGCGAAGCCGCCCAGCAACGTGGTCAGGACCAGCGCAACCTCTGTCGTGAGTCCGGGATCATCGTCGCGGGAGCGCCAGTAGGCGAGGCCGGTCAAGGCCACGACGCCGAGCACGGCGATGCCGAGCAGCAATTCGTTGCCCGCCGCCATGCCGATCGCGCCGGCGAGGGCGGCCAGCCCGAAAGTACGCAGCCCCGCCGCCTCGCGCGCGGGTCCGTCGCCCTTGGTGCGCTCGCGGTCGATGCCAATCAGCAGGCCGACGCCGAGCGCGACCAGGAAGCCGAGGATGAGAGGATTGAGATCGGGCATGATCGACACCGAAGTGTAACACGATCCGATCGGCGCGGGTTGGCACGCCCGTCGCGGCTACTTCTTCTTCAGCGCCTTCAGTATTTCTCCCAAATCGGTCACGAAGCTGAAGCAATTCCTGACGTTCCAGACCGTGGCCTCGGTGCAGACGTCGGGCGAGGCCACACGGGCGGGCGCTTGGCCAAGAACGCATTTACGCCTTCGGCGAAGTCCGGCGTGCCGGCGAGGTCGACCACGGCCTGGAGCTCGAATGCCATGCCGTCCTCGAAGTTGAGGCCGCCGCCCAGGGTCACGGTGCGCCGGATGGCGGCAAGGGCTGCAGGCGATTTTGCCGCCAGCTCTTCGCCATAGGCCTGGACGCGGGCGCGCAAGTCGTCGGGCGCCACCAGCTCGTCGATCAGGCCCCAACTCCGCGCCTCCTCGGCCGGCAGCATTCGGCCCTCGTAGAGATAGCGGATGGCGCGCGGCCGTCCGAGCAGGTGGGCCAGCGCTTGGGTGGTGGCGATCGGCGGGATGAAGCCGATGCGGATCTCGGGCTGGCCGAGCCTGGCGTTGGTGGCGGCGAAGCGCAGGTCGCAATGCAGGGTCATTTCCAGGCCGCCGCCGACGGCGGTGCCGTTGATCGCCGCCAGCAACGGCTTGGGCGAGCCCCGCAGCAGCCGCACGATCTGATGACAGCGCGTCGCCCAGTCGCGCATGCCGTCGGGCTGCATGCCTTTGAAGACATTGAGATCGGCACCGGCGCTCAGGTAGCCCTCGACCGCGCTTGCCAGCACCAGGACCCGTATGTCGGGATCGGAGAGGGACGCGGCGATGCCGTCATGCACCTCCTCGACCATCTCGCGGGTGAAGGCATTCACCGGCGGCCGGTTGAATTCGAGCCAGCCGACATGCCGGACGGCGGAGAGGCGGATGAAGGTAGGGGGCTGGGACATGCCCCATTATCCATCGCAAACGGCGCGCCGTCAGCCTCAGCTCGCACTCACTGCCGGCAGGGCGAGCAACATCGCGCGCGTCATCTGGTTGGCAATGTCAGGGCACATGCGAATACCCACCACTTCGCCGGCGTCGCTTGCCAAGGCTCCCAGCAGATAGCCGTCATGAGCGCAGAGCTTGAAGGCGGCTGAGGAGACGTTGAGCGCGAGAGCCGAGGCCGGTTCGACCTCGAGAGCGTCCGTGCGACGCCGCGCCATCTCGCCAGCAGCCTGGCTGAGGCTCGCGATGAACTGGCTGAATTCGAGGAAGTTGACGGAGCAGGTCGTCATGCGTTGTTCGTCATCGACGAACAGCATCATGCAGCTGGTACCGTCGGCGCTGATGCCAAGCTGAAAGTTGGCGAGTGAACCGTCCATGGCGGGCCTCCAATAAAGCCATAACGGACCATTCTCGACTTCGTTCCGCGCCGTCTCTAGCTCCTACTCGCCGGTCACGTTTCCCTGGGTATCGACCTTGAGCGAGACTTCGGTCGTGCCGCGGAGCGCCCGCGCATGCCACGTGCCATCGGCACCCTTGTTAACGATGCGAGGCTTCTTGTAGCCGTCGGCTTCGATGGCGGCCCTGGCATCGGTTTCGCTGAATTGGCGGATGACGGCTTCCGTGGTCGCCGCCTCGGTGCCGGCCGCTGCCGTCGCAAGAGCGGGCGGCCGTTTGGTCAGCAACATCGGCACCGGCGCCTGGCGGGCAGCCGCGGTCTGGGCCACCCGTGCGGGAGCAGCCTCCGGCCGGGGCCGCGTGGGCAGCTCCGCCTTGGCTCTTGCCGGCGCGATTGCGGGGACAATCTGGGCAGCGGCAGGCGGTGCAGCCGGCGATTGCAGCATTTTAGCGCTGGCGACGCCGGCCATGACGGCCAGCAAGGAAAGAACGAGTAGCCCGCGCTTCATGTAGTTCACCGCCTTGTTTTCGAGTGTAGGTAACGCCCCAGTCCGGTAAGCGTTGCGCCGGTCAGATCGGCAGCGTGCGCCGGCCGCGCTTGCGCCGGCCCCTCCTATCGCGCGGCGTCAGATCGGCTTCGCCCGAGCGAGGGAGCTTTTCGGGTTCCGCCGTGGCCGTGATTTCGCAAGCGCACCGATGGCCTTCGGCCGTGAGCTGCAGGCCGGCGGGTCCATCGCGGACCAGCCCCAGGAGTTCCAGCCGCGTCCGGTGGCTGGACGTGATGGGCGGTCTTCGGCCGCTTTGGAGGGCTTGCAGGAGGTTCAACTCGTGGGGCGACAAACGCGTGGGCTCGATCGGCATGGCAGCAGAACGCCTCGCCGGCGGCCTCGTTGCGGGCGGGGAAGCGGAGTTTTTACGTTCTCCCTGTCGAAGGCTCCCTGGGCATCCAGTGCGGGGCCCAGCGCGCGCCCTGCAACAGCGGACGCGCGACCGTGTCGAGCATGATCTGGATCGATGCCTGTGCGGCTTCGGGGTCGATGTCGTCGTCGAAATGCCACACGAACTCAGCCTTGCCGGCTCTGGCCGTCCGCAGCTCCAGCGACAGGAAGCTCGGTCCGATCACGGCGCTCGTCGACTGTGCGGCGATGGCGCGAAAGAGGGTCTCCGTCAGTTCCTGCGAGAACGGCTGATTACTTCCTCCCGGAGGCCGGTAGGCCGTCGGCTGGAAGGCACCGATCCTCATCGGTCGGCTTCCCGGTTGGTGAAGCGGGCGTTGCCGAGCCCTGTGCCGATCGTGAAGACGCCCCAATGCGACACATCCTTCATGCGCGGGATTTCGCTCAGGCCCTGGACGACGGCGTCGTTGTGGATCACCACCACCGGCTCGTGGCCCTGGATGCGGTCGAGCCGGGCCACGAGGTCCTGGGCGAGATTGAAGCTGTTGCCCTCCCAGTTTCCGGGCAGGTTCTGGCCGCCGGCAAGGATAAAGCCCTGGTCGTCGATCAGGCCGGGACAGCCGACCCCCACGAAGGGTGCCAGCTTCAGCTTTTCGGCGGTCGCCTTTTCGATCAGCTCCTCCAGCATTGTGCCCAGCCGCTGCAACGCCTGCTCGCGTCCGGGGGCGTCGTCGCGATGACGCCAGTGGGAATATTTCCAGACGGCGGCTTTCGAGAGATCGCCCTTCTTCATGTTGAGTTCGACGACACCGACACGGAGGTTGGTGCCGCCGATGTCGGCCGCGAGGATGGCGTCGTGGCCGGCCAGGATCCAGCTTGGCGCCAGGTGGGCCGCGCCGATCAGGCCGGCCTTGTCGGGATGATTTGTAATGGCCGCCAATTCGATGGCGACACCTTCGCCGGCGAGCGCCACGGCGGCCCGTCCCATGGCGAGACGGCCGATCTGGCTTTCACTCAGCCCGCCGCCGACGACGATGCGTTCGGTGCCGCGCCATGCCTCGAGGCGGAGAAAGCGCCGCACGACAGTCGCCAATTCGGCGGCAAACTCCTCGACCACGGTATGGACGAGGCCCGCGGCGATCGTATCGTCCCCGGTCAGGACCTTGTCGAGCTTCGATTTCGGCAGATCCTGCGTCTCGGTGTCTCCGAACGGATCGTTGCCGTTGCTCCGCAGGCGCTCGCGCCAGTCTTCCAGGATCGCGCGGAAGGCGCGCCCGCTTGCGCGGTCGCCGACGAAGCCGGCCTCGTCCCTCAGCTCCTCGTTGTAGGCATCGACGCTGACGGCGGGCAAGACTCGGCCGCCGTGCGTCAGCACGGGTTGTTGCGGGGGAAGCTCGGTTGTGGTGATGGTCACGCTGGTTCCTCGCGAGAGAGCATTGAACGTCACGGCAGCCGGGACGTTCCGCCGCACGCCGGCATCCGGCGATCAGGCCGCCTGGGTGGCCGCGTTTGCCGCCAGCGCATCGACAAATCGCTGGCAAAAGGCCTGGGCGTTGGTGCTCCGGACCTTGGCCTTCAGGCGCGCGTGGCGCTCCCGCCGCTCGGCCAGAGGCATCGACAGGGCCTGGTGCATGGCCTCGGCGATGGCGTCGGCGTCGAACGGATTGACGATCAGGGCCTCGGTGAGCTCGTGCGCCGCGCCGGCGAACTGGGAGAGGATCAGGACGCCCGGATCCTCGTCGCGTTGCGCCGCCACGAACTCCTTGGCCACCAGGTTCATGCCATCGCGCAACGGCGTCACCACGCCGACGCGGGCGATGCGGTAGAGGCCGGCCAGCGTGGTGCGCGGCGCCGCCCGCGTGCTGTAGCGCAGCGGCGTCCAGTCGAACTCCGAGAAGCGGCCGTTGATACGCCCCGAAAGCTGGTCGAGCTCGGCGCGGAGGCGGCGGTATTCGTCCACTTCCTCGCGCGAGCGTGGGCAGATCTGCAGGAGATGGACCTTGCGCCGGTGTTCGGGGAAGCGCTCGAGAAGTCGGGCATAGGCCTCGAAGCGGTGGGGGAGGCCCTTGGAATAATCCATGCGGTCGACGCCGATGGCGAGCGCGCGATCGACCAGCGACTCGGCCAGGCGCGTCACCGTCTTGTCGCGCGACGCGCGCTCCGCCGCATGCGTGAAGGCGTCGGCATCGATGCCGATCGGATCGACGATCACCCGCACCGTGCGGCCGTCCTTGGTCTGTACCGATTCGCCGCGCACGGCGGCACCCAGCATGCGTTGCGCACAGTCGCGGAAGTCGTGGGCGTGCTCCTCGGTCTGGAAGCCGACGACATCGTAGTGGCAGAGCTCGTCGATCATCTCGCGACCGACGGGCAGGGCCTGCATCATCGAGGGCGGCACAAAGGGAACATGCAGGAAGAAGCCGAGGGGTCCGCTGAAGCCGTTGCGGCGCAGGACGCGGCCGAGCGGAATCAGGTGATAGTCGTGCACCCAGACTGTGTCGTCGCCCTGCAGCAGGCCCGCCATGGTCGAGGCGAAGGCTGCGTTGACGCCGAGATAGGCCTCGTAGTCCTCGCGACGGAAGCGCAGCAGGCCAAGGCGGAAGTGCAGCAGCGGCCACAGCGCGCCGTTGGCGAAGCCGGTATAGAAGCCGCGATGCTGCTCCTCGGTGAGGTCGACCGTGGCATAGGTGACGCCGCGCGCCTCGACCAGGGAGGCCGTGGCGGAAGGTTCGCTGGCGATCCGGCCACTCCAGCCGAACCACATCGACCCGGGGACGAGAATGTCGCGCAGCGCGACGGCGAGGCCGCCGGCCTGCGTTGCCCGCGACTTGGGGATGGGAACGCGGTTCGAGACGATTACGAGGCGCGCCATAGGCCTTCCTCCCAGCTCCGCGACAGCCGCATCGCGCACAGGATCAGGCCGACCTGGGAGTAGGTTTGCGGGAAATTGCCCCACAATTCGCCGGTCGACGGATCGACGTCCTCGGCGAGCAGGCCGAAATGATTGCGGCAGGCCAGCACGTTGTTGAAGATTTCCAGCGCTTCGTCGCGGCGCCCGATGGCGGCCAGCGCGTCGATGTACCAGAAGGTGCAGAGCAGGAAGGCGTTGCGCGGCTCGCCGAAATCGTCGGCCTCGGCATAGCGCATGATGAAGCCGCCGCGCAGCAGGCGTTCGCGGACGATGTCGACCGTGGCAATGAAGCGGGGATCCTTCGACGACAGCAGGCCGACCTCGGGCAACACGAGACTGGAAGCATCGACGACCTCGGCATCGAGCACGCCCGACAGCCAGCCGCCCGCGGTCGTGGAGCGCCGGAGGATCTCCTGGCGCAGTCCCTTGGCGCGGCCGAACCAGTCGACGGAGTCCTGCTCGAATCCGATGCGGCGGGCGATCATGCCCAGGCGGTGCTGGGCCGCCCAGCACATGGCCGAGGAGAAAGTATGGACCCGCTCGCGCTTGCGATACTCCCAGAGGCCGGCATCGGGCATCAGCGCGACCCGCTCGGCTTCCTCGCCGACCAGGCAGAGCTGGCGATAGAGTTCGGTGCCGCCGCGCTTGGGCAGGCGCTCGTCCCAGAACATCTGGGCGGCGGTCATGACGATCGAGCCGTAGGCGTCGTTCTGGCGCTGCAGCACTGCGGCATTGCCGATGCGCACCGGGCCTCCGCCGCGATAGCCCGGTAGCGACGTGATGATCTCCTCGGCGGTGCCGTTGCCCGGTGCCATCGCGAACAGCGGCGCGATCGAGCCGCCGGCGTTGCGCGCCACGGCATCGACGATGAAGCGGACGAAGCCTTCCATGGTGCGCGTCGCGGAGAGCCGGTTGAGCGCCGTCACGGTGAAGAAGGCATCGCGCAGCCAGCAATAGCGGTAGTCCCAGTTGCGGCCGCTGCCTTCATGTTCCGGCACCGACGTGGTGAGCGCGGCCAGTACCGCCCCCGTATCTTCGTAGCTGCAGAGCTGCAGCGTGATGGCTGCGCGGATCACCGCCTCCTGCCAGTCGAACGGCACGTTGAGGTCGCGCACCCATTCCTGCCAGTAGAGTGTGGTCTCCTGCAGGAAGGTACGCCCGATCGTGTCGAGCCCATCGGTCACGGACTCGTCGGCGCCGACGATCAAAGTCAGCGGACGATCCAGCACGAACTCGGTCTCGTGGAGGATGTAGGAGATCGGTGCGTCCGAGGTGAGGCGCAGCACTTCCTTCGTGCCCACGTAGCGCACATGGTTCGAGCCCGATGTGATCTGCGGCGGCCGTGCGCCGTAGTCGAAGTTCGGCCGAAGCCGGAGCGCGATGCGCGGCCGGCCGGCGACGGGTTCGATGCGGCGGACCAGCATCGGCGGCCGGAACACGCGCCCGAAGCGCTGGAACCGCGGGGCGAAGTCGAGCATGCGCAGCGAGCCCTGGTGGCTGTCGTCGATCACCGTCTCGAGGACGGCGCCGTTCGGCAGGTAGCGCTGGCGGGTGGCGGCACGATCGTGCACCACGATGTCCATGAAGCCGGCCTGCGGATCGGTGCCGCCCAGCAGCGCGTTGAACACCGGATCGCCGTCGAGCCGCGACAGGCAATGCCAGACGTGACGGCCATTGCGGTCGATCAGGCTGGCGATGGTGCAGTTGCCGATCAGCGCGAGGTCGAGGGTGCTCATGCCATCACCGGATGTTTGAGCCGCTCGACGCCCTCCTGCAGCCAGGCGCGCACCGACGCGGGCTCGCCGCCGAAGATCTCGCCGACGCGCAGGCCCTGGCCGCCCAGCCGGCACGCCGCGGCCATGCCGGCCTCGTCGGCGAAATCGTCGCCGATGAAGAGCGGCACGCGGCCGGCGAAAGGCGCGCGCACCATCAGATTTTCCACAGCGCGTCCCTTGTCGGTCGACTTGACGCCGATCTCGACCGCCATGCGGGCGGGGATCAGGCGGAACCAGGGGTGGTCGTCGCTCACCAACGAGCGTGCGATCCGCCACGCATCGTCTTCGCGGTCCGGCGCCAGGCGATAGTGCAGGGTGACGCCATGCGGCTTGAGTTCGAGGATGACGCCCGACAGATGGCCGGTCTCTTCGGTCAGCACCTTCTTCCACTCCTCGGGCACGGCGATTTCGGAGCGGACCTCGTCGAGCGTCCCATCGACATGGCGAATGGCCGCGCCATGCTCGCCCGAGCTGGCGCCCGAGAAGGGCGCCAGGAGCCGGTCGGTATCGAGCAGGGGCCGCCCGCTCACGATGGCAACGGCACCACCCAGCAGGTCGCGCAGCTGTGTGAGAAGGATCGGCAGGTCGGGAGGGACCACGACTCGCGTGGGGGTCTCCGCGATTTCGACAAGCGTGCCGTCGAAATCCAGGAAAAGTGCGGTTTTGGGGCCGATTTCCGGGATCTGCATGCGGGCGGATAACGCGCGGCGGGCGGCTTTGTTGCCGCAGGAACTTGGGTGCAGTGCACAACGTTACCCCGCCATGACACAGCAACCGACCTCCGAAACAGTCAGTCCTTTTCTGGTACTTGGTCAGGCCGATGAGTGTGGCCGGCCCATCGTCGAGACGGCGCGCGACCTGCACGACCTGATCGTGACCTTCTCTCCGAAAGGGCACTATTCCGTACGTACGCTTGAGGATGAGTGCGGTCCGGCCGTGCATTGCGCCTTCGAAAACAAGGCCGATGCCGACCGTCTGGCGCTGAGCGTCGGCGCCATCGAGATCGCGCGTTACCAAGGCTATCGCAGCGAGCGTGCGTTCTATCTCAGCGAAGCGGCAACTCGGGAAATCCGCCGGACTCTGGCGAGCCGACGCCGATAGATCTCACGCGCCCATCGGTACCGGCCGATCGACGGCCAGATACTCGAACCAGTCTTCGCAGGCGCCCGCGATCATGCGGCCGATCATGCGCGAGGCCATGTAGCTGAAGGTGATCCCGTTGCCGCCATATCCGTAGGCCGCGAACATGCGAGGCCGGCCGGGCACGGGCCCGATCAGCGGCAGGCCGTCCGCCGTTTGGCCGAACGCGCCCGACCATTGGAAATCGGCCCGCGCCAGGGCCTTGGGCCACAGGCCGGCAAGCTTGCCGAGCAGCTCCTGGGTCTTTGCCGTCATCGCCTCGTCGCGCGCCGACTGGTCGGTGAGCGCAGGATCGTCCTCGCCGCCGATCACGATGCGGTTGTCGGTGGTCGTGCGGGCATAAGAATAATTCTCGTCCGCCTCCCAGATGAGCGCTCGATCGCGCCACAGCGTGCCCGGCCGTTGCGGCGGCGTGGCGATGGCCCAGGTCGAGGAGAGGGAATGGAGCGGCGCGCTCAACCACTCGGGCATGACATAGCCCGTCGCCAGCACGACCTTGCCGGCTTCGATGGCGCAGCCGTTGTCGAGACCGACCAGCACGCCGCCGGCAGCGGCTTCGTAGCTCACCGCCTCGCCCTTGAAGAGCGATGCGCCGTGCTGGCCGGCGCGGGCGAGCAGCGCCTGCGACAGCAGCACCGGGTCGACTTCGGCCGATCCCGGCGACAGCAGGGCCGCTTCGCGCGTCAGCGAGAACTCCTGCAGCAGGCGACGGTGATCCAGGTAGTTGCCGGGCAGGCCGGCGCGCTCCCGCAGCAGGTGCTCGGCCAGCAGTTCGCGAGGATCCGCGCCCGCTTCGGCGAGGTAGAGGGAGCTTCGGGGGCGGAATCCACAGGGAAGGTCGGCCGACTCCACGAGCTTCCCGAGGCCGCTCACCGCGCGCAGGCTGTGGCGATAGAGTTCGGCCGCCCGCTCGAAGCCATAAAGCTGCGTGAGCTTGCCGAGCGAGGCGTCGATTTCCCACAGCAGCATGGCGGTGCTGGCGGCCGTGCTGCCGAGGCCGGGCTGTTCGCGGTCGAGAACGCAGACCTGGTGGCCGAGCGCGCTCAGATGCTCGGCCATGAACGAGCCGGTGATGCCGGCGCCGACGACGAGAACGTCGCACCGCATGTTCGCGGCAAGGACCTGACGGCCCGGAGTCCGCTCGCGTTGCCGCCATGGCGGATAGCCACCGCGCAGGCCGTCGTGGGTTGTGTCGGGGGAAATGTCCATGCTGCCAGAACAATGGAACGCCCGACTGCTCGCGATGTTGCGTCGCGCGACATGCAAATGGGCAACCCGATGGCTCTGGATCCGTTGTCCGGCCATGGGCGAGAAGTTCTGGTCGATCGACTGGCACGGCATTTTCATCCCGGCCGGTTCGCTGCTGGAAATGGTGGTGCGCGGCACCCTCATGTACCTGCTCGTGTTGTTTCTCCTGAGGCTCATGTCGAAGCGCCAGATCGGCGGCATTGGCCCGTCCGACGTGCTGGTCATCGTCCTGCTGGCCGAGGTGGCGGGGCCCGCCTTTTCCGCCGACTACAAATCGGTCACCGAAGGCGCCGTGCTGGTGGGCACGCTGCTGTTCTGGACCTATGCCGTGGAATGGCTGGGGCACAGGTTTCCCGTCTTCGAGCGGCTGATCCGCGAACCCAAGATCAAGCTGATCGCGAACGGCCGGATGCTGCGCCGGAACATGCGGGCCGAACTCGTGACCGCCGACGAACTGATGGCACAGCTGCGGGAAAAGGGGCTGGAGGACTGCAAGGACGTCGCCGCCGCCTACATGGAGGCGGATGGCCACATCAGCGTCATCAAGAAGAAGTCGTGAGTTCATCTTCTCTCTTCAGGGTTGAACATGGCGGGTGTTTTGTTCAATTGTCGGCTGACGGCAACGCCCGGTCGCGCGGGCCGGACCGGGGAGTTCCGGAGTGTTTCGGTCGATCAAGCTTGCTCCAGGCCACGAGAGTCCGTTGACGCCGGGCCCGGGCGAGGCGGGAGATGACGAGGCGGTACATTCTGCGGCATCTGCCGGCCGGGAGGAGAATCGCGCGCCGGGCGGCTGGCCGCTGGTGGCGTTTCTTTTTCTGTTCGGGGCAACGCTGATCGTGCCGTCGATCGTGGCGAACGGCCTGCTGCTCGAGCGGCAAGCCGACCTCCAGAAAAATGAGATGGAGAGGCGTGTCGAGCAGGTCGCCGGGGATCTGGCCGGGGACATCGATCGCGACCTCGCCTTCATGGAGGCAATGGCGACGGTGATGGCGGCGTCGCCCGACCTCGCCGCCGGCCGGCTGGGGCAATTCCATGTCTGGGCCACGCAAATCCTGCAGCCACTCGGCCTGCATGTTCTCTACCGCGATCTCGACGGCCAGCAGCTTCTCAATACCCGCGTGTCGTTCGACACGGTGCTGCCACGCGAGATCCTGCCGGAGATCGATGCGGCGGTGCGGACGTCGCTGAAGCCCTATGTCTCCGATATGCTGAGGGGCGCCGTGCGCCAGAATTTCGTTATTACAGTCACCGCGCCGGTGCTGGTAGATGGCGCGTTACGTGGCTTCCTGCATTTTTCCATCAATCCGGAGCGCATGCTCGGCCTCATGAAGGGCCAGAATCTGCCGCCGGAGTGGACCACCATTCTGGCGGACCGCAAGGGTATCGTCATTGCCCGCCTTCACAAGCACGACGAGTTCGTCGGTACGCCGCTCTCGTCATCGCTGCGGGTGAACGCGGACGGGGCCGTGGTTCGCGGTATAAAGCTGGAAGGCGACGAGATGCTGAGCGCCAGCAGGGTGTCGCCCGTGTCGGGCTGGACGGTCGCCGCCGGCGTACCCATGTCGACGGTGCGCGCGCAATCGGTCGCCAATCTGTGGTCGATCGCCGGCGCCGGAGTCTTTCTCGGCCTGCTGGCGCTCGTCCTCGCCGTCGTGGTTGCCCGGATGATCGCCGGCCCGATCAGGCAGATCGCCGGTTTCGCCACCGCCGTGATCGCGAACGGGGACGTGACGCCGCCGCTCGGTTCGCCCGTACGCGAGGCCAACGAGGTCGCCGCGGCGTTCCGGCTGGCGTCCCAGCGGCTGAGCGCGCGCACGCGCGAGCTGCGCGAGACACTGGCGCGCTTCAACGCCGCCCTGCACGGCGCCGACATCGTGGTGTTCGTCCAGGGCCTCGATCGCCGCATTACCTGGATCAGCGAAAGCGCCGGCTACCGTGCGCGCAATTTCATCGGCAAGCGCGAGGAGGAGCTGATCGACGACCCCGACGAGCGTGCCGGGGCCATCGCGCTGCGCGAAAAGGTCTTCGCCACGGGTCAGCCGCAGCAGGGCGAGCTGACGACCGGTAAGGGCGAGGCGGCACGGCATTACCGCCAGCACCTTGAGGCGATACGCGACGGCGACGGCGGGGTGGCGGGCGTGCTGGGCGTCTCGGTCGAAGTCACCGCGCTCCGGCGCGAGCAGGCACGCAACACCATGCTGGTGCGCGAGCTCGCACACCGCTCCAAGAACCTGCTCGCGGTCGTCCAGGCGATCGCCGGCGAGACGCTGCGCTCGGCCGGCGCAGGTGAATTCATGGATCGCTTCGGCGTGCGCCTGCAGGCGCTGGCGCGGCTCCAGGATCTGGTCATCTCCGGTGCGCGTGGTGGCGTCGAGCTCGGCGAGTTGGTGAAGCGGCAGCTCGCGCCCTTCGCCGAGCCGGGCAAGCGGCTGGAAATCGCCGGCTCCGAGGTGCGGCTCAGGCCAGAGGCCGCCAACATGCTCGGCATGGCGCTGCACGAACTCGCCACCAACGCCACCAAGTACGGCGGCCTGTCGGTGCCCGAGGGCGCCGTCCTGGTTGCGTGGCGTCTCGAGCCCGACACCGATGGCGCGCAACGCTTCTGGCTGACGTGGCGGGAGAGCGGCGGACCCCCGGTCGTGAAGCCTGCGCAGCGCAGCTTCGGCAGCCGGGTGGTCGTCGACATGACGGCCGTCACGCTGAGCGGAAAGGTCGATCTCGAGTATCTGCCCGACGGAGTCGTCTGGCGGCTGGATGCGCCTGCCGAGATCGTGATCGACTGAGGGGGAACCTTTCAGTGGAAGTGAACATTGAAGGGGTGTAAATTGTGTCAAAGCGGATAAAAGGCCCAATACCTTGCACAACCGCAAGATTCTGATCGTCGAAGACGAACCCCTCATCGCCTGGTCCCTTGCCGACATGATCCGCGACCTCGGCTACGAGGTGTGCGCGACCGTCGCGACCGAAAGCGCCGCGGTTGCCGGCGCCCCGGGCTGCGACGCCGTCCTCATGGATTACCGGCTGGCCAGTGGCGGCAGCGGTCTGGAAGCCGCGCGAAAAATCCGCGAAGGCGCCGACATGCCGATCGTGTTCTGCACCGCCTATGCCGACGAGCCGGAACTGGCCGCCGAAATGCGCGCCGTGCCGCATGCGGCATTGATCGCCAAGCCGGTGTCGCGCGCCAAGCTCCAGGAAGTCTTGTCGCAGGTCTTCGCAGCGTCCTGACCCTGACGCTCATTCTCTGCCGGACCGCGCGCGTCCTCAGGGCGGAGGTTACTCCGCCCGGGCGCGCTCATGGTCAGACTGTGAATATACTAGACGCTCCGTGCTAGAGCATATCCCGTAGTGATTGACCCACCTCATCCTGAGGAGCACCGCGACAGGGGCATGTGAATGCTCCGAAGCGGTGCGTCTCGAAGGATGGGCAACAGACGAGGTGCGGGCGCCCACCCTTCGAGACGGCTGCTTCGCAGCCTCCTCAGGGTGAGGGTTGTGCGATTCCATACTCACGGGACGTGCTCGATCGGAGCGACGAGCGCGCAAGATGCGCGCGATCCGGATGATCATGAGTCTTTTGGACCGCGAGCATCCTCAGGGCGGAGGTTACTCCGCCCGGGCTCGCTCATGAGGTGGTGCGGGATACTTCAAGATGGCGGGTTGCCGGTATCGAAAATCCGCGAACGCTTCATTTCGTTTCAGATATGCTGTCAGTATCGGACCAGGTATTTCACAACTGTGACGACAGCCTTTACTTTTTTCACGCGCAACGCGAGAGCAGGACATCTGGAGGAGAGTAAGTCCTTGCCGACGTATGTTTAAGCTGGCAACGTCGATCCGCCATCCTCACGTGAACCCAGATTTATTCGGTCCCTTATTTCACGCGAGAGCACAGCTCATGCCCAAGAGAACAAGTAAGTCCCGAAAGCTTCAAGATGCTAAGGGCCCTCTTGGCGGTTTCTCTAAAAATTCAATGATTGTCGCCGCCGAAGCGGCACGCATGCCCATGGTGTTCATGAATGCCAGGGGGGCTGGCAAGCGGATCGTTTTCGTCAACGACGCATTTCTGACCCTGACCGGATACGCCCGCGCAGATGTGTTGGGAACGAGCTTCACTGGTTTGATCAAGGGCGGCACCGATGCTGCATCATTCCAGCAAATCAAGGCCGCTTTCAAGAACACGCCCGATACGGATGCAGAAATCCGCTTCCGTCGCAAGGATGGCAGCATGTTCTGGGCCTCGGTCCTGATCAGCCCCGTTCGAGGCAGGAGTGGCGTCGATGTGTATTTCGCTTCGTTCGTCGACGTTACCGGTCACAAGAACGAGAAAGCTCATTCGCAGCTGCTGATCGAGGAGTTGAATCACCGGGTCAGGAACAACCTTACCTCGGTGCTTGCGATCGTTCGGCAGACGTTGCGAAAAGCGTCGGACCCTTACTCGATGGGGGAAGCCATCGAGTCGAGGGTGTTCGCCCTCTCCCGGTCGCACGATCTTCTGACGAGCAGGAACTGGAAAGCCGTCGGGCTTGTCGACCTCATCGATGTCACCCTCGAATCGCTTGGAACCGTACACAATCCAACGGAACGCGTTGAGATCGTGGGCAAGGATGTGCTCGTTCCACCCAATGCCATCGTGACGCTTGGTCTTGCGCTCAATGAACTCGCGAGCAATGCCGTGAAGCATGGCGCATTCTCCAACCGCGCGGGACGGATACGGATCTCGTGGAATATCGTGACGATGCCCGACGGCGACCATCTGGTTTTGAGCTGGCAAGAGACGGGCGGCCCGCCTGTCACACCACCCTCGCAAAGAGGATTCGGTTTTCACTTGATCGAGCGCGGTCTGGCTCACGAGCTCGGCGCCAGGGTGACGCTCGATTATCCATCGGCCGGAGTCGTTTGCGAAGTCGACATTCCCGCACCGCAGGGCGCACGCGATGGGTAAGGTACTTTCTGGTCGCCGCATCTTCGTCGCCGAAGATGAAATGTTGGTCCTCATGGATCTGGAAAACATGCTGGCCGATCTCGGATGCGAGTCGGTGATCTCCGCCGCGACGGTCGGAGAGGCGCTTGTCATGGTCGAAAGCCTGGCCATCGACGCTGGCATACTGAACGTGAATCTGAGGGGCGACCAAAAAGTCTTTGTGGTGGCAGAGGCCTTGGCCGCGCGCAGCGTGCCGTACATTTTCGCGACCGGCTATGGACGCGAAAGCCTCATCGAGGGCTACCTGAACCGGCCGTTGCTGACGAAGCCTTATCGGCTGAATGAACTTGCCGATAAACTGACGCAGCTTCTCCAGTAGGCGCCGACGTCTCGAAGCAGAGACGTCGCGAAGCAGACAAGTGGGCTTCCTGCGATCGGGCGGATCCCGCAAGCAAGCTGATCTGCGGCTACAACGGTCGATCGGCAACCGCCGGCTGCCTGCAGCGTTATCGCACCATGTCCGATGTCCGTTTCCATGACGAATTGCGCCGGGCGTCCCGCCCCGTGCAGGAGGCCGCCGGGCGTTCGCCATCGGATGTCGCGTCGAGCACGAAAGAGGACACCCCGGGGCACAAGAGTGTCCACCTCCTTTTCGTCGAGGACGATGACGACTATCGCGAGACGGTGAGCGCCGGACTGGTCGAGCTCGGTTTCTCCGTCCAGGGTTTCTCCGGCGGCTTGCCTTTGTTGGATTCGCTGTCTCAGTGTGTAGACGCCGATGCGATCGTGCTGGACTGGGGCATGCCGGACATCATGGGCATCGATCTCCTGCGGAAATTGCGGCGGCAAGGAATCACCCTTCCGGTCATTTTTCTTACCGGCCGCTCTTCACCGGAAAACGAGGCACTGGCCTTCGACCGGGGCGCTCACGACTTCGTTGCCAAGGCGCGGGGCGTGTCGATTCTTGCCGTTCGCATCCGATCGATACTGAACTTGGCCAAACCAGGTATCGACGGAGGTAGCAGCGCGACTCTGCAATCGGGACACCTCATGCTGAAGTGTGGCGTCAGTCGAGCTTACTGGCGGGGAATCGACTTGCAGCTGACCAGCATGGAATTCCGGATCGTCCATATGCTGGCATCGAACGTGGGCAACTACGTCACATATCGGGCGATATACGATAGCATGCACTACAGCGGCTTCGTTGCCGGGAGCGGGATCGACGGATATCGCACGAATGTGCGTTCGTCGATCAAGCGGATCAGAAACAAGTTCCGCCTGGTCGATCCTGGTTTCGAAGGGATTTATAACTTTCCGGCCCATGGATATTGTTGGCGCCAGTAGAGCACGAGCGCGGCCTTAGAAAAGCCTGGCCATAGCAACGCATCGTTGGATCGATGCCTTTGTGCTGTTCGCAAGTCTTGCGGGCCCAATTGCAAATCAACCTGCTGAACCTCGACGCTCGATAGATCGCCTTTTGCGCAGCCTTAGTTGGCAGCCAGAGAATCTTCAGCCATTTTGGCCCGCGCTTCGACCTGAATTCTTACTGTCTCGCGCTGTCGTGCCTCAGCAACGAACAGGAGCGAAGTGTAATGGTGGGTCGCAAACAGATACAAATTCAATGCTCTGCGGAATTTCACCGAGTGCTCGGGAAGGCCGTTCAGGAGTCGAAATGCCGCTCTCGCGTCTTCTGAGGCAGCATGCAGTTCGTCGCGATGAACATTTGCATGTTTTTCAGCCCGCGCTCCCCCGGCTTGCAGGTCCGGGGCAGGGGATTTGTCGGAGAGACGCGCCATGGGAGAACTTCCGGTAAACGTTGATGGAAGTTAAACCCGGCAGACCGCATGGAGTTCCCTGCCGAAGTCCACTGGGCGGGCCCCGAATCTTCGTTGGATGAAGTAACCGTTACCTGTGACGATCCAAAACGGCGCGGTGGCAAGGAACCGATACCTGATTCTGTCCGTTAGAAGTCGCCGCGATGCGAGGACACTCCGCGATGCGAGGACACTCTTTGTACACTTGATTTTCGCAATAAGCGGTTGCCTGGGGCAAATCTTTTCGATTTTGCCGCCTTTTTTGGGTTTCCTGCAGTGTCCGGCGAAAGCGATCGCGATCACCCTCGAAATTTGGCCGAAGACGAAATGCGCCAGCTTCGGTCGGATATCCCAACGCTCTGGTCGTGCCGAAGCCAATTCTGCAAATCGAGTTGGAGCTGGCCCTGGAGAAGGCGCTGGCCGTGGGAGCTTTTCAATGAACGTCGTCGCAACGATGGCGATTTGCGGGTGTGCGCGCCCTTCTCGATGGGCTGGGCTTTGAAAGGGCTCGAACACAGATTGGCAGGTCCAGCAGATTTTGGACTATACTTTCTCTAGGCCGATCCGGGTGCGTCGCCCTACGGTCCCGCCGCCCGTTTGCCCCGGAGCACTGCCGCGCGGCCCTGGGCGTCCGCCACCTCCCTCACCGCACAGCGGCTGCCCATCAGGCCGGGACGGTAGGCCACCTCGACGAAGCGCGTCTCGCCCGGCCCGACGTTCACCACCGTGTCGGCGCCGCCGTCGGTGCCCGCGCACCTGACCTCGATCGCGCCGGGCGCCGGCTCGAGCCATATGAAGGTATCCTGGGCGAGCCTGGTCTCGGGCCGGCCGGCCAGGATGACGCCCAGCGACACGGGCGCGCCCATCGGGCCCTGGCGATAGACATAGAGCGATCCCCGGTCGGGCGGCGGGGGGGCGAACTGCTTGCCCCTCGCATCCTCCTGCGCCGAATCGAGCGGCACGGTGGCGCAGCCGACGAGCAGGAGAAGAGCGAGCAGGGGGAGTTTGTTTGGGAATGGCGTCATGGGAGATGAACGACCGGAGGGGCGTTTCGTTGCCCGCGGCGCCGGTGGACCTTCGCGAGCCCACGCCTGCCCCGTGGCAGCTGTGCAAGCAGCCCGGCGAAAATCGCATGGCAGGATTGAAATAGGATAGTTGCAAGTTTGGCCGGAATCGTCCTATATTTTGGATACGCTGCCACGACGTGCGGGCCGCCCGGGTCTTTCGCCGGGAGCGGCCTTTTTCGTGGCCGGTGGCGTGTTTGCCACCACGAACCTATGACCATGCCCCGCCCGGCGCGCCCGCCGGGTACGATCCCTGGAGGATGAGGGGCCGTCCCGCGGTCTTTGCCCCAGCACTGAACCGTGAGTAGCAAGCAAAAGCTGTCCCCGCCGAAGATCGTCCGGCTGTGGGGTGGACCGAGGTGCGAAGAACGCATCCGAGGACTGAATTTCGACGGTCGTCTGCGGCCGCCCGAGGTGGGGCCGCAGGGGCAAATTATGGCGAAGTCACAGGTGGGCGACTGGCCTGTGTCACAACATTTGTCTCAACTTGGTGAGACACAGGCCGTGCGCAGCACGGCCCGTGAGCGACAGGCCGCGGCTTGGTTACAAGCCGCCAAGCGCAGCAATGTCCGAGAGCGTCGAAGGCTGCTGCGCCCGGCCTACCTAATCGTGGGGCTCGTGCGGGTGAGCACCACCGTCGCCGCCAGCGCCACGGCGGCAATCACGCAGCAGAGCGCCAGCACGCCCTCGGCGCCGAAGTTGGCCATGACGGCGGCCAGCACCGGCGGGGCGGCGGCGGAGACGATGCCCTGGGGCAGGGCGAGGCGGCCCATGATCGTGCCGAACTGGGCGCGTCCGAACAGGGCGAGCGGCAGCGTGGCGCGCAGCACCGCCTTCAGCCCGTTGGCGACGCCATAGGCCATCAGACAGAGCAACGCGATCACGAGGTTGCCGCCGGCCAGCCAGGCGAGCCCGAGGCCCAAGGGGAGGACGGCGGCGGCAAACAGCGCCGAGCTCATGATCGAGTAGCGGTGGCCGAAAGTGAGCTCGACCAGGCGCACCGCCACCGCAGCAGCGCGGTCGCGGGGTCGTGGCCGAGGCCGCGCAGCACGTCGATGGCGTGGACGATGAAGCCGGTGAAGATGAAGGCGCCGCACGAGAAAGCGAGCGCCAGCAGCCCGAAGGTGCGGGTGCTCTCCGCCGCCGACAGGCCGGCCACGGGCGGCGGCGCTGTGCTGACCGGGACCGCGGGCGGGCGGCCCGGCAGCATCGACAGATGGACCGGCAGGCAGACGAAGAGATGGAGGCCGGCGAAAATGAGCAGCGTGCCGCGCCAGCCGACCCAGGGTTCGAGCACGCCGGACAGCGGCCAGAAGACGGTGGAGGCGAAGCCGCCCACGATGGCCAGCACCGCGATGGCCTGGCGGGCGCGGGCGCCGGCGACCTGGGCCAAGGCGATGCTGGCGGGTGTGTTGAGGGCAAGTGTGGTGGCCACGCCCAGCGCCGCCCAGCACAGGAGATAGCTCACGAGGCCCTGGCTTGCCGACAAGGCGGCGAGCGAGAGCGCATAGAGGAGCGAGCCCGCGGCCATCAGGCTGCGCGCGCCGGTCCTGTCCATCGACTTGCCGACCCAGGGCGCGAAGAGCGCGCCGACCCCGAACATCACGGTGATGCCGCCGTAGACGATCTCGCTCGGCAGCGCGAGGTCGCGCTCGATGGGACGGCCGAGGACCGACGGCATGAGAAAGGTGGTGCCCCAGCCGATGATCTGCGTGATGCCGAGGCCTGACGTGGCGCGGACAGCCGGGCTGAGGTTCACGCCGCTTTCGACTGCTCGGGGTAGAGCGACAGAAGCCCCGCTTCGCTGGCGGCACAGACGCCGCGTTCGGTGATCAGGCCGGTGACGAGGCGCGCCGGCGTCACGTCGAAGGCCGGGTTGGCGGCGGCGCTGCCGTCGGGGAGTATCTGCACCGTAGAAACCTCGCCCGAGCCGGTGCGGCCGGTCATGTGCGAGACCTCGCGGGCGCTGCGCTCCTCGATCGGGATCTCGGCCACGCCGTCGCTGATCGTCCAGTCGATGGTGGGATAGGGCAGGCCGACATAGAAGGGCACGCCGT
>LNFM01007150.1_pt1 | contig 26922 bp, 36 predicted proteins | sample 596031 | NCBI WGS metagenome assembly LNFM01 (sample SAMN04254537, study PRJNA301005) | activated carbon metagenome | isolation source: dual media filters at the Ann Arbor, Michigan drinking water treatment plant | place: USA: Ann Arbor | reverse complement strand
ACTTCATCAGCTACGTCAATAATTTCATCAAGCTTTCCAATTACATCAGCTACCGCATAACCAAGTTTATTGCGCTCGTTTAAAGCTTCACTTGTTTGCATAGATGTGATTGCATGGGCTGATACTGGCTCACTTTGGCTTTGCTCTATTATTTGTGGATGCGTAAAAAGTTCTGTGCCTGCTGGCAAATCAACGTATTTAAAATCCAGCATGACCTTTGTAATAGTTTTGCCTTTAAGCAATCCAGTGCCTTGCGTGTGTATTATTCTAGCCACTGGCTCACTTTGGCTTTGTAGAAGTTCGGCTTTGATAGCCTGCCATTCCGTAAGTGTTATATGAGTTCGCGTAACAGGAATATCATTCCCACTTACAAATCTGCTATCAATTTCTTTCGCCGCTTCAATTATTTTAGTGTTCATTATTATCTCCTTTTAAATAACTAATCCCTTTTACACTAGATTACTCTTGTCTAATGTATCGGGGGCTAGATACTTGAGGATTCCTAGAGCGTCTAGGTTGCCTTACCAACTCCATACGTGAGCCTGCTTCTCTAACTACCTGCGCAGGGTTCTATTCTTTATCAAACCTACAAGTACCATCCGGGTTTACTGCACTGTACATAGAAGGGAACGCGTAGTACGTCACTTGGCTGTCTACAGGTGTGCCACTTTTAATAGTGACCCCAATGCAGTTTTGCTGAATTACACCATTTTCAACTGAAGGATTAGTAAATAATTTAATGCCCCCATAAGCTGGGTCACATACGGTATCAAGAGTTCTCTTGCAGGATTCATGAATGAAAGCGTTGCGGTCTTCAGGCAACTGCTCCTGCGTTTCTACAACGGTCAAGCCACGAATATCGTTAGGCTCAAGCCTGACGTTCTCTAACACTTGGCCTTTGATTGTGATGGTGTATGGCTGAGCACACTTCCTTAACGTTGCTAGGGTACCGCTGAGCGACTTAGTGGGCGTGCCTACAAACTGGTAAACCTTCTCTCCTGACGTTGTCGTAGCCTCACACATCAAGGCGTGAGCTGGTTGGCATGATGCCAAGGCTAGCGCTAGTATTATTCGTTTCATGTTAAATCTCCTAATTAATAATTAAGTCAACGAGGGAAGCAAGAACCTCACACACGACCAGTGTTGCTAATATAAACCCTACAAAAGCAATTGCCATCAAGCTCGGGGGTAATCTCATCTCTATCTCCTAAAATAAACACCCTCACTGTATAGCAACTGCTACAAGTTGTCAACTACTTTTCTTAATCTTTCTCAGCGCCGATTCGAGTAGCTTGGTTTTAGCCGCGTGCGCGTGGCCCACCATGGTGTTACCCAAGCGCTTAGCTTCAAGCCCGTGCTGAAGGGTGACAGCACTGATGGCTATGGTTACCTCAGCCAGCTCGTCAGCGGTCAGCAGGCCATCAGCGCTGAGGTCTTTTGGTAACTTACGGTTGTGCTCGCGTTTCATTTTTAACTTCCCTCCACGTAGTTAACTACGTCCAGTATCCGTTGAGCTGAATCTAGTGAGCTTTGTTGGTATCGGATGTCATAAAGTATATCAAACATCTCCTCCGCCTTTTCTCTTTTACGGTGTTCTTTAGTCACCTCATCCCCTAGTTTCTGCCAGTCAACATAATCGTCTTTGACACTCGGTAGGGGAATTGCGTTGGCCTGCTTGGCTTCGCTGTAGACGTAGTCAAAGAACCCACGGCCTATGGCGATGTACAATCGGATAGAGCCTACGATGTTGACGCTCTTACCGTTTAAATCTGAGAGGTGATAGTTACGATTCATACCCCGTGACATGAACGTCGCCACGTGCTTACCGTCATCCATGACGTTGAAGTCGTAGATTTTAATGCGGCGAAGGGTACCGACCTGTTTGTTGTACGGACAGTCCCTTTCGATTTTAACGTAGCCCACGTTGGGTATTGCTGATTTTAGGACTTTCATTTCTGAACCTCTTCAGCTACAGGTTCGGGGTTTGCCTTACGGTACGCTAAGCTCTGAGCACGGTGCGCTTTGCAGGAAGCTAATAGCCATTTGCCGTGGTGCTTCCAAAAGGGTAAAGCGTCTGAGTGCATTTCACCAATAGTTTTGTCGTCAAACTTAACCCATTCTTCGTGCTTGTGTCTTTGACACCCTACCTCTAGGTAAGATTCACTAATAGTGATACACCAATTAAGTCCGCCTATTAAGATAGGTGCGATTGCAATTTTTTCACCGCGCAAGTCGGCACCGCGCAAGTCGGCACCGTACAAGTCGGCACCGTACAAGTCGGCACCGCGCAAGTTGGCACCGTACAAGTTGGCACCGCGCAAGTCGGCACCGCGCAAGTTGGCACCGTACAAGTCGGCACCGCGCAAGTTGGCACCGTACAAGTCGGCACCGCGCAAGTTGGCACCGTACAAGTTGGCACCGTACAAGTCGGCACCGCGCAAGTCGGCACTCTCAGTAACCGCTTGTTGTATTGCATCTCTTAAGTCTATCGCGTCAAAAGCGCAAAGTACGGTGTTTGTGTAGCGATGTTTAATTTTGATTTTCATTTTCTAAGCTCCTAGGGTTAAAATTAAAAACTACAGCTTCGCGCCGTAGTGTCTGTACATATTAGCAATCAGTTTTTTCTTACTCGGCTCGTCGTACTCATTACCAATCATAAAGTGGGTACCGAACACTAAGTTACTCAGTCGTTTGAAAAAGCTCATTTATGTTACCTCCATCCTGCGACCACTATCAAAACGACAGCAGCCAGTAATATTAAAAAGTCAATCATTTGAATCTCCTAGTTTATAGCAGTTGCTACGGGTTGTCAATTAGTTTTGATACCTTCTTGCGCATGGTGTACTGACCGACCTAAAGTAATGAGGGTTTGTGCTTGCCATATACTAAACCCGTAAGCCTCTGCAAAGCGGGATATGGATACGTAGTTATTGACCCAGTCCAAGTAGGCGTCGATTAAGTGTTGTTTCATTTTAATAATCTCCATTCTGAAGTATCAAGACTACGGCTTTGTTGGTTGAAACCTGAACGAGGTCCTCTATCTTGCTAGGGCCTAGTCCTTGTTTGGCTAGCTCAGTGGTCAACATAGTGTTAGCCTCTTCTTTTGTCTTAGCGACAACTATTTATTAACTAAAACAAAAAGGCTTCACCTACACTCTCAAGCTTTCGCTAGTTGGAATAACGGATTAGTACCGCCAGAGTGTATGTGAAGCCTTACTAATATATCGGATTCCAAGCCGAATATGTAGCTTACCTTTCACTAATAGTAATCGTCAAGCATTATTTTCATCTTGCTAAAAAGGCTTAGCAGGTGCTATAATATTGGCTTGAATCAATAAAGGACTTTTCAATGAATAAACTAATGGAGTGGCTAACCAAGTCGACGACCATGCAGAAGCAGCAACTTGCTACTGCTGCGGAGTCGTCTGTACCAAGCCTTCGCCTAGCGGCTAAGGGCTACCGCAAAGAGGGTGAGCTAGATATTTCAGCCGAATTTGCTGCACGCATAGAATTGGCTGCTGAGGGCCTTGACGTCGACGTTGAGCTTCGCCGTGAGCATTTATGTAAAACCTGCTCCCAGTGCCCTTATTTTTTAAACCATAAAACCCCTTGATTTATCCATAAAGCCGAGTATTATATTTCTCTAGCTTAACGCTTCTGTACTTTTTGGGACTCCGTGGCCTGTAGTACAGCTTATTAAACACGGTAAGGGCAATAATATGAAAGTTATCCCTACCCACTATAAAGGGTATTTCTTCCGTAGTCGTCTTGAAGCTAGGTGGGCCGTCTTCTTTGACGCTCTCCACATCAAGTGGGAGTACGAAACTGAAGGCTTTGAGTTTGACGGGGGTACCCGCTACCTCCCTGATTTTTGGCTACCTGATTTTAATTTATGGGTTGAAGTTAAAGGCGTCATGCCTGAAGTCGACTACACCCAACTCCACCAAGAAGACCAATCCCTCAATAAATTAGTATCACTACGTAAAGCTACCAGCGCCGCTGCACTGCTGATACACGACCCGTTATCGGCGGGCTACTGGCTTGGGTACGAGTCTTCAGGTGAATCACTATTTCACCCCGCTCAATTCTTCTGTTACAAAGGTGAAGGCGCTCTTGCCGTTATTGGGGATAAAGAGTACGCCAATGACTTAGCGTTCACTACCCAAGTACACACTAACGGTCTGTTCTACGGGCGTGCTTTTAACCGAGCGCTGACTGCTTTCCGCTCAGCTCGCTTCGAGTTTGGAGAAAACGCATGATTACCGTTCTCCAAGCCAAAAAAGGTAACAATCTAACAAAATCCTTCACTGCTAGTGGTACGGTATCTTACTCACGTGCTAAGTATTTCACCCACTACCAAGAGCCAGTGACCGACATCTACTCGCTGTCTGCTGTCTTGACGTCTCTCGCTGACAAGAAAGATTGTTGCGTCATACGAGGTCAGTTTAACCCCGACCATAACGCTCCTGAGCTATTTGACGGTAAGTTCTTACCTCGTAAAGCGCAGCTATTCACCGACAAGCCTTTAAACTGGGTCATGCTAGATGTAGATGGGTTCAAGACTAACCTCCCTGCGCTAGAAGCTATTCTCTATTTTATCGACACCCAACTACCCAAAGTATTCCGTGAGCGCTCGTTCCACTGGCAACTCAGCTCGTCGTACAACACTAAAGGTAAAGAGGGCTTGCTCAAAGCGCACCTGTGGTTTTGGTTAGACACCCCTTACGACTCACCGACTCTTAAAAAATGGGCACTGACGGTGCCCGTCGACGCGTCTGTGTTCAACACCGTCAGCGTTCACTACACCGCGTCACCTATTTTCGTCGACATCCCTGACCCTGTCACCACTCGTTGCGGCTTGTATGAGGGTATGCTTGACTCTGTGCCCTTAACTCTCACTCCCGTACCTCCTGTCGAACGGGAGTACACAGTAGAAAAAGTATCAGACCCTGAGTGGCCCCTGTCCCGCATTATCAGTGAAGTATTGCCTAACATCTCCCCTGACTTATCGAACGATGAATGGGTCAAAGTCGGTATGGCTCTACACCATCAAGGAGGTGGCGGCTCTGAGTGGCTACAAGCTTTCGATAATTGGAGCGAACCCGGTCAGTCGTACACCACGGAGGTATGTGAGTCACGGTGGGAATCTTTTGAGCGCTCCCAAGGCTCTACTGTCTCTATCGGTACACTACTACACATGGCTAACATCAGTCGTAGCACTGTCGCTACTGATGATGAGTTTGATAATTTAACCAATGACCTAACACACGAGTTAGTAAATCCCTCCCGTTTTCCGGTAGTTCATATTTCTGATTTTAAGGCTCGACAAACGCAGGGATACCATATTAAGCACATTCTCCCCGTAGCGGATATGGTCATGGTGTATGGCGCTTCAGGAGCAGGGAAGTCCTTTGTTGTTTTTGATATGGCTATGGCTATCGCTAGGGGGGTACCGTGGCGGGACCACCGTGTCACTAAAGGGACAGTAGCATATTTAATCGCGGAGGGTGCAGGGGGGTTTAATGGAAGGATTAAGGCTTACACCGATTACCATGGTGTTGATGTGGCTGAGCTTCCTTTTTATGTGATACCTGCTAATCCTAACTTTTTACAAGCTTCTGATATTAAAGACCTGATTGCGGGGGTTATAGCGTTCAACCCCGACATCATTATCGTCGATACTTGGGCGCAGGTGACCGCGGGAGGTAACGAAAATAGTGGTGAAGACATGGGTAAGGCGTTGGCTAACTGTCGTAAGCTTAAAGATAAAACAGGGGCCACGGTGCTTTTGATTCACCACAGTGGGAAGGATGCTGATAGGGGGGCGAGGGGCTGGTCGGGCTTGAAGGGCGCTGCTGAAGCCGAGATGGAGGTGGCTCGGAGTAACGACGATAGAGTGCTAAGCGTGACTAAATTAAAAGATGGTATTGAGGGTTTAGAGTTTGGTTTTAAGCTTAACGTCGTTACCTTAGGCCTAGACTCTGATGGAGATGAACTAACCTCTTGTGTAGTGCTGGCTTCGGACACCAGCCGAGTTCAGGTTAATATGGGTAAGTACGAGAGGGTTGTGTACGAAGCTGTGCGCGATGCTATGAGTTTAGATGGTATAGCCCCTGACGTTAATACCGTTTTAGATACAGCGGTAGCTCAAATACCCTACGATTCTACCGTAGATAAGAGGGATAGACGTCGGGATTTAGTGCTAAAAGCATACAAAAAAGGGATAGAAAGAGGGTTTTTTATAGAAAAAGAGGGGCGGGTTGAGTGTGTTTAAACTTGCTAATATTTACGAGTTGGTAGTTTTTTACTCCCACCAATCCCACCTACTCCCACTAATGGTGTTGGTGGGAGTGATGACATAACAACTTTTGAATACCACCTACACATATATCAGTATCTATTGATACTGTATATGGTGGTGGTAAAGATGTGGGTTGATGGGATGGGGTTACTCGTAAAATTTAACGTCTTCGCCCTGAAAGAATTTCTTTAAGCTGACGGACACAAACAGGGTATATTAAACTTAACCCTTCGGCAGATAATTTACTAGCCCGTATATCAGCAACGTCTTGGTCAGATAGTTTAGTGTTACCCGTACTGTGTACTAGTTTACGAGCTGCTACTCGACGGGCGTTTACCTCGGCTTTAGTTAACTTGTGGTTATCGCAGTGCTTGCTTAAAAAGCTTTTGGATGTTTGGTAATTGGTCAAGGGGGTTTTAATAACAACGGGGGACACGCAACCTTCACGGGCACAGGGGGCGTGCCAAACAGCGAGTGTAGTTTCGGTACCGTTTTTTCGAGTGTAGGGTTCTTCCCCTACTTTTACAAACAAAAGACCTTTGGGGGCTTGGTATTGCATATAAACCTTTCACATTTAATAGTACGTATATTATATAGTAAGTGTAATTTTTTAACAAGTAGAGGAAAACATGAAAACAAAACTATTAGCAAAACCAATCAGTAACTTTCCTACGGCGTGGACGATTGCAACATCGGCAGAAGAGTTTCATCAGCTCCAAGCAACCCACGTAGACGTCGGCTACCACGATAGGTGGGGGATTAACTCAACCATAGACGGAGTTACGCATTTCTTCGATAGATTCATCGTAGTGTGCTTACCGCTTGATGTATCCACTGCGGTGCTAGTGCACGAGGCGGTGCATGTGTTCAATGCGATGATGCGTGACGCGGGAGAAGAAGCCCCGGGTGAAGAGATTACTGCCTACGGTATTCAGTTTATTTTTGAAACGATGCAAGATGAGATTAATCAACGAAGAGCAAAGGCTAAGACAAATGAAGCGAAGTAAAATAATTAATCTGCACTGGACGCACTTTGCGTTTATCGTGTATGTTTTGGGTGCTGTGCTCAAGACTACGTGGGACTTGGTGCTGTGGTTTTTCACTGTTATTTTCTAAAAACAGGCAATACCCTAGTATCAAGTGCTATGAAATAATGGCTTAAAACGCGATTATGTTGCACCAAAACAGTGCAAACCCTTGATTTTCAAGGGTTTTTTGCATTTTTGTAAATAATGTTGCATTTTTTATTCGGTGGTGTATGCTTCGCGGATATGGCTAATGCTAGATTAAAATTCGACGAAGACCTGATTGGTGACACCATCCAAGCGTTACCTCCTTTGAGCAAAGAACATGAAGATTTTTGCCAAGAGGTAATTGCTACGGGTAATCCAGCAGAAGCGTACCGTAGGTGTGTAGCTGTTAGCTCTGAGACTAAGCCCACAACGGTTTGGAGCCAAGCTACTAGGCTAATGGCAAAACCCTCCGTACGCGCAAGGATTGACGAGTTGAAGGCTAGAGCCGCTGAATATGCCCACGTAACACCGGGCAGAATCATGGCTGAATATTCCAAGCTCGCGTTCTTTGACGTGCGCAAAATGCTGGATGGTAAAGGCAATCCAATTCCAATCCACGAGCTAGATGACAACACGGCGGCAGGAGTCGCAGGCGTTGAGTTTGATGTGAAGAGCGTTAAGGTCAACCACGACATCTACCGTGATACCGACAGCGAAGACGACATTGGTAAGACCAACGAAGTCGTCACTACGACTCGTGCGATGAAAGTCAAGCTGGCTGATAAGACCAAAGCGCTTGACTCTCTGAGCAAAATGCTTGGACTTCACGTTGACAAAGTTGAACACACAGGAGCAGGCGGTGCGCCATTGATTCCTGAGAACGATAACGAAACAGCACGTAGGGTAGCGTTCCTGCTCGCTCAGGGCTTGAAAGAATCATAATGGCTAACGCAGCTCAATATACACCACAACGCGTCCTAGACGGCCCTTTACCAACGTGTAAGGGCTATCAACAATTATCTACCGCTGACTTGGCTACTGCTACCGGCTTAACGGTACCTGCGGGGGCTACTATTGCCTTCCTACAAGCTGAAGCGTCACCTATTCGCTACAGGGCCGATGGAGTCAATCCAACTGCTTCAGTCGGTATGCTGATTGATTCAGGCGGTGAGGTGCTGTACGTAGCCAGTGAATCTGCACTAGTAGCACTGCGCTTTATCCGTACAGTTGCAGGCTCAATCTTAAACGTAACGTACTACTGAGGCTAACCATGGGAATTTTAAAAGTGTTAAAAGATTTATTTACAACCGAAGAGCCTAGAGTGCAGAGCTGGGAAGACCCTAAAAGCCCTCCAAGCCAGTCACTACAGGGTCTTAGCGTAGAAGTTAACCCTACTCCTTCAGCTTCTTATGAAAGACAGTTAGGTCGTCTTTTAAACCTGTATCGAGTAAGAAATAAAACCAACGCGGTAACGCTAGAAATTGAACGCTACAAGGACAGCATTGAAGGGCTAGGGTACACCGCACCAAACAACGCGGACGAAACACTTATTCAAATTGAATTAATGAAAGGCTAGTGAAATGCCAACTACTTTAAATCTTTACGACACTTGGCGTGACCACGTCGCTGACCCAACAAGAGCCGCTGCGGTATCGGGCACGTTGAAGTGTATGTTAGTAACGTCAGGCTACGCACCCAACCAAAATACCGACGAGTTTGTCACGACACCTATTAGTTCTGAGGTATCAGGTACAGGCTATACGGCAAGAGGTAACGCCTGCGCTACACCCACTTGGTCAGGGCCGGATGGAGCAGGGTTATTGATGTTTGACGCGTCAGACCCTGCTGCTTGGACGCAGAACGGGGCGGGCTTCACCAATGCGCGTAGAGCTATGGCATACACCGACAACTACGGGGCTGACCTTGGTAATGTAGCTGCGGACTTAGCGGTGCAGATTAACGCCGCTGGTATTTACACTTCACCTCGTTAAGGTTAACCATGATTTTATTTAACAGCACCAGTGATGTCTTATCGTTAGTCAGTAGCGACACCAGTGCGCTTGATGTGCAGGCATGTGCGATGGATATTAATCCATCTAACACTAACCGCCCAACTGGTTACATCAAAAACACGGCCATTACTACCGCAACCACTACAACTGTAGTTGCAAGTCCTGCTAGCGGTATCTTGCGCACCCTGCAAACGATGTCTATTCGTAACAAAGGCGCTGGCACTCAAGTGGTGACTATCACGCATTTAAACGGTGGTGTTACGGTAGAGATTATCGAGGCGACATTAGCCCCTGATACTAGCTTGCAATATCATGAACAAGCTGGATGGTGGGTAACTGACACCCAAGGCCGAGCAGTAGTAATTAATTCAGCCAATGCTGGTGCGCCAATTGTTGGCGATGATGTCATTGTGCGATTAACAGGGGATGTGACAAACAATAACGCGACCGCTAACACGATTGCCGATGTCACTGGATTATCATTCCCTGTGTTGGCTAACAAACTATACTGGTTTGAGTTCTATATTGTCTACACGGCAGCGGCCACAACAACTGGTAGCCGTTGGTCGATTAACGGCCCTGCAACGCCTACTTACTTAGACTATACAAGCGAATACGCTTTAACGACAACATCCACCACGCGAAATGCCTTGATTCAAGCTTACGATAGCCCTGCGGCATCTAACGCATCCAGTGCGGCAACTGGTAATAATATCGCTACGATTATTGGCTTTATCCAGCCAAGTGCAGATGGTACGGTAATTGCTCGCTTTGCGTCTGAAATATCCGCTAGTGCCATTGTTGCCAAAGTAAATAGCTTTGTTCGTTATCGTCAAATAACGCCTTAATATGGCCGAGGGTTTATTCAGCAAGACGCTGGTTGCTGATGGCTGGTTTGATAAAACCGCTCAAGCGGATGGTTGGTTTGATGATGCGCAGTTGCAGAATCCAGAACCGCCGCCATCTACCACAATAACCATCAGTAACAACACAGGTGCTACTTACAGTGGCTTTATTGCATCAAGAATAAAAGAGAACTCTGCAAATACTAATTATAGTGCTGATGTAGAAATTGAATTAACTAGCTTTGGTGTCGGTGACAGGACATTTACATTAGCTCAAATTAATGGATTAAGTAATGTAACGACTGGCGGTATAGTAAGCAATGCAAGAATAAGAATTAATGCTACTAACTTATCTAACTCAAACTTAAAATTTGAAGCAATTCAATGTTTGCGCGCAGTTGTTCAAACGCAAGTTACATGGAATGTTTATTCTAGTGGCAATTCTTGGGCTACAGCAGGCGGTTTAAACACTACAAGCGATATTGGTTTAGTTGACTTAGCTAATTTAACAATACCAAGCACAACAACAAATGCTTATTATGAATTAACAGGCGCAGGGCTTACGCAATGGGTGCAAGATGTTATTGACGGGGTTATTACTAACCCTGATTTAATGATGCGCCCAGACCCGCAAAATGCATACAACGGTACGTTTGCTGGATTCGTATCAGAAAATGGCACGGATGGGCGCAGGCCAGAGTTAGTATTTGATTATACGGCTGGTACAACAACGGTTGACCTTACATTATCGACTTTAGGGTTTAGTTCGAAGACAAACCAAAACAGAAGTAACGCCATAAGTACCGCACGTCAATTCTCTTGGTCAGTTAAACAACTTCAAAATACATCACGCACGACACACACTGCGGGAGTATTCGACTGGACGGCTCAGGCTGTACAAAATAGACAGACGGTAACCCCCACCTCGGCTATACTAAACTGGTCGGCAAAAGTGGTAACGTTTGCTAGTAATGTAGGGCTAGTAATTGTAGACTTATTGGCTTCTACGTTTAGCTGGTCGGCTAAAAGTGTACAGAATTTAGTTAGGACTAGTCACACTGCGACGACACTTAATTGGTCAGCTAAAGCTATACAAAATAGACTGACCGCAATAATGAATGTAACTAGCTTTGGGTTTAGTGCTAAGAGTTTACAGAATAGGCTAACGGCTTCGCTCACGGCTACGCAATTAAAATGGCAAGGCTTACCTATCAGCCCAACAAGAATAATCGCTCTGAGCGCAGCGCTTTGGGCTAGTTGGTCTGCTAAAGTAGTACAAAACAGGATTATCGTAGCGTTAACGAGAGCGTTACTAAATTTACAATCACTTCAAATCACGTACGTTAGTGACGCTATCGTAGCGGTAGTTAAACGATTTAAAAGTAGGCTAAGTAGGTACAGACAATTATTAATTCAAAGGAGATACTAAATGAAACGAGCTTTAGAATGGGTAGGCGTCGGTGGCGACGACTATGAGTATGTCGCACCAAGCGCGACAAATCAAGTATTAGGCACAGCGGGGGCTACAAATGATTTCCTGCAACGCCTGACAGTCAACGTGACTACGTCAGCAACGAGCAACGTAGCGATTAAAGATGGTAGCGACACGGCTATCACTGTCGTTCCAGCTAACGCGCCAATTGGTGTGTACAACGTAGAACTGGGTATTCGCTCCCGTAGTGGCGCGTGGCAGATTACAACGGGTGCAGGCGCTTCAGCTATCGCTGTAGGGCAATTCTCAATTTAGTGCTTGATATTTACAGATTAAGCGCGTAGCGTTTTGCTTTGTCCGTATTGGACTCCGTAGCAACTACAAACTTAAAGGAGATTCACCATGCCAGCAACTAGAAGTATTTTAACCAGCCTTCACGGTAAGAAAGTAGGCTTAGACGTTTTAGGTCGTTTGGTCGTCAATGGACGCGTCGTGCCCTCAGCAGACGACACCGGCGCGGTCAAAACGATTCAACCAGCACCGGTAGCAGTTAACGCAACAGCAACGCTAACAGCGGCTCAACTATTGAACCGTCTTATCACATCCACTACAGCAGCAGCAGTGTCAGGTACGTTACCAACGGGTACGTTACTGGACGCAGCAGCAGGTTTAGAGATTGGTGAGTCATTCGACTGGACCGTCATCAACACTGGTGGCGCCAACGCGTTCACTATCTTAGTTGGCGCAAGCCACACGATTGTTGGTTCAGCGGTAGTAGCGTTGGGTACAAGTGGTACATTCCGCTCAGCTAAGACAGCCGCCAATACCTTTGTTACTTATCGTGTATAGTGCTTTTCAGGCTCGCTGTGAAATGCAGTGCGTTAACTAAGGTTCGCATCTTAGCCTAAACCTAAAAGCCCACTTCGGTGGGCTTTTTTCTTGATATTTACAGCACAAAGGTGTAGGCTCCCCGCCTATGCTGACCTCTCTCGACGAAGTAATTAACCGCCTTAACACAATGACTCCTGCTGCTAAGGAGGAGCTGACCAAGACAGCTATCGACAAGACACGACACCTCAAGATTATCCCCAACGTAGGACAACAGACTAAGGCCTACTTCAGTGACGCTGACATCATTCTTTACGGTGGAGCTGGAGGTGGGGGTAAGCTCCTGAATTTAAAGGAATTTTTACCTACACCCACTGGTTTTATACAAATGGGGGACGTAAAAGTAGGGGACTTCTTGTTCGATGAACAGGGTGTTCCGTGTAGGGTAACGGCTCTGTCTGAAGTAGAGCAAACCCCGGAGATGTATCGGTTTGTATTTGACGATAATACGTTTATAGATTCTTGTGTAGACCACCAGTGGGTGACGTTCACCCAAGCAGAAATGAACGCCATGACACGGTTAGACCCCGACTGGCGGGTTAAACGAAGGGCAAAGCGGCCCTCTAAAGCTAAAGGTTTAAAATCTAAAGCTTTTAGCGCGGCTATTATCGCTAGGAACGTTGCTAAAGTACAAGAAGTTAAACCACCACCTACGGGGACCATACGCAAAACGGCTGAAATTGTAGCTACCTTAAAACAAGGTAAAAGGCAAACAACTAACCACTGTATCCGTAACTCTTCCGCGCTAGTGCTACCGGATGTAGATTACTTAGTCGACCCTTATGTGTTAGGGGTTTGGCTTGGCGACGGTACCGCTAGTTGTGGAGGCCTTACAGGTATAGACCCTGAAATTTGGGAAGAGGTAGAAAAAAGCGGGTATAAAGTTAGTCACCATAAAGAGGCTAGACACCACCACATACTAGGTATTGTAGGGCAGTTAAAAACAATCGGCGTGGTGAACAACAAACATATCCCTCAAGAATATATGAGGGGGAGCTATGGACAACGCCTGCGGGTATTACAAGGGCTTATGGATACCGACGGTACGGTAGCTAAGGCTTCAGGCAGTGTCGAGTTTTGTAATACTAACGAGCGGATTGTTGATGGAGTTTGTGAGTTGGTGGCGTCTTTCGGCTGGAAAGTAAACAAAAGAGAAGGTCGCGCTAAGCTATACGGTAAGGACTGTGGGCCAAAGTGGACCCTCAAGTTTATGCCTACCGACTACGTGTTTTTACTAGAACGTAAACGGAGTATACAGAAACTAGCGACAAGGCGTACTACAGGCTTTAGATATATCGTTGACGCGCACCCCGTACCGACGCAACCCGGTAGATGTGTAATGGTAGATTCCCCTAGTCACATGTACCTCGCAGGACGACAAATGGTACCCACGCACAACAGCTACCTCGCTATCGCACTAGCAGTACAAAAACATTTACGTTCAATCATATTCAGGCGCGAGGCGTCTCAGACCGATGGGCTGATAGCCAACGCCAAAGCGGTGATTGGAGATGACGCTAACTTCAACGGTTCTGACTTAGAGTTCAACTACAAAGATGGTCGCAACATCAAGTTCGCAGGGTTGGCCCAACCCGATGACTGGGGTAAGCACGCAGGCCGTGAGCGTGACTTGATGGTATTCGACGAGGCAGGCGAGTTCCTAGAAGTGCAAGTCGCTTCACTACAGGCTTGGAACCGGGGGCCTGAAGGCGTGCACTGTCAAATCCTACTTGCATCTAATCCACCACGTACCGCTGAAGGCGCGTGGCTTAAAAAATGGTTTGCACCATGGCTTGACCCTAAATTTCCTTTTCCTGCTAAAGATGGCGAGATTCGATGGGCGTGCTATTGGAAGGGCGAAACAACTTGGGTCGATGGTCCTGAAGCTGTCGAGATGGATGGCGAGATGGTCTACCCTAAGTCCCGTACGTTCATCGGGGCTATGCTGAAGGACAACCCTTTTCGTGATACCAACGAGTACCGAGCATCACTACAGGCTTTGCCTGAGACACTACGCAAACAGATGCTACACGGCGACTTTGCTGCGGGTGAAGCAGATGACGCGTTTCAGACTATTCCGACTAGTTGGGTGCGTGAAGCTCAACGTAGGTGGACTCCTACCCCACCGCGAGGCGTTCCGATGTGTGGTATCGGAGTAGACGTTGCGCAAGGAGGTAGCGACAAAACGATAGTAGCTCCCCGCTACGATGGCTGGTACGCACCCTTAATCGCGTATCCCGGAGTCGAAACGCCTGACGGCAAGACCGTCGCAGGTAAGGTGATTCAACATCGTAGGGATAACTGTCCTGTGGCAATCGACGTAGGAGGTGGGTGGGGTGGTGATGCACATGCACATCTACGTGTAAATAATGTTGACAGCCATGCGTACATGGGTGTAAAAGCTTCTTTAAAACGTACAGTGGATAAGCAGTTAAAGTTTACCAACGTACGTAGTGAAGCGTACTGGCGGTTCCGTGAAGCACTAGACCCGTCGCAAGCACAGGGTTCGATAATCGCTCTACCCGACGACCCTGAGTTAGTAGCTGATTTATGCGCACCAAGTTATACGATAGGGCCTCAAGGCATTAAGGTGGAAGCTAAGGTCGACGTAGTAAAGAGATTAGGTCGTTCACCTGATAGAGGCGACGCGGTAGTAATGGCTTGGTGGGTGGGGCCGACACAGGCAAATATAGAAGGGGGTTGGTCTGCACGTAAGACAACACCAAAAGTACAACTAGGCCGCGTAGGCGGTAGGAGACGATAAGATGGCACTTAGAAATTATATTACTGGCGCTATAGTACCCGATAAGGTGACGAAGACTAATCCCATCACAGGACAGACAACTACTAGCCCTAGTAGACCCCCTCTTCCATCATACATAGGAGGCACACCTACACGCCCTGTGGATACATCAGGTGATGCGAATAGGCGTATTCTTAGGGGCTTAGGATTGGATTTAGACACGGTGCTTACTCCAAGAGGTAAACGTAAAAAGTCAGCTAACCTACGAGGCGGAGATACCGCCGAGTTAGCAAATTTATTAGGAGAATAACATGGGGTTAATACGAAAAGGAATTACCGCTGCGAATAGAAACACCGCCGCAACGGCTAGTCAAACCAACTCTACTATCCTTCGTGGTCAGGGGGTAGATTTAGCTACCGTGTTGACACCCGCGGGGCGTAGAAAGAAAAGGGCGGGCTTGATAGGCCAAGACCCTGAAGAAAAGATAATTACTGTACTAGGAGGTTAAAATGTTTTACGCAAAGAAGAAACCAAAGGCACCAAAACCAGCACCAGTACCACCTCCCGTGCCTGTTCAAGACCCAGTAGTCACGGATATGTCGTCTAAAAAAGCAGCAGCGCTTCGACAACAACGCGGTGGCGTTGCGAGCACCGCGCTTTCTGATACGCTAGGAGGTTAATATGGGAGGCTTCGCAGCAGCGTTACCTGCTATCTCCGCTGGAGTTAGTGTACTCTCAGGTGTTTCAGGTCTTTTTCAAAAAGCACCTAAAGCCCCTCGCGTATCAGATACGCAACCTACGGTTATGCCAACTGAAGACTCAGCCTTGGTGCAAGAAGCTAAGCGTCGTACGCTTATCGCTCAAAGTGCTAGAGGAGGGCGTACAAGTACCGTTTTAACTAACGACGATGGAGACTCCTTCGGAGGCAATTAATGAACTTAGAAGAGTACCTACTCGAGCAAGGTAACCAGTTATTTAGCAAGCGGTCCGCACTCTTGTCTTTATGGCAAGAGATAGCAGATAACTTCTACCCCGAACGGGCTGACTTTACCCTGACTCGAAACATTGGTCAGGACTTCGCTGCTAACTTAATGACTAGCTACCCGGTACTGGCGCGACGAGATTTAGGTAACGCAATTAACGCAATCCTACGCCCGTCAGGTAAGAAGTGGTTACATATTCGCACAACGGATAATTGGGAGCGACTAGGAGTTGAATCTAAAGCTTGGCTGGAGTGGGCTGAGTCCCGCATGATTCGCGCGATGAATCACCGGACCAGTCAGTTTGTACGGGCTACTAAAGAAGGGGACCACGACTTTGCTTCCTTCGGACAGGCGTGTATCCAAACTTCTTTAAATCCTACCGCTACAGGGCTGTTGTATCGTTGCTGGCACCTACGTGACGTGGCTTGGCAAGAAGACAGCGCGGGTATGGCAACAACGGTTTACCGTAAATGGAAGCCGACAGCACGGGACTTATCGACTATCTTTGGTAATGAGAAACTACACCCTGACGTCGTGCGCATGTTAGAAAAAGCACCGATGACCGAGGTACAAATGTGGCACGTTATTGTACCAACAGAGCACTGCCCTTATGGTAAAGAAGTAAAGACCCCGTTCAAGTCGGTGTATTTAGACGTAGACCGTAAGCACATTGTTGAAGAGGTTGGAATCTACGAACAAGAGTACACAATTCCCCGCTGGCAGACCGTGTCAGGGTCTCAGTACGCGTACTCCCCTGCAACGGTGGCGGCGCTCCCCGACGCACGGTTAATTCAGTCTATGACCGCGGTGCTCCTAGAGGCTGGCGAAAAGGCTGTCACTCCGCCGATGGTTGCTGTGTCTGAGGCTATTCGTGGCGACATTAACGTTTACGCGGGCGGTATTACTTTTGCCGACCAAGACTATGACGAGCGCTTAGGTGAAGTCCTACGACCAATCACTCAAGACCGTCAGGGGATTCCTTTAGGCTTAGAGATGTCGAAAGACACTCGTATGATGATTGCTGAGGCGTTTTACTTGAATAAGATTACGCTTCCATCTCAGGGTCAGGATATGACTGCGTATGAAGTAGGCCAACGGATTCAAGAATACATCCGTCAGGCGATGCCTCTATTTGAGCCTATGGAGTCTGAATACAATGCCCCATTGTGTGACCTTACTTTTGCTAAGTTAATGCGTGCAGGAGCCTTCGGTTCGCCGTTGGATATGCCGAAAGAACTACGCAACATGAACGTGGAGTTCACGTTTGAGTCGCCACTACACGACGCCGCCGAGCGTGAAAAAGGCCAACGCTTTATTGAGGCTAGTCAAATGTTGGCACAAGCTCAAGCGCTCGACCCTTCAAGCTTACATATCGTGGACGCTGTTGTTGCGCTACGCGATACACTAGGGGCGGTAGGTGTACCCGCTAAATGGATTCGTTCTGAGGCTATGGTCGCGGACAAAGTAGCACAAGACCAACAGGCCCAACAAACAGCGCAGACTATGGCGATGATGGAACAGGGCGCGAGCGTCGTGAAAGATTTAGGTTTAGCAACGAAGTCAACTAGCACGGAGTTATTCAATGGCTAAGATAGTCCCCGAACCAGTACCGTATTTACCCCCGGTGTGGGACAACGCTGACGCTGCCGCTTTTCAGGCGTTAGCTCAGGGCAAGGCGACTGAAGCACAACAGCAACGCGCATTAAACTGGTTGCTTTATGGTGCCTCTGATGTATACGGCCTAGAGTACCGCACTGACCCAAGAGCGCACGCGTTCGTCAGTGGTCGCCGTTTTGTAGGCCTGCAAGTCATTAAGCTCCTGAAGCTTAACTTGACAAAAATGGGAATTAAAACTAAAGTAGAGACTAACGTAGACCCTTTTAAGCACGAAAATCCACCAACCAAACAGGAGTAGTAAAACATGGCAGATACACCAGCAGGCGCACCAGTAGGTGACACCCCTGCGGCACCAGCCGTAGTAGATACACCCGCAGCAAACCCGACACCAGCAGCTAACCCTGCGCCTGTCGTTGACCCGAAAGCACCAGTAGCAGACCCAAAGGCTGCGCCCGCTCCTACAGGGGCCGAACCAAAACCCACCGCTCCGGCAGCATCCGATGGCGACGATATTGATGACACCAAAGGTAAAGATACCGACTGGGCCGCAGTACGTGAGCGTATTGCTAAAGGCGATGATAAGTTAGCTAAACGCTTATCACGCTACTCGTCTGTTGACTCTGTCGTTGAGGCACTACTCGCAGCGCAGGCTAAGATTTCAGACGGTAGTTTAAAATCAGCTTTACCTAAAAACGCTACGCCTGAGCAGATTGCTACTTGGCGTGAAGAGAACGGTATCCCGTCTGACCCTACAGGCTATGACTTAACTATGCCCGACGGTCTGATTATCGGTGAAGAAGACAAACCGCTAGTTGACGACTTCATCAAACAAGCCCATGGGTTGAACTTAACGCCTGAGCAAGCTAAGGCTAGTGTAGCGTGGTACTTAAACCTACAAGAGCAACAAGCTGAAGCGTTGGCAAACGCCGACTTAGAAGCTCGTGAGGCAGGTGAAAATGCGATACGCGACTTGTGGGGTGCAGAAGCTAGACTCAATAAGCAACTCATCGTTAACTTTATTAGTACCGCCCCTGACGGCGCTAGCGATTTAATCTTGGGCGCTCGTTTAGCCGACGGTACACCACTAGCATCCAACCCTGCGGTACTACGTTGGTTGGCGGATAGTGCACGTGCTATCAACCCTGTAGCAACGGTAGTACCGGGAGCAGGTAGCAACGCGGCACAGGCTATCGAGACTGAATTGAATGACTTGAAAGTCAAAATGGGAGACCGTAACTCTGATTATTGGAAAGGCCCTAAAGCGGAAGGTATGCAGAAACGCTTCCGAGACTTGACAGACGCTCAACTTAGAATGAAGTAAAAAACAAACGGGGGTAACCCCGTTTTTAGTCGATGACAAAAGCTGAAAGATGGGCTGCGTACTACGCGGCTAATAAAGAAAAACTAAAGGCTAAGAAGTTAGCCAAGATGGCCTTACTCACGTCTGAAGAAGTAGAAGCGGAGAAGGTAGCCCGTAAAGAAATTAACAAACAATACTACGACGCCAATAGGTCTACTATTTTTGTTAGGTTAGAAGAGCGAAGAGTTGAACGCTTAGTGGTTCAGGCCGAATATCGTAAAAACAACACAGAGAAAGTAAAACAACGGCATGATAAATATTACCAAGAAAACAAAGAACAGATACACCTAAAACAAAAACAATACAGAGTCGATTTTCCTGAACGTAAGAGCGAAGCACAATCTAAATATTTACGAGCTAATTTAGATAAAAATGCAGCTAAGGAAAATAGGCGAAGAGCTAGCAAATTAAACGCTACTCCTAATTGGGCTAATAAATTCTTCATGGACGAAGCTTACAATTTAGCAAAATTACGTGAGAAAATCCTAGGGGGTAAATGGCATGTAGACCATAAAGTTCCTCTAAAATCTAAAATAGTATGCGGACTCCACGTAGAACACAATTTACGGGTAATACCCGCAAAGTTAAATATACGTAAAGGTAACCGACACTGGGGTAATATGCCTTAAAAATAAGTGTAAATAATTGTTGACTTTATTAAAACAAGGTAGTACCTTTCGCGTATGCAGTACAACAGCGATGGCAAGGCCCCTGTAACTAACTCGTGTTGACCCTTCGGGACACCCAACTAAAAGTGAGTAAGGACACCCCTAAAACATATAGCTGATATGTTATTTATATCATTTTAATTTTAGGAGAATTACCATGGATAGTGCGTTTCAAATCCAGTACCGCCAAGAATTTATTGCAGGCTTCGAGCAAATGCAATCATTGGTGCGTGACACAGTAACCACAGAAGTAGAAGTAAAAGGTAACCAAGCAGTTTTCTTAGTAGCGGATTCAGGTGACGCAACAGCGGTAACACGCGGTCTTAACGGTTTGATTCCAGCCCGTGCTGATAACTTGAACCAATACACAGCAACTCTAGTTGAGTGGCATGACTTGGTACGTAAGACATCCTTCAACATTTTTGCATCACAAGGCAATCAACGCCAAATTATGCAACAAACGTCAATGGCTGTTGTAAATCGTAAGTTAGACCAAGACATTATCGCTGAATTGAACACTGCGACACAAGACACTGGAACGACTAAAACTGCTGACTTAGCGTTAGTGATGTACGGTTTGACTATCTTGGGTAACAACGAAGTACCGATGGATACAAACATCTCAGCTTTGATTACCCCTGCGTTTCACGCGTACTTAATGCAAACGAAAGAGTTTGCTTCAGTAGACTATGTGAATAACAAACCATTCACAAACGGTTTGACTATGTACCGTTGGGCTGGCATTAACTTCATCGTACACCCGAACTTACCGGGTAAGGGTACGAGTGCTGAGAAGTGCTTCTTGTACCACAAAAACGCGATTGGTAACGCTATCAACACTGGTGGTATTGATACTAAAGTTGGTATGGACGAAGAGCAAGACTACTCATTCGCTCGTACAACAATGTACACAGGCTCTAAAGTGTTGCAAAACAGCGGTATCGTTGTGTTGAACCACGATGGTTCAGCCTTCGCTGCACAATAATTGAGGTAGGCGGTCTCCGACCGCTACTCATAAATCGAATAGAAAAGGAGTAAAGTAACATGGCATACACCCCATCAACATTAAGCTTAACCTCTCCTGCTCCGCTAACAGGTGGTAACCAAACATGGCAACACCAGTCAGCAGACACAGGCGCTCAAGCTCAAGTATCAGGCTTTATCTCAGACGGCGGTAATCGTGGTCTTAAGGTAGGTGACTTGGTATATCACACTAACACAGGCACTAACATTGTTTCATGCCACCGAGTAATGACGGTCGCTGCAACAGGTAACGGCGCCGTAGACTTGAGCGATTCAACAACTACTGCGTCAGGTACTAACACTAACTAAGTAGTATTTTGAGTTGAACTTGGATATAATAATGGGACGCCTCAAAAAGCGTCCCATTATTACAGGAGACAGTAACATGGCATTATCCCCAAATAAACTCGAACAAGCAGAGTTTCACCGTATTGTATTTTCCGTAACACCTGAATTAGGTACGACTATCAACCAAGTGCTTGACCCTAAATACTGGGTGCACGTCGCGGCTAAATTAAAACCGCGTTCCCGAATTGAAGTATTAGCGGAAGACAATTCTTATTTTGCTGAATTGCTTGTCGTTAGTAGCGATAAAACATGGGCTTCTGTAGCCTTACTTCGTTATGTTGATTTATCAGGTAACGTTAAGAACCAAAAGAAAGAAGAAAAAAAGGAAACGACAGGTACCTCCTTAGATGAATTTAACACCGAAAAACACTACGTCGACTTTGTCCAAGGCTCCGGTAAAGGTCGAGTAATTTTACGTGAAGGTAAAGTTGTTGTGAAAGATGGGTTTACGAGTAAGAAGGACGCTGCGGTATGGATGCGTGCGCACGAGGCTGAGCTAGAAAAACAACTAGTAGCATCGACACAAACTTTAATGGAGTAAGCTAAATGGCAACTCAGCTATCTTTGTACAACGGGGCGTTAAGGCTTTTAAAAGAACGCCCTTTAGTAGCGTTAACAGACCCGGTGAAGTCTCGCCGCGAACTAGACAACGTATGGAAGGACCAAGCGATACGCACATGCCTTGAAGAGGGCTACTGGAATTTCGCAGTGCGTACCGCTAAGTTTACTCCTAAAGATAGTTTTACCGCCACGTTTGGTTACAAGAATCAATTTATTATCCCTGCGGATTTTGTAAGATTGGTTTCTTTATGTTTAGATGAGTACTTTAACGTTCCAAATAATATGTACACAGAAGAAGCAGGTAGCTGGTATTCTGATGAGCACATTTTGTACGTCTCTTACGTTAGTGACGACGATAACTACGGGAGAGATTTAACCCGCTGGCCTGAAAGTTTTAGTCGGTATGTTGAACACTTTTTAGCTGACCGAGTATCAGGTCTTTTAACCGGTGAGCTATTCGACCAAGATTTACTACGTCGAGTGTTAGTTAAAGCTCGCTCTAAAGACGCGATGAATGAGCCAACTAAGTTTTTACCCCAAGGTCGATTTACTCGCTCACGTCAAGGTTCAAGGTCCCATTTTGACCGAGGTAATAGAAACCGATTGATTGGAAGTTAATGCCTAAAATAGAACAAGAGATGCTGACGTTTAACAGGGGGATTGTCAGTCCTCTTGCTCTAGGCCGTACCGACATTAAGCGCGTTTCTTTATCCGCTCAGGAACAAACTAATTTTGTACCCCGTGTACTAGGGCCTATGTCGTTAAGACCGGGGTTACAGTACCTAGGTAATTCCCGCAACAACGCCCGTGCTTTTTACCTACCCTTTATTTTTGCTACTGACGATTTAGCCATCATTGAACTGACGGATGGTTTTATGCGCGTGCGTGTCAACGAAACTCTCATATCCCGCCCTAGTGTTAGTACTGTTGTCACCAATGGTACGTTCGATAGTAACCTTACGGGGTGGACGGACGCCGACGAGGTTGGTGCGGTATCTGACTGGCGGACAGGTGGGTTTATGTCCTTGTTCGGTACAGGTACCACGGCTGCAATACGGGACCAAACGCTTACCGTAGCGGCTCCTGACCAAGGCGTACAACACGCTCTGAATATCGTAGTTACTCAAGGCGAGTGCATAATGCGTGTAGGTAGCACTAGCGGGGGGCAAGATTACATTTCTGAGACAACGCTCCGCCCGGGGGTTCATTCCCTCGCGTACACCCCTACAGGCGCGAGCGTATTTGTACGTTTGATGTCAAGAGTTAGTTATCCTACCTTAGTGGATTCGTGTACCCACGCTACTACAGGTATTATGGAAATACCAACCCCGTGGACTGAAAGTATTTTGAGAACAATACGTGCAAGGCAATCGGGGGATGTACTATTCGTTGCTTGCCGTAACGTTCTACAAAAGCGCATAGAGCGTCGAGGTACGAACTCATGGTCAGTAGTTGATTATGTAGCAAACGTAGGTCCGTTTAGAGTTGGTAACGCAACCCCTATTAATATTACTCCGAGCGCGTTAACAGGTACTATTACGCTAACAGCTTCAGGTCCTGTGTTTAGGACTACGAATGTAGGGGGGTTGTTTGCAATCGACTCAACGGGCCAAACAGTTACTCGAAGTATTTCAAGCGCTGACGTATTCTCTGACCCTATCCGCGTGACAGGTATCGGGTCGGGACGCTCGTTCGGTATCACCATTACGGGTACGTTCACGGCTACTGTCACCTTACAGCGCTCAGTTGGTGCCATTGGCGCTTGGGTTGATGTTACAAGCTACACAGGCCCTGTAAGTACTTCGTTGTCGGACGGACTAGATAACCAAATTATTTTTTACCGTATCGGTATTCGCCCTGCAAGTTACACTTCAGGAACCGCTGTAGTGTTACTGGCTTACGCAGCGGGGTCTATCCGCGGTGTTGCAAGGGTAACGGCTTTCACTAGCGAAACTCTAGTTACCGCAGTGGTTGTCCGAGATTTTGGGGCGCTTACGGGTACTACGGATTGGCTTGAAGGCGCTTGGTCTACGCGACGAGGGTTCCCTAGCGCAGTAGAGATTCACGAAGGTCGGGTATGGTGGGCAGGAGCTGACAAGATTTACGGTTCGGTATCAGATGATTTTGCTAATTACGATGACGCAGTAACGGGGGATTCAGGAACAATTAACCGCTCAATCGGTACAGGCCCTGTAGATACGATAAACTGGCTATTGGCTTCACAACAGATGCTGGTCGGCGCTCAAGGTGCTGAGCTTATTTGTCGTTCATCTAGTTTAGGGGAGCCACTGACACCAACAAACTTCAACCTTAAACCTGCTACCTCACGAGGCTCGTTAGGTGTGGACGCGGTGTCAGTGGATACCTCTGCGGTCTTCGTTGACCGCTCAGGTTCCCGTGCGTATGAGTTGCAGTACGACAGTGTGGGTTCTACTTACAGCCCTGTAGATATTACTGCTATCGTTCCTGAAATATGCCGTCCGGGTATATACCGCATAGCGGTACAGCGCCGTGCGGATACCCGCCTGCACTTAGTTCGTGAGGACGGTAAAGTTGCGCTATTAGTATTCGACAAAACTGAAGACGTGCGAGCATGGATTCCTGTCGAGACAGACGGTATTATCGAGGATGCGTTTGTACTCCCCGGTCAGGAAGAGGACATGGTGTACTACTCAGTAGCTCGTACTATTAACGGGAGTACTGTTAGGTTCTTGGAACGTTGGGCGCTTGAGAGTGAGTGCGAGGGGGGTACAATCAACCGACAGGCTGACGCCTCAGTTACGTTTACTGGTAACGCTAGTGCGACAATTACAGGCTTAAACCACTTAGAAGGAGAGTCTGTGGTATGTTGGGCTGACGGCAAAGACCAAGGAACTTATACAGTATCAGGCGGACAGATAACCGTAGGTCAGGTAGTTAACGACGGTATTGTAGGCCTCACGTACCGCGCGCGGTTTAGAAGTGTTAAGTTACGATATTTGACTAAGCACAAACGTCTTGACAAGGTGGGATTCGTCTTACGCAATACGCACGCTAGAGGGGTCACGTTCGGTCAAGATTTTGACCACATGGAACCCATGCCCTATACCGAAAACGGGGTAGCCGTAGACCCGTCGTATATATGGGAAGACTATGAAAGTAGCGACATACCGTCAGACGGTACTTACGATGAAAACGCAAGGCTGTGTATTGAGGCTAACGCGCCTAGACCGTGTACCGTAGTTGCTGCTGTTTTACAGGTGCAGGTGAATGACAAGTAACGTTGAATATCGTTACGCCACTAAAGAGGATTTAGAAGCGTACTACAAAGATGACCCCGTATACTATTCCGCACGAGCGGTAGTTATCGTAAAAGACGGAGAGATAGTAGGGGTAGGCGGAGTGTGTCGGGTCGCTAAGCAGATGATTGTTTTTACGGACATAAAAGACGAGCGGGTATCTAAGCGTGACATTATATTGGTAGGTCGCTTGTTGACAGGGATAATTGATAGGTATACTTCGGTGATTGCCTACGCGGACGAAAAATTAGGTACAGCAACAAGTTTCGCTAATCATTTTGGATTTTATTCAACTGGAGTACAATCCGAACATGGCGCGATAATGATGAAAGTGACGAAAAAATGGACCAAATAGCAGAATACGGACCCCGTGTGTCGGGTGCTCTAGGTACTGTCCTTTCAGCTAAAGGGCAACTTGAAGGGGGAGCGAACTCAGACCGAGCGTTACGCTACCGGGCTAGACAATTAGAACGCAACGCAGGGCAAGAAGTGGCTGCGTCAACTATGGCTGCGCAAGAAGAACAACGCAAATCTGCGTTAATTACTTCACGAGCCATCGCGGTAGCCGCTGCTTCAGGGGGTAATACCTTAGACCCGACGGTGTTAAGAATTTTACAAGGAATCAGTGCTGAAGGCGAGTTAGCTTCAGCTACTCAATTATATAATGGTCAAGAGCGAGCTAGAGGCTTGAAAGAACAAGCTACCGCCGATAGGTACGAAGGTAAAATGTACCGCACGGCGGGGCGTAAAAAAGCGTTGGGTACCCTATTAACCGGGGTCACTAGCATTGCTAACACGTGGGGGTCTGATTCAGACAAACCCGGTGGAGTATTTAGCGAAGGCACCAAGCAAGTAGATTACGACGGAAGGAATACAGGATAATGCCTCAATTACCAAATCCTGATGAGTTTCAACGCGTCTCTGTCAACCCACGAAGCGGAACCGCTAGCTACAACCCTAATATTGGTGCTCAAGCTGACGTCGAATTAGGCAACACAGTTACGACTTTAGCTAACCAAGAGCTGTCTCGTCTCGACGACTTAAAGGCTGCTGACGCCGAGACGGCTTTGATGCGCTCAGAGTTAGAACTGAACGAACAGTATAAAGGGGTAAAAGGGGGTGACGTATTAAAGCCTGAGTTTCACAATGGCTTTAAACAAAAATATGGCGATACTGTTAAGCAGATTGAGAGCACGCTGTCGACCCCTGCACAAAAAGCAAGATTCCAAGATTTAGCTAAACGTCGAGCAGTGGGGTTCGACGCAAGTCGTATTAGTTACGCCATGGGGCAGGCCGAAGTGTTTGAGAAGAACCAACACGCTTCTCGAATCCAAGTCTTGACGGATACCGCAGCGAGTCAGTACGCGAACCCTGACGTGATTGCTTCAACGGCTTTGCAGTTAGAAAGCGAGATTGTGAAGTGGGGTATCCGTCAAGGTATGAGCGACCCTGCTATAGCGGCTGCCTACTCGAAACAAGTTAAGGGGGATTTCTACTCAGCCTTGATTGACAAGGCCTTGGTTGATAACGATACGACTACAGCTAATAGTCTGTACGCAGCAACTAAAGGGTTCCTGTCAACCGAACAAAGTAAATCGTTTAGCAACCAGTTAAAGGTTGGTAACGATTTTAAAGAGGGTCAAACCCTAGCGGTTAAAGCGCAGGAGATGATAGCTGAAGGCAAGAGTCAAGCTGAAGTAGAATTGTTCGTGGCTACGGCGAGCACCCCGGGCGCGTACACTGCCGCTCAGACCATCTTTACAAACCTACAGCAGGCCAACCAAAAGGCACAGGCTGAAGCGTTCGGGGGTGTGCTTGAGATGTACCACCAAAGCGGTAGTAATGGTCA
>LNFM01009364.1_pt1 | contig 26926 bp, 27 predicted proteins | sample 596031 | NCBI WGS metagenome assembly LNFM01 (sample SAMN04254537, study PRJNA301005) | activated carbon metagenome | isolation source: dual media filters at the Ann Arbor, Michigan drinking water treatment plant | place: USA: Ann Arbor | reverse complement strand
GAATGAAAACAAGAGGTCTTTTTATTTGTGCTATTATTTGTATGCTTATTTATTGTGGCAAACAGTATTGGAATTTTACTGATGATAAAAAGACGTATAAAAAATATGTGGCGATAACAGTGGTGGAGAAAAAGTTCAAAGCCGATAGCCTCAGCCGTGCAAAGAAGGACAGTATTGATAAGACAAAAGATTCTGTCCTTTTTAAGGACACTTTACTTAAAAACAAGCTTATTGATTCTATTGCCCGTAAAAATGACACACTAACTAAAAAACAAGCAGAGGAAAAAGGTGCCTGGGAAGGATTAGCAAAAGAAATGAAATATGATTCTACTAAAACGGAATCAGAAAATAAATCCATGCGGGCATCATACCAAAAAGTGTGGAAGCATTTGATGGGACGGTCGCAGTACAAAGAATCATTCTGGTTGTACCGTATAGGTGTATGGGATATTGGGTCGATGATGTTATGGGGTATGGCATTGTTTAGTTTGGGATTTTTCAGTAGTCGTTTTACATCTTCTAAATATTTATTGATAGGATTGATAACCTTAATTACAGGATTGGCATTGGCATGGCTTCGTATAAAGTGGGGCGATGAACGGCTGATTGATTTCACCAGATATGTGGAGAAAAGTACACTGCCTCATAACCTGTTCTTCCCGGTAGAAAGATTATTAATGGCAACGGGTTATGCATCGCTGGTGTTATGGCTGCTGCGAATGGGAATTTTTAACTGGCTTTGGAAAGCATTAGCCGCAGCCGGTAAAATGGCCTTTACTAATTACATTCTGCAATCTGTTTTCTGTACTTTCTTTTTCTATGGTTATGGCTTTGGTTACTTCGGCAGGTTGCAACAGTGGGAACTTTATTTTGTTGTTGTCGAAATAGCGTTGATTCAAATTGTATTTTCTGTTTTTTGGTTACGCTATTATACAATGGGTCCGCTGGAATGGCTGTGGCGATGTTTGATCTACAAAAAACGATTGCCCATTAAAAAACTTCCTTCTGTCAACGATTAATTACTAATTACGTAAACCATTTATATGGATCAATCTATTTCACCTGGTACCACACAGCCTGCACATACCAAGCCGGTAGCGGCTGCGGAACGTATCAAAAGCATCGACACTATTCGTGGTGTTGCATTGCTGGGTATATTAATGATGAATATTCCGGTCTTTGGAATTAGTCAAAGTGTTTGGAACGAGCTAATTAGTGGCTCCCGTTCAGGAGCTGATTATTATACATTCACCATGGTTTTTGTTTTTTTTGAGGGAACGATGCGGGGTTTGTTCTCTATGTTATTTGGTGCAGGCATGGTTTTGTTTATGCTCAGTAAAAAAGATGAGCCGGGCCAGCCGCCTGTTGCTACCTATTATTATCGTCGTTTATTGTGGCTGGTATTGTTTGGTGTAATAAATGCATTTGTAATTCTCTGGCAAGGCGATATTTTATTTTTCTATGGTTTAGCAGGAATGTTATTATTTGTTTTTCGCAAACTCCATCCTAAGTGGTTGGTGATGCTGGCGTTGTTATGTGTATCATTTGGGTTAATAAAAAAACAATGGAATTGGAATGAAACCAAAGAATCTAGAGCCGTATATCACCAGGCAATAAAAGCAAAAGAAGCTAAGAAAGCACTTACGCCGGAGCAGCAGGGTGCTATTGCACAATGGGAGGAAAGAGAAAAAAGTATGAAACCCGATACTGCAAAGGTAAATCGCCATGTAAATAAAATGCGTTCGGGGTATGGGACTATTTTTACTTATTTCATTCCGCAAAATTCAAATGGAGAAGTTTGGTATATGTACAACGAACCCTGGGATTTACTGGTCATGATGTTTCTCGGAATGGCTTTATTCAGCTGGGGCTTTTTTAGTAACCGTTTACGAACCTCTACTTATGCCATGTGGATGTTAATTGGATATGGCATAGGCATCCCAATAGCCTGGCAACTATTTAATAATGGATGGATGAGTTTTGGCCAGTTAGGTGTAGGAAGATTTACCGACAGATGGAGTTCTTCGCCAGAAATTTTTGTAGAGTTTCGCCGCATACTACTTACCATTGGACATGCAAGTTTAGTAATGTTAATTTTTCGCAGCGGCGTAGTAAAATGGTTAATGAGAGCATTGGCGAATGTTGGCCAAATGGCTTTTACCAATTACCTTATGCAAAGTATAATCTGTACTTTCTTCTTCTTTGGATACGGACTTGGTTATTATAATAAGTTGCGTTTTCACCAGTTGTATTATGTAGTATTTACCGTGTGGATATTCCAAATAATTTTCTCCGCCATCTGGTTGCAATTTTTCCGCTTCGGTCCGTTCGAGTGGCTTTGGCGGTCGCTTACGTATTGGAAACGGCAACCCATGAAAAAATAGAAACGAAAAACCATTCAATAAAAAAATGCTCCTGAAAATTTTCAGGAGCATTTTTTCTTTTGTCAGCTTTCTCAATTTCATAAATCCATATTTCAGCACGACTCAACTACAAACTAAAAACCCCAAACTCTAAACTTTTACTTCCTTCCATTTCCCTTTCTTAAAATAATAGTAAGCCGTTAATGCCATAATGGTTTCTGCAACTGGAATGGCAATAAATGCACCAACAGGTCCCACAAATGGTATTTGAAATAACCAGAACCCAATAAAATTGATCCAGGTAGGAGTTTTTGTATCGCCTGCGCCATTCAATGCCTGTATCATCACCATACCAATGCCATAAAAAATATAACCACTGCCGATTGTTTGTAAAGCCAATACGCCAAAGCGATGTACTTCTGGTTCCTTTGTAAAAATGCTGATGATAGGAGAAGCAAAGAATAAGAACGACATACTAACTACACCCATGAATATGGCATTATATTTTGTCGTTAGCAATACACTTTGTTCTGCCCGCAGGGGTTGATTAGCACCCAGGTTTTGTCCTACCAAAGTTGCAGCTGCATTACTCAATCCCCAGGCTGGAAGTATAAAGAACACGACGTTACGAATAGCTACCTGGTAACCTGCACTTGCATCGGTACCACCTGTAATCGAAACCAGCCACGCAAGAACGATCCAGCTACCGCTTTGAATAAAAAATTGCAAAGTGGCCGGCCACGATACACCAAACAATGTTTTGATGATTGGCAGATCCCATTTAAAATGCGACCACTTCATTTTAATGGAACGGTTGCCGCCAAATAAATGATAACATTGATAGAATACTCCTGCACCACGACCGATAGTAGTAGCAATAGCAGCACCTTTTAATCCTAACTCAGGAAAAGGACCATATCCAAAAATTAATAAAGGGCAAAGAACAATATTGATACCACTGGCAATCCATAAACTACGCATTGCCATGGCAGCATCACCGGCACCTCTAAAAATTCCATTAATAAGAAATAATAAAATGATGACGGTGGAACCACCCATCATGATGCGGGTAAAAATGGTTCCTTCTTCTACTACAATTGGAGCCGCTCCCATTAGCCGGAGTATGTCAGCAGCAAAAACAATTCCTACCACACTTAGCACAATGGCTACTATCATCGACATAATGATAGCTTGTGCTCCTGCATGAGTAGCACCCTCCGGATTTTTTTCTCCGATACGTCTTGCTACCACTGCGGTAGCACCAACGCTAAGGCCAATTGCAATCGTATAAACAAGAGAGATAACGGATTCAGTTAATCCCACAGTAGCAATTGCATTTTTGCTATTGGGCAAATGACTTACAAAATACATATCCACTACGGCAAATACAGACTCCAAACTTAATTCCAGTATCATAGGAATAGCCAGCAAAACAATTGCACCCCGAAGGCTGCCTTGTGTATAATCATGTTCCTTACCGCTGAAAGATTGGCGGATAAGGGCCATTAAATGAGAAAATTTATTAGTATAGTTAGTTGTTGACATGGTTTAATAATTTTTCCTGCAGATATTGCTTTTACAATAAGCAAGAAGCATTGAATATAAATAATAATGAAATAATCAACAGCAGCGCAAAGCGGCTATTGTATAAACGGTTGATATAAGCAGGTTCTGTTTGGGAAGAACCCGGCTGCCGGAGGCAGCCTTTAGCAGATCTTCATATGCATAAAATTGAAGGGGCAAAGATAAGTGGGGCAATACAGAGAAAAAAAGGAAAATGAATGAAACAGGATTTTGGCGGGATGAATTGGTTTTTACTGGAGAATAAGGTGAACCCTGCACATTATATTTCAGCAGCTTTTCAGCATTGATGTTTAATTTGTGCGTTGAACTATCATGAACAATCAAAAGACAGAAAGAGATAGCCTTTCTCCCCATCGCTACTTCATCCTCAACAAACCATACAATATGGTGTCGCAGTTTATAAGCACCCATGCGGTAAACTTACTCGGTGATATTGGATTTAATTTTCCCGAAGGTATACATGCTATTGGTCGCTTAGATAATTTATCAGAAGGATTACTAATCTTAACAACGAATAAAAAAATAACCCGGCTATTATTTGAAGCCAAAACACCACATAAAAGAACCTATCTCGTACTCGTTAATCATACCGTTTCAGAAGAACGATTACAACAACTAAGAGAAGGAATTACATTTAGAGTACGAGGTGGAGAATATTATACGTCCCTTCCTTGCGAAGCAGAAATAGTGTTGGAGCCAGACATTTTATTTCCATCTCCGTACACCATGACAAAAAACATTCCTTACACCTGGCTACGTATAACATTAACTGAAGGTAAGTTTCACCAGGTACGAAAAATGGTGGCCGCTATTCATCATCGTTGTAAAAGATTGATACGGGTAAGTATTGAAGATCTTACATTGGGAGATTTACAGCCAGGCTACATCAAAGAAATTGCTGAAAATGATTTTTTTGACTTGCTAAAGATCAGCAATGAATCAAAAGTAAAATCTTCTTTCGCAGATCAATAACAAAAATTAAGCTTGATCAATACCGAACCCACGCAGGCGTAACTGCCGCTGGTGTTGGGCCTAATCTTTCTGCAATACGACGGTAGCGGTCAGCCAGTGTACATAGGTATTCCTGTGCCTGTGCTGCATAATCTTTTAGTCCGGTAAGTCCGGCAATCTTCCATCTTTCCGTCAAGTGACTGATAATATTTGCATAATCCATCGTAGTATAAATACCCATCTTTTCTGTGATCAATGAAAAGCGGGTAAACAAACTGTCTTCATCTGCATTGTCCATTAATAAAGCCGGCATTGTTATCTTTTTCTTCATCATGGTTTGAAAAGCCAGTAATGCACCATCAGGGTCTACTTCAAAAATTTTTGCCATAAAACTTTTATAAGCTTTTTCATGACGGGCTTCGTCACCTGCAATTGTTTTGCAGATTCTTGATAACACATCATCACCGGCTTTATCTGCCAGCTTGCCTGTATTTACATGTGAAATTTTGGTGGCTCTTTCCTGGAAAGAAGTATAGATCATTGCCTGGTAAGGATCTTGCTCGGATTTAGCATCAAAACCATTGGTGATTAAATTATGAATAGTGATTTCCACCGCTTTCATATCAGCCCGGCCAGAGAGATAGAGATATTTATTCAATAGATCGCCATGACGATTCTCTTCTGCCGTCCATGATCTTGACCATTGTACCCAGCCTTTATCACTGGTCATATCTCCCTCTTCATTCACACCCTTTAATAAATTAAAAAATGATTGGTAATTAGGTAATGCTTCTTCAGTGATCATATTGCCCACCAAAGAACTAATTACTTCTATAGGAATAGCATCAGTTCTTTTCCGTAGTTCCGTTAGCTGCTCTAAACCTTCGGCACTTGACAAATCAGGCAAAAAATCAGTAGGCTGCCAGCAAGTTTGCGGATCCACTAAAAAATCATTAACGGCCTGGGCAGCAAAACTTTCTAATCCTGCAACAACTGATGCGTTTTTTTCTAATTCACTTCTTTGCATATTCACTCTATTGATTACCTGTTTGATTATTTGTAAACAGGGATATTAAAATTGATCCATTATATAATAATAGGAGTTATATAATTCTGTTGTGAGTTTATATAATTCACATATTGGGATAATAATGAGCAAAATTTTACGCAGTAAATTTTTTATACCATTACGGTATCAGATAGGTGCATTGCTCCATTGGATATTTTAGCATCCCGTGGCAAAATTTTGATGCTACCAATTTGTATGTTCCCGTCTTTTTCCGTGACTAACAGCTCTTTACCATTTATGGTAGTTAGTTTCTGTCCGTCTTTCAATTCGCTAAAAAGTATTTTACCACTAACGATGTGATTGTTCAGCAGATCTGCCAGCTTTGTCCTGTTCTGAGGTTCCAATAACTGATCCACTATTCCTTTTTCTAATTTTTCAAAAGCCAGGTCGTTGGGCGCAAAGAATGTATAAGGGCCAGTGCTGCTAAGCAACTGATCAATATCTGATGCATGAACTGTTTTTTTTAGTGTACGCATCGTTTTATCTACATTAATTACTTGTGTAATATTTGACATATGTGTTTTTTATATAGGGGCAGAAATGCAGCTATAGGCAGGAAGGTAGTCTTTACTTACCACCCATGCAGTTAAAGTTTAAATACGATAAATCAGTAATTTTAGATCATGCAAAAAATTAATGCCGCCTTATTACTATTGCTTGCCCCTTTGTTGGTGCTACATGCACAGGTTTCGGAGCCAGCAGATAGCGTATTTGTTGTAACACTTAATCAGCAAATAGAGGATTATGTAGTAAAACAACAGGTAGAACCTTTAAGTAAAATTTATGCAGACGACTTTGTGTTTAGCCATGGTTCGGGCAAAGTAGAAGGAAGAGAGGGATGGTTAAAGTCAGTAGCAAAAGGTAATTTCTTATTGCGACAACATGATTCTGTAACCGTGGAAATGCATCAGGAATTAGCAATAGTAAGAGGTAAATTATCGGTACATAAAAATAATAAGGATAAAATAGACCGGTATCATTTAAAATATTTTCGGTTGTATGCATATCGTAATAAGCAATGGCAATTAATATCGCATATAACAACATCAGAGTGGCATGAGAAGTAGCAGTTGCAATAGTTGAAAAGAATATTTAGTTTTTAACTATAAACATTAACCTATGTCTTCTCAACCACCAAATCACAACCAGGGGTTGGTTATCTCCTATCTTACACTTCGAAAAGTGGTAGGTGTTTTAGGAATGCTGCTACCATTTCTATTATTCATTGGTTATTTTTTATTTGAACGGGGTTGCAGCTTTCCACCTTCTATCAGTCATTTTTATTATACAGACCTCGGTAATCTTTTTGTAGGAACGCTATGCGCTGTATCATTATTCATGTTCTCTTATAACGGGCATGATAAAGGAGATATGATCGCTGCAAAAGTAGCTGGCTTGTTTGCCATGCTGGTAGCATTGTTCCCTACTGACTTTGGCACTTATGCGGGTATGAGTTGTTCAAGAATAGTTGATGGAGAAAATAAAGTAGCGAATGTGATTCATTACATATCTGCTACGATATTGTTTGCTACGTTTGCTTTTTTCTCATTGGTGCAATTTACCAAAACCAATAAGCCGGGTCGTATGGCTGGCGCCAAAAAAACGAGAAACGGTGTGTATAAAATTTGTGGTTGGGTGATTGTTTTTTGCATCGCCGGGATTGCATTTGTAAGCTTTGCTCCGGGTAATTTGTATGGAAAAATAAAAGACTTCAAGCCCACATTTGTATTAGAAACGTTGGCATTGCTGGCCTTTGGTTTTTCCTGGCTTATTAAAGGAGATACTTTTTTCCGGGACAATAAATGATCAGCCCACTTGTGCTGCAATATCATCCATATAAATTGACATATGGCTTTCGTCAAAAATACAGTCGCCGTTTTTTAAAAGCAACACCTGTGGCGACTCATGATACACTTTTAATTCGTCTGCAATTTTATTAGACAAAGAACGATAAGCAATTAAATCAAGAAAATGAAAATCAATATCCGGAGGAACGGATGATCTTTCCAATCTTGTTTTAACAGTGCTACTTATTGAACAGCGGGTAGAATGTTTAAAAATAACCTGCGGTCTGGTATGTGATTTTTCTACCAGGGATTTTAATTGTTCTTCTGTTGTAAGTATGGTCCAGATCATAATAGTTTTTTAGGGTTAAAGAAACAAATTCGGCCAACAGCAAAAATACCAGCTTATGGGTAGTAAAATGATAAATTTCAAAGCCTAGTATTACAAGATAGTAACAATCGAAAAATGAAAAAGATGAATGGGGCTAAAAAAATAGTAATGTCTCTGTATGTAATGTTGTTGCTGCAGCAGGTTCAGGGGCAACAATTCAATGTAAAGGATACTTCATTTATCCGGGTGTTTACCACTTTATACAATAGTGCCGGCAATTATTTTAATGAAATAAAAGGTAGGCCCATCGTTAGCACTATGTTTAACGAACCCGACACTATTGGCTACCGGATTAAATTGTTGCCGCTGGGTGTTACAGATTGGAAACACCTAAGTCTTGGTATTGGAAATGAGCTAACGGCTTTTTTTAAACTCGGCGAATATTCAAAAGACAGTACCGAAGTGGCACAGCGGTTCAATGACATGATTGCTTTAATAAAAGAAATTGATACAACAGCTTTCTTCGAATTTGATGATAGCTATTCGGATACAAAAATTAAGGAAGTGAGAATTTGTAGCGGAATTAAAGGTCCTTGTGGTGAAGATGATAAATGGAGAGTCAGCTTATATTTTCATAAAATGTTTGATGATGAATTTAATGTGTCAGTAAATATTGAATCGCACAGGGAATAAGCAAGTAATCTTTCTCTTTTTCAGATGAGAATAAGTTACCTTTTTAGTCACTTTCTGGACAAAAATTGAGAGATTTAGAGAAGGCCTAGACACAAAAAAGCCCTTAGAGTGTATCTCTAAAGGCTCTTCAAGCTCCCCCTGCTGGACTTGAACCAGCGACCCTCTGATTAACAGTCAACGGATTTTGGATTTCATATGATTTCACCTGTTTTATTAGTGCTTTATAATCATGAAATTAGATGAATTATGAGATTAAATTGGACCATAATAAATCAATAATCCTGTGCAAATCCTGTGCAAATTTTATCTACCTTTATGGGACTATGAATACAAATATTGTAGTGTCTCTTGACACACGTCGGTCTAAAAAAGGAGGTTTATACCCTTTAGTCCTTCGTTTAGGACATAATGAAAGAACTACTACGATACCCTTGAAAATTAGCATCGCAGAAAAAGATTGGGATGAGCAAACCCGAAAAGTTAAAAAGACTTATGTAGGAACAGAGTCGGTAAGTCGTATCAATAATATTATCCAGAAGAACAAGGCAGACGCAATGGATATTATTTTAAAGCTACAAGAATCACAGCAGCTTGCTCGATTATCAGTAGTGGAGGTGCGGGATAGAATAGTCAAGAAAAATACATCTACTTCTTTCTTTACTTATGCATCTCAATGTATTGAGGAATTAAAAGGGAGTAATAGGATCGGAACTGCTCGTTCCTATCAAGGTGTATCAGATGTTCTTACTACTTATGTTGATGAAAAAGATTTGTCATTTAAAGATATTACGTTTCAATTCCTCAAGAGATTTGAAAATTATCATCTTTCCAAAGGCAATGGTTACAATGGACTTGCTGTTTACATGCGCACTATACGGGCGATTTATAATAAGGCAATGAAAGAAGGTATTATTGAAAAGGAATTTTACCCTTTTGATGATTATAAAATTCGCACAACCCCCACCGAAAAAAGAGCTCTTGAATGGAAGTTGTTAGCAAAAATCATCGATAAGAAATTGAAGCCAGAACATCCATTGTTTAATGCCAGAAATTATTTTGTGGCTAGTTACATGATGTATGGAATGAATTATACCGATATGGCATTCTTAAAAAAGGAAGACATAGTTGATGGCAGAGTGTTGTATCGGAGAAAAAAGACGAGTAAATTGTATGACATTAAAATAACCCCTGCGCTTGATACGATACTATCTTATTATATTTCTCTCAATAAGGATTCGCAGTTTGTGTTTCCGATATTAAAGAGAGAGCAAATATATCTTCAGTATAAGGACATTCAATGGGATAGGAAACGGTATAATAAAAAGCTTAAAGCACTCGCAACAGATTGTAAGATTGGTGCAAACCTCACCTCGTATGTGAGCCGCCATTCGTTTGCAACACAAGCAATGCTATTGGAAATTCCTTTGAATGCAATTAGCACAATGTTGGGACACTCTAGTTTGAAAACAACCGAAGTCTATTTGAAAAGTTTACCCAACAATATCTTAGATAACTATAACGAGAAAATAATTCAGCAACATTTGAAACCGAACCAACGCAGCAAAGTAAAATAGTCTTGTGTCAATCTCAAAGCGTACCCCAATACCAACTGAGGTGTATCTGAAAAGCATTCCCAATAATGTTCTGGATGCTTACAATAAGGTGATTTTGGCACGTTAATGGCCTTTTGCTTATCAAAAGCTTTTTGAGGTGGTACGTTTTGGGCAAAAGCAATGGATTTTAAGTAATTATGGTCGGTTTTTACGAAGTTAGTTAGCCACTGATGTTAGTAAATACTCGCAGTCATTTTTACGCCAGAGTTCTTTATATTAGCCAGAATTGCCTTATTTTTAAAATAATTCAAAACAATTTCCGTTATTACCAACAAAATATTCATTTATGAAAAGGAGTAAAATTTCTAGCACAGATGCCTCGCTGAATAAGGCGTTTGACAATATCAACTCTGCGGTTGGCTCTGAATTAAATGAAATTGTAAATACCATTGAAAAGGACGGACGAAAGGAAAATCATTCAAAAAATGATTGCGCCAAAGTTATTTCTCTAAATAAGTTAAAAAAGAAGACAAGCCTTGCATCAGTGAGATAAATTCAATTACCTATTTATTTAAATGCTAGCCATACATTCTTTGGCAGGGTAAATGTTGTTTTGGCGGCAGAGAATTGATTGGGTTCCTCTCCTAGAATTAACCTAGTTCTTCGCAATGTGTTAGTCCAGGTCTTCTCCATTACTTCGTCTTTGTAGTCAAGCGGTAAGTCAGCCAAATGAGCAACTTCTTTGTCTTTGGTTAGTCTATGAAACTGCTCTTCAGGCTTTGGTTTTACTCGTATAGCAATTTCAGTGATTGGAGATTGTCTCGTTTGCGGGAAGTATGAATAGGGACCAAATGCCATTAGCCAAGACAATATGGTTCCATGCACTAAAGGAGTCCTTAAAGCTAAAGTTATCCAATCTCCTTTCGTCTGCTCATCCTCAAGAACTATACTTTTACTTTTTAACAACCACACAATTAACCTTGCGATTTCTTCATCCGTTGTGATTTTGCTAAACAATAAACTCAGCACTTCACAAGTTGGATCGTCAATTGCCTCTTGAATTTTAGCATCTATTTGTTTAACTGTTTTGCCACTTTCAATTTCGGTGATACTGCCGATAATTGCGAAATCATACCATCCTAACTCTTCAGCTTTTCGTGCTGCAAGTAATGCGAAGATGCAACCGTTTCTACCTTCTCCATGCCAATGCCGATGAATTATGCTAACATAAGATTTGTTATTCCATATTTCGCTCTCAGTCTTTACCGCTCCTGTTTCTATAAAATAGTTGGCATAATCTTTACGGGTAGGAAATTTTAGATTTCCAAATTGGGCAGATTTTTCAATATTCGGCTGTATTTCCATATCAGATGATTAAACATAAGAGATAAATTTAAATCATTTGAAATTAAAAATTAAAGAATTAGGTTTTGTTTTATAAGCAAAAGTGCTGAATGCAGTAGATGTCTATTTGATTCCTTAAACGACCATGTACTTACTCCTGACGGGTGCGGGAGAGGAATGACTAGTGTAGCTTCTGTTTTACCAGAAAAAGGAGAGAGGTAAAATGATTTGCCAACCACTTTATTCAAGTCAGGCTCCATATTTAACGTGTGTCGTATGGCAAGCTTGCCTACAGGAATCACTACTTTGAATTTATTAATGTTTATTTTTTTAATCAAATATGGCCTATCCCTTGCTATCTCAATTTCGGAAGGGATTTTGTGGCCTTTAGTTGTTTTACCGGGAAAAGCTCTAACAAGTGCATCAAACTCAAAAATGCTTTGCGCATGTTCTTTTGTAATGCTAATCTCCTCTAACCATTTATATAACCTTGTTTTGGAAAAAGGAATTTCATAATTTTTTTCTGGAGGGGCTTGACCTATTATAAGAGCAAGTTTTGAGTTTTGAATTGTTGAGTACTGGGTCATAAAAATTAATATATCACAAATGTTAGATAAACGAAAATAAGCAAACATCAAATTCTGTTTCAAATAAAAAAGCCTACTCATCGAGCAGGCTTTTGATGCTTCTAACTTTCAAATCAGAATTTCGGGTTATACAGCCTCATCTTTTGACTCACTTTCAAGATTTGGCTGGTTAAGGATAAAATCAACCGCCCGTTGCGCCATTCCAGAAGCTTGCACAATAAACCGTTTATCATCCTTTAATTTCGAAAGCCACCCCTTGATATACGCCGCTGAGTTTTTTAATTCCTCAGACTTAAGTATACCGGTAAAAGAGGAGAGATAGGCAGACCCAAGTTCAGCTATTAATTCTTCCATACTGTACGCATCACCACCTGTTCAAACGTTTTTCTGAACCGGTACTATGCACCAGTTCATGAAAAAGAGTAGAATAATAACCTTCACTGCTTTTAAACTTTTTAAGGCTTGGTAAAACAACATGATCTTTCTCTATGTCGTAAAAAGCCTGATTGCCAGTAAAGATTAAAAGGGGGCTGTTCGGCATACCGTTGATGATTGCTTCACATTCGGCAATACTGTTATGCTCTCTCTGAACAAGTGGTTCAGTAATGGTTTCGGGTATATCCCGGCATTGGGAAATATTGAACACTTTGTAGTAGCGAAGAATTGGAATTTTCTTTTCGTCATCTGTCGCATCCTCTTTTTTCTTAGCTGCTTTCCAATAGATAACGACATGGCCATGTTCGCCTTGCTTCACCGAAGCACCAATCTTTTTTAATTGATCCCAGGTGAGGAAAAGATTGCGTTCATAGTTCAAGGATAGCAATAGCCATAAGTTAATACCACGATAAGGCCGCTTGCTTAATAGATTTGCGGGAATACCATTATCAATCCACGGTTTTTTCCAAGGGACAGTTCCGGTTTCGAGCAATTCAATAATGCGATTAGTGACGATTGCATAGACATCCACCTTAGTGGATGAAGTGTTGTTTGAGTCCATAATTTGGAGTATTTAATTGTTAAAAGAACTGATACAAACAACAGTGTATAGAAATCAAGCAATGGATATAAGGGAGGGGAATTTGCGTGTAAGACAAATGGTGGGGAAAAAAAGTACAAACGCATATGTTAGCCCCGACATTCGTGCCATCTTTAGCCTTCAGATGCCCGAGGCATGTTCGTTAGAACATCTGCACTTATTCTGACTAACTGCGTTTGTATGAATTTAATCGTGTCTAAACTGTACTAGGTCTTTATAATCACTAGGAATCGGTAATCTATTTTGAACTATATTTTCAATTCGTTTGCAAATGCTTGCAATACGAGTTGTAGACAAATTAGCTTCTCTTGCAATGGTTGAAAACGGTAGGCCGCGCTTCCAAGCTCTATAAATGCTTTTATTTCTAGGCACTAGATCCTTCTTAGGTTTATCTGGATTACACCCAGTATTTATTAGAAGATTCCGATAGAAATCAATCTGTTTTCTAAGCTTTCTTTGTTTAGTTCTCGCAATTTCTAATTTTTCCTGAATTTGACTTGGCGTCATATTTTATTATGCTGTTCAATTGCAGAGTTACGAGCATGTGCGGGAACCTAGTTTATCAATCGGGATAAAGAATTTATCTATCGGGATTTTTAACACTATTCTAATCACATAAAGTAGGGAGGTTTGCCTAATATGCAAATACCGTTGAAAACAAAAACAAGACATAGTCCTGCTTTTGTGACTTACTATTTTTCTTTCTCTTTAAGGACAGCCACCGCTACCGCTTCAAATACTTTATGATAATACTTGTTTTTATTCCGCATCTCTTTCCGATAACAGATAGAAAGTTGAGGGAATAATTCACAGAGAGTTTTCATAAGTACTTTTTTGCTTTTCTTTTCTTCCGGGGGACAAAAAGAATGTATCGCTTCGGCTTGTACTTCACAGACCGGGATATTCTTTGATTTAAAGTATGTTCGAAGAGTGGCGATAAGCTCTTGATACGCTTTAGTTTGATGATGGGCATAGGGGATTGACAAAACGACTCTTTTAATACAGTATTGCCGCACACACGGCTCCAGGCTGGTGATTATCGCTGTTACTTTCGACGGTGACCAGGATGATTTATGAAGACGAATAAAATAGTCTAATAAAGCACCCTCTGAGATAATTGCTAATCCTAGGAGCCGTGTGTTCGTACTAATGCCCAGAATCGCCATTGCGGCTATTTTGGTTGATAAGGAAGGTATAGAGAGCAGCCCGGCTTCGCCTGATTTTGCTCTCTTCAAGAGACATTACTTTATTGAGTATCCTTCGGAGGAACTCTTCTTTATATTTTCTGGCATATTGCAGATGGAGCGTAATAGAATCTCGATCCTTTAATGTTTCCGCTATCTCATTGGCCAGCTTTATTTCATTGGGATGATAATCTTGATACATAGAAATTATGTTATTGATAATACTGCTTAATTGAATCGGAACTAAACGATACGTTCTTTTTATCATTCGTTATCGTTCGTTTATATAGTCAGATTTTTTAAAACTACACCCGACACAAAAAAGAGAGAAAAGAAAAGGACATCAAATGTCCTTTTCGCTTTTGATGTCGATAACAACATCAAAACAATTTAAGTACTCATAAATACATTGATTGATTACTACTAAACGGCCTACAATCATCAGCCAACAAACACGGCTCTGAACCAATCTGATTCCAGAGGTCTTCAAAAAGTTCCTGTGGCAGGGTTTGGTAAATCCGTGAAAGACGGAAGACTTGGAGCAGTCCTGGAATAGCTACACCATGCTCCCAACGAGAGAGGGTGCTGGTATCAGCAAGACCAAGGATACGAGCTACTTTCTTTTGAGAAAGACCACTGCAACGCCTGAACATTTTTAGTCTGTTAGGAAATCGATTATTTTCCATTCATAAAGTGTATGAAAAGAAGTGAATGGAGATAAGGGAGGGGAATTTGTTTTTAAGGCAAATCTGGGGATAACTATAGTTTTTAATATATTGAAATATTAATTATTCTAAAAAAAGTATGGAGTCCTGCATATACTGTGATAAAAAAGGTGAAAAGCTAACTGATGAGCATATTGTTCCATTGGGTTTAGGCGGGGATATAGTTTTACCTAAATGCAGTTGTTTGGAGTGTAATAAAAAGACTAGTCGCTTTGAGAACTTTATTTTAAGAGGGCATTGGCTGGGTATAAGAAAAAAATTGCAAACTGGTAGTCGAAGGAAAAGTCAAGAGCCCCAAAAGATAAAAGTTAAATTAGCAACACATAAGGGAGAGGTGATTGAGGGTACAGTACTTTCTGAAGATTGTAACTTTCAAATTATTTATGATTTATTTCGACCGGCTCTTTTTGACCTATCTGTTGTGATTCAAGATATACCTTATGCGAGAAGGATGGGCATGGTTGAATTAAATATTCAAGGGCCATCATTTTTAACTACCCAATCTGGCAACAGAGTTACGATTCAACCCGGCTGGCAAATTCAATATTTTATACATGAATTTACAGCGGAGCATTTCTTTAGATTTTTTGCAAAAATGGCTCATGGATTTGTTATAAAGGAGAAGGGTGAGAATGCTTGTAGTAGATATTTTTTAAAGAAAATAATCTTAGGCGAAACCGAGGAGGCTATGAAGTATATTGGTAGCGCCCCTATAGAAATGCAAGGAACCAGGCTTCCTAAATTAAATAGATTTCACTCCTTGCAGATTGTTGAAGTAGATAAGTATTTAACTGTATTAGTACAGTTATTTAATATGGGTTCATTTGAACCACAGCCGATATACCAGGTTGTAGTTGGTGAAAAAAGTATTGCATAAACAAAAAACACTTCTTATGAAGTGTTTTTAAAATAAATCTAACTGTATCGAGTCGTCTTTTTTTCTCTCACTAAATGGTGTTTGGTCAAGAATAATGCTTTCCGAAGAACTTTTCTTCTTTCCTTTCTCAAACGAGTTTTTCTGCAAGTACCATAATCTTGAATCTTCTTTTGTTTCAATCTTAAATATGCCCAGAGGAAGAAATGAAACCCTGTAAGCAATAACAAAATCGTCTGGCATTAGAGCATTGGCACAAAGTACTTCACTATTAAATACTCCATTAAGGAATAGGTTTAGTGCAGTCATCTTTACACAAGTCCGGTCAATATCTATACCGTAATATTCATGCCCAGGACCATTTGCTTTGCTGGCTGCAATAAGCATCCTTCCAGAACCGCAGGTGGGATCAACAATTCTAAGAGTTTTTTTCTCGCTACTATTTTCTTGCACAGCTATAGCCATAAACTGACAAACAGGGAAGGGGGTAAAATACTGGCCATTTCTCCCATTAGAGATATGTTGCTCAAAGAATTCACCTAGTACATCATTCCCAGCAGAAGAAGAAAACCGTTCTTCCATTTCTATTACCAAAGACGCAAATGCTTTAGGAAATTCATGTCGAAGTTCTGAGTCTTTGTATTTAGCAATAGTTTCCAGGTATTCATCCTCATACCATGATTTTTTGGTTACAAGGTTTTGAGTACAAGCTGCCATAGCTAAAGTTACAAAATCATCAAAAGCGGTAAATAAAGAGAAAAGTTGACCGATAGAAAAAATTGATTCAGCAAATAAGTGCTTTGAAGGAGCAGCAGTATTGGCTTTCATTCTTTTTTTGGATGCCATAATATTTTTTGCAAGTATTGTAGCAAACAAAATCGGGTAAGTCAGCCCTAAAAAGGCCCCAAGGGCTAAAATATACCACTAAAGTGGTATATACGTTCCTTGTTTTTCAATTTCTTTTATTGGAGATTTGAATACAAGTTTTAATACATCATTCCTTAACCAATTAAACCTTTTACAATGGCAAAGAAAACCTCTGTCTATTTCCAAATAATTAGAAACAATTTTGTCGCACTCTTTTCAATAAAACACCCAAAAGGAATAAGGTATGTTAAGACGATTAATGAATTGGGAAAATGGTAAGCTCTAAAAATATTCGAGGGATTCGATTTCCTATTGTTCAACATAAGATGAAGTAGTTCTTTCAACAGGTTGTTTAATAACTTTCAACTTTTTTATGAATACTTTCCTGGAGACCGGTATTTCTTTAGTACTAATTTTCTTTATTTTCAGCATCATTACCTATGTAATACAGGAACTGATTGCGGTAAACATGAAGTATCGTAGCAAAATGCTGTGGAAATCCATGTCACAACTCATGGATGGATTTATATTGGAAGGCCGCATAAAATTGATGAAGGCTCTACCAACGCAGACTACTACTAATACCAATACTTTCTATAATCATTCCCAGATACAAACCTTACAGAAAAATTTAAACCGGCGACCTGATTATATACCGGCGGCCAACTTTGCCTTGGCTGTAATGGACATAGTGGCAAAGAAAGCTGCGATAAAACAAAATGATTTATTTAAAGATTTTCAGACAGGACTGCAAACATATGTAGCTAATGATGGAAACCTGTATCAAGTGCTGAAGAACCTGCTGGCTACATCTGCTGATATAAAAGAATTACAAAAAAATATCGAAGATTGGTTTAATAATTATATGAACCGGGTAACAGGCTGGTATGAGTCGCAAACGGTGGTATCAGTAAGGCTGATTGCTGTAGCTCTTACACTGATTTTTAATATCAATGTTATCAAACTGGCTAAAGTAATTTATAAAGATGGGAAGTTACGGAGCAGTATGGTGGCCATGTCAGAAAGAATAGTTGACCATCCTGAAAAAGTTACTCCCTATTACACAAAAACATTTGAACAGCTAAATGAAAGTAAAAAGGCAGGGTTTTTAAAAAGACTGTCTGAAGCATCTACGGATTCACTAAGAAAAAGTATTCAGACTGAAATGGATACTGAGATGGGGACATTGGCAGATCAATACACTAAAAAAAATCGTACTGTTATAGATTCATTAACTATGGATTTGAAATCAGTTGGTTTACCATTAGGTTGGAAACATGATTCCTGGAAACAGGATGTACTAAGAGGCCAGATAAATGGTAATGCTATTATTAGTTTTTTCATTGCACTTATGGGATGGATCATCGGTGCCTGTTGCATATCAATGGGTGCACCATTTTGGTTTGACATGTTAAATAAATTGGTGAATGTTAGAAGAAGCGGAGTAAAACCAAGTAAGTGAATTTTAGTCAAGGAAAGAAAATCGCCAAAGAGGTAATGAAAATTTTCAGCACAATGCCGGGATTTTTCTAATTCAGTGGTTATGTTTAAAAACAAAAAGAAAATTTTAAATTTTATCAATGGAGACTGATAGTGTATTTATTCCGACTACAGAAGTAAAGCCTAAGCAGCCAATTATCAATTGCCATGCACATATTTTTACCGGCGATCATGTGCCACCCTACTTGGCTAAGTCTATAATTGTCGCCCCTTTTTATAAGTTGTTTAATTTTCAGTGGATATTTTTTTGGTTTCGAAAATATTATAAGAAAAAGGATACAAAACGATTTGATGGCTCTCAAAATCTGGAGGCAAGAACAAAATTTCAGAATGAAAAAAAATACAAAAAAAAGTATGTCCACCATTTTTTCAATTTTATCATAAGCACTTATCTTACCGTGTGGGCTATAGATATACTATTACACTGGCTCTTTACTATACCGACTTGGCCTCCTTGGCTGGCAAAATTTTTACAAAATTCCGACGATGTGTTGCACAAAATATATTTGCCCCTCAACAATATTTGGCTTCAGGTTGTACTAATTTTGTTCGTATTCTTGTTTTTTAAGACAGGGCGCAAGTTGATAAAAGCATTGTTGAAAGCTGGCATATACATTTTTCGGAATGTACCCAGCAAGCAAATCAAAGAACTGTATGACCGCTATATTACTATAGGCCGCTTCGCTTTTCATAATTTCCAATCAAAAACATTAGAGGATCTGGAAGAACAATATCCGGAAGGAACAGGTTTTGTTATTTTACCAATGGATATGATGTTTATGAATGCCGGCTTTCCGAAGAAAAGCTATATCGACCAAATGCAAGAACTTGCCCAAATAAAAGCCAGAAGAGATAATATCTATCCTTTTGTATTTGTTGATCCCCGGCGCATAAAAGAGGACAAAACTTATTTTGATTATAAAGTTGAAAATGGAAAAGTGGTACTGAAGGATTGCTTTATTAAAGATTATATAGAAGGGCATAATGTAAAAAACGAAGACGGTGAAGATATTGGCATCGTAAAATTCAGTGGCTTCAAAATATACCCAGCATTAGGTTACTATCCCTTTGATCCTCTTCTGTTGCCTGTATGGAAATATGCGGCACAGCAAGGATTACCCATACTTACACATTGTGTGCGGGGGCCGATGTACTACCGAGGGAAAAAGAAAGGAGAATGGGACTATCACCCAATTTTCCAAGAATTAATAAAGCCCGTGCCAAAAGGGACGAAAGTAACGGAAGAACATTTTACAAATATTCTTTTGCCCCAAACAAAAAACGATGAGTTTGCTTCCAACTTCACCCACCCTATGAACTTTCTCTGCCTTCTTAAAAAAGAATTTTTAATAAAGGCAGTAGAGATTGCTATGGAAGAAGCCGATGCCGGTACGAAACAAAATCTTAAGGACATGTTTGGTTACAATGGTGCTGTGCCTGCTAATGATAAAGTTCCCGCTATCGCTGCCAACATCACAACCGGGCTCGATGATCTTAAATTATGCTTTGGACATTACGGTGGTAATGATGAATGGATTAACTATTTTGAAAAAGACAGATTCAACCACAGTGCACAAGTAGCAAGTTATCCGGAGACAGGGATTGATTTTATATTTAAAGTCGGCAAAGGCCCTAAAGTAAGATCGTTGGGAAAACCTGAACAATTATGGAAATACACAGACTGGTATTCGATCATCAGCAGCATCATGTTGCAACATAAAAATGTGTATGCAGATATCAGCTATATACTTCATGCGGATGCGAACATATTGCCCCTCCTAAAGCAAACGCTGCAAAATAAAGGACTACGGGGAAAAATATTATATGGTACAGATTTTTTTGTAGTACGAAACCATAAAAGCGATAAAAATATGCTGGCCGATATGATGGGTGGGCTGGATGAAAAAGATTTTGATGTAATTGCAAGAGAAAATCCCCGCAAATTTTTAAACCTGCCCTGATCAAAAAACAGAAACCTTATTTGTCAACCATAATATTTTATTTATGACAAAACCCCGCTACCGCTGCCTAAGAGGCTATACCATTGACCCAGGTTTTTCTACCCGGCTTGATACGATGGTGATCAACGAATCTATTTATAAAATAAAATGGGAAGATCTGGAGCCTGGCCCCATTGGCGAATATCTGGAAATAATTGACTTCGACCCTGTCAACTATTGTTTTTACGAACCGGTTGACCTGGATTCAAAAGAAATACTAGGGATGAGTGGGCTTGCCCCAAGCGAAGGCGATGCACAGTTTCATCAGCAGTTTGTATATGCTGTCATTATGCAGACGATAGAAAACTTTGAAAAAGCATTGGGTCGGAAAATAATCTGGCGTTCCAACCTGGTATGGAAAAACGGAAAGGCCGATGAAGCACAGGAGTATGTGCAAAAGCTCAGAGTATATCCTCATGCCATGATGGACTCCAATGCTTTTTATACATCAGAAAAAGTGGCTTTATTGTTTGGTTATTTCCAGGCGGCTAATAAAATAGAAGGGTCTAACTTTCCGGGTGGTGCGGTGTTCACCTGTTTATCGCCTGATATAGTTGCGCATGAAACTACTCATGCAATTCTCGACAGTATGTATCCCCGTTATATGGAAAACACTAATCCGGATGTGCCTGCTTTTCATGAAGCCTTTGCAGATATAGTTGCTTTGCTGCAACGGTTTTCCAATACCAAATTACTCGAACACCAGATTGAGCAAACAAGAGGTCGATTAGATGAGTATAGCATCATGGGTGAACTGGCTACACAATTTGGCCAGGCATTGGAAACCGGCAGAGGGGCATTGCGAAGTGCCATTGGCGAATACGATAAGAAAACAGGTAAGTGGAAAAAGATAAATCCTAACCCGGCTGCTTATCAGAATGCAATGGAAGCACATGACCGTGGTGCCATATTAGTAGCAACCGTCTTTGAAGCTTTTATGCGGTTGTATAATTTTCGTGTGCAGGATCTATTAAGGATAGCCACACAAGGCTCTGGTATTTTACCACAAGGTTCCATCCATCCTGACCTTGTAAAAAGGCTGGCTACCGAAGCATCCGACATTTCATCACACCTGCTTTCTATTTGTATAAGAGCATTGGATTACTGTCCCCCTATTGATATAACTTTTGGCGACTACCTCCAGGCATTAATAACTGCCGACACTGACCTTAGCCCGGAAGATAATAATGGTTACCGAGTAGCATTGATAGATTCTTTTAGGGCCTGGGGCATTTTTCCACAACGGGTAAAGACTTTATCAGTATATAGTCTGAGATGGTTTCCTCCACAGCTAACCGCCAAAGAAGATCTAGCGATGAGCCTGATGGCAGCACATATAAAAGATGATATAAGAGAAATAAGCCGGTTAACAAATCGGGAATTGATTGCTGCAAAATATAAAGTCCTGCAAAAAAAATTACATACAATACTTGATAAGCCCATTACTACTTTGGATAAAAAATGGAAATCCAGTAAGCTGAAGCAAAAAGACTGGGATGGATTCTTAAAAAATATTGGCGTTGTAAAAAATATTAAGCCTTATTCAATACCTTATAGCGATGGCATACTTCGATTTTCTGCTAATCCAAAATTAGAAGTACATAATGTAAAACATGCATTTCGTAAGGGGCGGGAAGACCAGCAACTAGAGCAGGTTATTATCAGCCTTACTCAAACACATCGGGTAGAAAGTGGTGAGTACCGAGGATTCAAATTCAGGAGTGGTTGCACCATAATAATAAACATACTAAATGATGTGATGAATGTAGAATACATTATTCTGAAAAGATTTGATAAGGATGTAAGGCTTATCAAACAGGCCGATTATCAATTGGGCATTGGAGCCAGTATGACGATGCCAATTTCCAGCTATGATGACCCCAGGAAAAGTATAAACCTGAATTTTCAAAACCTTCATGCCCACTAATCAAAAAATAATTACTATGTCAGTATCTGTAAATATAAAAATGTACCGGGTAGGCGAACTGGGAGATTGCTTTCTTCTCTGCTTTACTAACGGCCCGGAAAAAACTCATGTATTGATTGACTGTGGTTCCTTCTGGAACAATGAAGAATCAAAAGAACGGCTGAAAGAAATTGCTGCTGATATAAAAAAGCAGGTGACCGGGCAAAAATTAGATGTGATAGTTGGTACCCACCAGCACAACGATCATATGTCAGGCTTTATACATGCAGAAAGCATATTTAAAAGCATAAAGCCAGAACAGGTTTGGCTTTCCTGGTTAGATGATCCAAACCCGGATAATAAGCTGGGAAGAAAAATTGGAGAAGATTATAACAACTATCTTACTAATCTGCGCCACATTAGCAAACAACTAAACAGTAGTTTTTTTGCGGGTAATCATGAACAAAAACAAAAAATAAACGACCTGCTTGGCTTTTATGGCATCAATAAGAATGAAAGGGCCAATGCAAAAACTGATAAGTTTCCTGCTGAAATACCAGCCCGGGCCAGAGAGGCATTGCAGAAAATGGGAAAAAAGAAACCAGCCTATCTTTCACCAGGAGAAGTGTTCAACCTGCCTGGGATAACCGGCGGTGCTGTAAAAGTGTATGTGCTAGGACCACCCAAAAGTGAAGACCACCTATATAAAAAAGAACCGAGGAAAGATGAAACCTTTGACCATAAATTGGCCATCAATGCAGTTACGGCAGAGAGAATGCTTAGTGCTATGAAAAAATTAACCGGCACCACAAAAACAAAAAATGACGATGCACCTTTTCCTTTTGATGAACCTTATCGCAAGTCAAAAGATTTGGACAAAGTGGAAAAACTTTATAATAAAGAAAAATGGCGGCAGATAGAATTGGATTGGCTAAATCAGGCAGAGCAATTGGCACTTTGGTTAGATGGCTTTACCAATAACAGCAGTTTGGTATTAGCATTTGAAATTGTAAAAACAAAAAAAGTATTGTTGTTTGCTGCTGATGCACAGGCTGGCAACTGGCGGTCGTGGAAAGAAATAAAATGGAAAAAAATGCCTGCTGATTTTAATTGGATTACGCTGATGAAGAATACCGTTCTATACAAAGCAGGCCATCACGGCAGCCATAACTCAACACTGAAAGAGGGACTGGATAACATGACCCATGAAGAACTGGTAGTAATGATACCGGTAGAAAGATCAGACCCCAACCTTACCAAGAAGAAAGATCCCTGGCAAATGCCAGCTACTAACCTGTATAAAGAAATGAAAAAAAGAAGCCAGTACAGGATCATACGCATGGATGATGGAATTTCAAAAGCAAAAGCTTGGGGCAAACTACTTCATCAGCCCTCTAAAAATGATTTGTATTGTGAGTATGAAATAAAGGAATGATAAAAAATATTCTTTAATACAATTTTATATTTCTAAAATTCTAAACCAAGAAAATTTTTACAATATAATCTAATTGTATTTTTTATAAACAAGTGTTGCTGAATCAGGTAAGCGGATATGCTTTTAGGGAAATTTGATACAACTTGATAAAGACTGCTTACAATATGATTGCAGTTTCAGTCATTCAAAAATAGCATGAAAAAGGTATAACACTCGCTGTAAGGTTTAAAAAATATATTGAAATTTAGGTACGAACTTTTAAATTATAAATTGAAATGAAGGAGAAAATAAAAGAAGCATTGAGACAACTGTTAGAATCGCCAGATTTAGATTCTAAGGTAAGCTTTACGTATACAAATAAAAAGAAGGATAAATCATTTATTGCTGAAGTAGCATATAAGGAGAATGATGAACCAGAAATCTCTTTGGTTTCTTATAACGGATATAACAAGTATTATGTTTCTACTAATTTGAAGCATTTTCTTGATGAGCTACGTAATAGCTCTAATTCTTATACCCAGCCGGGAGATATCATCCTAACACGAAAGTATATTGTTGACCCGCCAGCGCCAGGTGCTATCGTTACTTTAAGCAGTGATACTTATTATTATTCCGTAAACGGTGGGTTGATGTCATGCAATGGCGATCAGTTAGGAACTAGCCTTCAGGCAAAATTTATAAAAATAATTAATGCCAAATGTAACCCTAATAGTGGAATTATGGCATATAGTCAATTTAAACTTTTATAGTATGAAAGCTTTCAAACAAGTATGGTGCGTTATAATTTTTTCTCTTTTTCTTTCGGCTTGCGCAAAGCCTCTTATCAGCAATCTTCAAAAAGGCAGCTATCAGTATTTAACTACAACAGATGATGTGTTGAAAGTTTCGGTCAGTGTTCTGCCGTTACCAAAACCTGTCGAAGAGCAGGTGAAACCAAAATTATTTTTGGATTTAAGAGATTCTCTTCCTCATATCTATATGAAAATCCTGTCCTCTAAAGTAGCAGAACCGGATAAACTGATTGGATATCTCACAAAGCCTTTGGCTGAAGAAGCGAAAAGCACTCCTAAGAAGAAAGAAACTGATTTTACTTTTTATAAGGTAAAATTTTCATTTTCTAATTTAAAGAAATACTATAATGACATTAAATATATGCATCCCAATACCAGACTGGAGTATCTTACCACATCTTTAAATATTCCTGATAAAAGTGCAATTTCATTTTATAATATTGATAAATTGGAAAATGAGTTTGACGAAATCGATTTGGGTACTTTATCCAGAGATCAAACAGTTTCTCTGAATGCTAAAATAGCCGGAGAGTTGGGGGCGGGGAGTAGTTCAACGAGTGTTTCAGGTAACAAAAATGTAAACACTGCAAATGATCAGACGGTAAGTAAACAAAATGTGTATGATGGCAAAGGAAATGTAATCGGAACAATGGATAATTCTGCTATATCTGGCGGAAATAAAGAATCAACTTCAACAAATACTACTACCTCTGATGCAAAAGGGAAAGGTACTGGCGAAGTTGGCTATTTAAATACTCAAAGTATCAAAGAGGCGATAGCTGTAAAGTTGAAGAGGTTAAGAACAGGATTTCATTTTTCCCCTGGCAAATTAATCATTGCACAGAGGGGGCGTCCTTTGGGAGACATTTCCGATAACATCTATATTAGTACAACATTAAAAGTATCTAATCCAACAAATGTTTTTAGTTTAAATGTCTATGATTTTCAAGCACTTTTTAATTCGAGCAACGAACCATCAAAGGCTTCAGAGATTACCTTTTCTTCAAGAACGGTAAGTTTTGTGCCTTGTGATAAAGCAGAAGATATTACACTGACCACTGATTTTGAGGGTGCTATTCGAGCAGTTCAAAGTGATAAGAAAAATCCTGGTGTAAACGCTTTAGAATACGATGATAAAGTTATTTTTTACAAATTTGGAAATACAAAAGGGGATAATGTTGTGTTCGATAAAAATTTATATTGTAAAAATGCCTATAAAATAATTGCAAAGGATAAAAATGGTAACAACCTGGTTCTAAAGATCGCTGTCCCTGTTCCAGAGGAACTTGATATTTTTATTGATGATAAACCAGAATTGTTGCTTCAATGGATCATTGAACAACTTGTAAGCCCTGTAGCTTCAAATTTGGCTACTAATAAGTATAAAATGTATTTTGAAAATATCGTTAATAAAAGTAGAATATACCTGGTGAATAATACTTTAACTGCTACAGATATCAATATCCTGAAAGAATTAACTGATATTAAAATGGAAAAACGTGTGCAATGAGAACTGTAAGGTCCTAGCCATGATATATACTTCCTAATTTGCGTGAGCAGTAGATAGGCTACTAACGAGTCTCACCAGCATATCTATAGATTCCTGAATAGTAGTGTTACTTTTTAATAGTTCGGAAAGCCAGGTCTTTGGGTCACCAAAGACAACAGAATGGTCAGCCAAGAACTCAAAGCCTTTTTTACATTGAAACAAAAGGGTTTCTCCGGAAAGAGTGAGTTCGGAAAACAGTAATGTGATAATTTGCTTTTTTTCATCAGGATTTGCTAATAAGTAAGTAAAATAAAGGTCTTTTACAAGTTCGGAAAGAGTAGCTAAATCCTTTACTACTTCGTGCATTGAAGCATCAGATGCTTGTATTTTGATTGACAAATCATTCAAGGATTGATTTAATTTAGTTTCTTCTGATAGAAAATCTTCAGGTGTATATGCACCAGTTCTCAAAAGAGTAAGTTTATTGACTCTTAAATATGTTAATTCTTCACGAATTTTCTTTTGCAGCCTTTCGTTTTGCTCAAGCTCTTTAATTCGTTGCCCTTCAAATATTTCAACATCAGATATTATTCGGTTATTTAATTCATTAAGTTCTGTATCAGAGTAATAGAAAGTACTTATAAGTCTGCCGATGGAAGCCTCTATAAAGTCCGAGTTAATATTTCTTTTTAGGTTTATGCATTCTTTCGAACACCTGGCTCCGTAATAATGAATCCCTTTTTGTTCATAAGGAGTATAAACACGACCACAAGAAGCACAACGAAGTAACCCTCTGTATGGATAATCCAGTTTGTTTGTATAATAGATACTTACTTTTTTACCAGTTAAAACATGTTGCA
>LNFM01004935.1_pt1 | contig 26926 bp, 25 predicted proteins | sample 596031 | NCBI WGS metagenome assembly LNFM01 (sample SAMN04254537, study PRJNA301005) | activated carbon metagenome | isolation source: dual media filters at the Ann Arbor, Michigan drinking water treatment plant | place: USA: Ann Arbor | reverse complement strand
GGCTAACGCGCGCGCAATGGGAATCTCATGGCCAATAAAATGCTTATTGACGCCACCCACCCGGAGGAAACCCGGGTCGTGGTCGTCCGCGGCAATCGCGTCGAGGAATTCGACTTCGAATCCGCAAATCGCCGTCCGCTTCGCGGGAATATCTATCTAGCGAAAGTCACGCGCGTAGAGCCATCGCTGCAAGCCGCCTTCGTCGACTACGGCGGCAACCGGCACGGCTTTCTCGCCTTCGGCGAAATCCACCCGGACTACTATCAAATCCCGGTCGCAGACCGGCAGCGCCTCATTGAAGAAGAGCAGCGCGCGGTCGAAGAATCCGAGCAGCGCCGCAAACGACGTCATAAGGCGAAGGCCGCAGACGGCGCGGAAAGCATTTCCGAAGACGCCGAGCATCCGGATCACTCCGAACATCATGACGATCATTCCGAAGATATGCATCGGGAAGACCAGCAGCCGGATGAACCGTCCTACCATCAGGACGAGCAGCCGGAGCAGGTAGAAACTCTACACGCTGAGACAAACGAAGGCGAGCAGCCCGCGTCTCACGAAATGCAGGCGAGCAGCGACGGCGAAAACGAAGCCGGCGACCGCCAAGTTTCCCATGTCGAAGAAAGCCCCGCCGAAGACACCCCCGCGCCGGAAGTCGTGGAGTCGGTCGTCAGCGGCGACGCGTTGGAAGAAGTGCCGGAGCGCGCACCGCGCCGCCACCGCACCTACAAAATTCAAGAGGTCATCAAGCGCCGCCAGATCATCCTGGTCCAGGTCGTGAAAGAAGAGCGCGGCACCAAGGGCGCGGCCCTCACCACGTATCTTTCGCTGGCCGGCCGCTATTCGGTGCTGATGCCGAACACCGCGCGCGGCGGCGGCATCTCCCGCAAGATTACCGACGGCGCCGACCGCCGCCGGTTGAAAGACCTCGTTTCCGATCTCGAAGTGCCAGAAGGTATGGGCGTGATCCTGCGCACCGCGGGTGCGGCGCGCACCAAGACCGAGATCAAGCGCGACTTCGAATATCTCCTGCGCCAGTGGGAGCAGGTTCGCGAGCAGACGCTGAACTCGACCGCGCCTGCCCTCGTCTATGAGGAAGGTTCGCTCGTGAAGCGCGCGATCCGCGATCTCTATAATAAAGACATCGACGATATCATCGTCGCGGGCGACAACTCGTTCAAGGACGCCAAAGAGTTCATGCGGATGCTCATGCCGAGCCACGCAAAGAACGTGAAGCCGTACCGCGACACGCTGCCCGTGTTCTCACGTTTCGGCGTCGAGCATCAGTTGGACGCGATGTTCTCGCCGGTAGTGCAGCTTAAATCCGGCGGCTACATCGTGATCAACCCGACCGAAGCGCTGGTTTCGATCGACGTGAACTCGGGCCGCTCTACCCGCGAGCACAACATCGAAGACACCGCGCTCCGGACCAATCTCGAAGCCTCGGAAGAAATCGCGCGCCAGCTTCGTCTGCGCGATCTTGCCGGTCTCATCGTGATCGACTTCATCGACATGGAAGAGAACCGCAATAACCGCGCGGTCGAGCGCAAGATGAAGGACTGCCTGAAGCACGATCGTGCACGCATTCAGGTCGGCCGCATCTCGCATTTCGGCCTCATGGAAATGTCGCGGCAGCGCATTCGTCAGGGCGTCTTGGAAAGCTCCACGGAAGTCTGCCCGACCTGCGGCGGCACCGGCCATATGCGCTCGGTCTCGTCGGTCGCGCTGCATCTGCTGCGCGCGCTCGAAGAGCAACTCCAGAAATCGGCGGCGAACGATCTCATCGTCCGCACGCGTCCCGATACCGCGCTCTACCTCCTGAACCACAAGCGCGCGCATTTGCGCGACCTCGAAGGCCGCTTCGGTGTCGCGATCATCGTGCAGTCCGACGGCACGCTGTCCGGCCAGCAATATTTCGTGGTCGAAAAGGGCGGTGCTGCGAGCGGTGTTGCGAACCCGACGCTTGCGCGTCCCGGCTCGGAAATGTCGCTCGACGACTACAACGATCCCGATGACGCCGTTGAAGACGACATTGAGGAAGAAGAATCGGAAGAAGTCTCCGCCGAAAGCATCGAAAGCACTGAAAATGCGGAAGGCGAAGAACAGCCGAAAAGCGGTGAGCAAGATGCCCGGCGCCGCAGGCGGCGCGGCCGCCGCGGCGGACGCGGACGCGAACGCACCGAAAAACCGAACCGCGATCCCTCGCCGCGCGCAGACACCGCCGACGGAGAAACGCAAAGAGAAGAACTCGCGGCAGGTGAGACGCAGCCGGTGAGCGAAGGCGACACCGCGCACGAACGGCATCACGCCGAAGGCGACGGCCAGCAGCCGCAAAGCGACGGCGAACGGAAACGCCGCCGGCGCGGACGCCGTGGCGGACGCCGTAATCGCCGCGATCGTCCTCAGAACGGCGAGCAGCCGCGTGCGGAGCAAAACGACGCGAACGGCAATTTCACTTCGGCGGAGTTCGACGAGATCGACACCACACCGCAACCGGAGACACGCGAACCGCAGCCGGAAGCACGGCCATCATTCCCGGTAAATCCGGGGACCGCGCCGCAATTCGCAACCGAGCAGCCCGCTTCGACGCCCGCACCGGAACACGCCGCGGACGGCGCGCAGAAACGCCGCTCGACCGTACGCGAAGCGCCGCCCGCCGCGCGTTTCGACGACGGCGCCCCGTCCGGTTCGGTCTATGAACGGACGGACAGTCCGCCGCTGGCGTCCGAAAACGGGGATCAGGAAAGCAGCCCTGCCCCTGGCACTTCGTCGTCCAAAAAAGGCTGGTGGCGGCGCTAGTCGTCCAATTCCAACATTCGCACGCGGGTGCCGCGGCGCTTTTTTTGCGAATGTTGGAATTAAAGGACCACTAGCAAACATATAGGTTTTCAGTGGAGTTTTGGATTTGCCGTTCGCCCCTGAAAGCCGCAGCTAGGCCTAGGCGAACGGCAAATCCACTCCACTGTTAAATACGCGTTCATCTGAACGCCATCGCGACGCCACATAGGCTGCGGAAAATTGTATCGCTTGAGACGGCTCGCGGCGTATGATGCGCAGGCGGCAGAAGCAAAGAAGAGAGTACAGGACATGAAGTCCATCCTGAAGAGTTCAATCGCGGCGGCCGTGATCGTGCTCGGCACCGCAATCGCAGCGGAAGCCCGCCCTGTGCTGGTCACTTCCGATCTGAATGTGCGCACCGGTCCCGGAACGCAGCATCCGTCGGTCGGCGTCATTCGCGGCGGTTCGACCGCTGAAGTCGGCCGCTGCTTCGACGGCTGGTGCGAAATCGCTTGGGGTCCGCTGCGCGGTTTCTCGAGCCAGGCTTTCCTCGATGGCGGTGGACCGCAATACGCGCCGCCGCCGCCGGTGTATCAGCCCGGACCACCACCGCCGCCGGTCTATTACGGACCGCGCCGCTACTACAATGACGGCTACTACAATCCGTACCGTCCCTGGCGCCGCCGTCACTGGGATTGAGCGAACGCTCCATTGAAATCAAAACGCCGTGCAGAAGTGCGCGGCGTTTTTGTTTTCTGGAATTTTTGCTAGGCTGAAGATCTCAGACTTTGCGAGCAGCCTTCATGCCTCTTGCCGCGCAACAGTTCTTAAAGACGATAATCTCGTCTGTTCTTCTCATGCTGATCTCGGCCGCATCTTCGTCTTTCGCGATACAGGGCAATAGCACCAGCATCGTGCTCGCCGCAGACGATGAACACGATCACGAAGATGATGACGACGACACGACCGAAGGGTTGGAAGAATGGTGCCACTTCAATGGCATGGATGCTCCTGCGTGCGCGCCTTTCCGGAATGCACCCACTGCACCGAACGTAACCACGCCGACAGTCCGCCCACCGGCGGTGAACCAGCCAACCACACCGACAGTCCGCCCGCCGACTGCGAACCAACCGACGGCACCGACTGTCCGCCCGCCTACAGTGAATGACCCAATAGCGCCGACGGCCCGCCCGCCAACGGCGAATGAACCGACGGCACCGACAGTCCGTCCGCCCACGGTCAACACGCCGAGTGGTAGGTAGTCAGTTTTCGGCCGACTAGCCGCGCTTCAGCCAGCCGCCGATCCGCTCGACTGCCTCATGCATCTCGGCAGCGGAACCCGCGTAGCAGAAACGCAGATAATGCGCGCCGCGCGAGGTGTCGAAATCGACACCGGAAGTCGCGGCTACCCCCGCCTCGTCCAGCATCTTCTTCGCGAAATCGAGCGAGTCGTTCGTGAAGCGCGCGACATTCGCGTAAAGATAAAACGCGCCGTCGGCGGGCAGAAAATTATCTAGCCCGGCCTTCGGCAAGCCTTCGATCAGGATGCGACGGTTATCTTCATAGCCGCGCTTGATCGCGTCCATCTCTTCGCGCCCGTCGAAGGCGGCTTCCGCGGCAATCTGGGATAACGTCGGCACCGAGATCGCCAAATTCTGCTGCAAGCGCTCGATCGAACGGATGAACGCTTCCGGCAGCACCATCCAGCCGACACGCCAGCCGGTCATGCAGAAATATTTCGAGAACGAATTGATGACGAACACATCTTCCGAAAACTTCGCAGCGGTCTCGCCGAAGAATGCGTATTCAAGCCCGTGATAAATTTCGTCCGAGATGAAGCGGATGCCCGCCTCTTCACACGCGCCGATCAGCTCTTTGAGTTGCTCCGGCGCAATCATAGTGCCGGTCGGGTTCGCGGGGCTTGCCACGATCACGCCTTTGATCGGCGCTTTCGCGTGCTCCGCGAGTAATGCTTCCTTCGTGATCGCCCAGCGGTCGCGCTCGGAAATTTCGATCTCTACCGGCACACAGCCGAGCGCACGGAGAATGTTTCGGTACGGCGGATAACCGGGCGACGCCATCGCGACCCGGTCGCCGGGCTCGAACAGCGACAGAAACGCGAGCGCAAATGCGCCGGACGACCCGGTCGTGACCACGATGCGTGAAGGATCGACTTCGAGCTTGTGCTGCTCGCGGTAATAGCCCGCAATGCGATTACGCAAAGAAGGAATGCCGACCGCGGTGGTGTAGCCGACGCGGCCCACATCGAGCGCGGCCTTGGCGGCGGCAATCGCGGTCGAAGGTGCATTGGCGGCGGGCTGGCCCACTTCCATGTGAATCACCCGCCCGCCCGCGGCCTCCAACCGCGCCGCGTGCTCCATGACATCCATCACCATGAAGGGCGGCACGTCGCTGCGTGCGGACGGCGCGAGGAGTGCCCGCGCCCGCGCCTGCCGGTCAGGGTTCGTATGCCGCGTCATGCCCCGCTCCCGCCTAGATTTACGCGTTCCGTTGGCGTTGACCTGCCGGTTCCGCGACCTTATTCCGTGTTCCGGCCTTCCCGATGGAATGCTTTGATCTCACCGATGCCAGAACGCCAATTTGCTAGCAGGCAGGAGCGGTCCTCGCCAGCGCCCTCAGGATTTCGCGCGGCAAAGCGCGGGATTGCGCTTGCGGCGGCGGCTGCCATTCTGTTCGGGCAAGCGGCTCCCGCTCTCGCGCAGCAGGGCAAGCTACCGGTGCTGCGCGATGCCGAGACCGAGGAGTTGCTGCGCGATTACACGCGGCCGATTCTGAAGGCGGCGGGCCTTGCGCAGCAGAATATCGAAGTCGTCATCATCAACAGCCGCGAGTTCAACGCCTTCGTCGCCGACGGGCGGCGCATCTTCATCAACTACGGCGCGCTTTACGATTCGACTACGCCGAACCAGATCATCGGCGTACTCGCACACGAAACCGGCCACATCGCCGGCGGCCATCTCGCCCGCATCCGTGAGCAGTTGGCCTCCGCGCAGACCGCGGCGATCATCGCGATGATTTTAGGTGCTGCCGCGCTCGGTGCGGGTGCGGCAAGCGGCTCGCAGAACATCGGCCAAGCCGCGCCCGGCATCATCATGGGTCCGCAGGAAGTCATCCGCCGCACACTCCTTTCTTATGTGCGCGGACAGGAAGAAGCCGCGGATCGCGCAGCGGTCACGTTTCTCAATGCGACCGGACAATCGTCGCGCGGCATGATCGAAACTTTCGCCCGTTTCGCGCAGCAGCAACTCTTCATCGCGCAGCAGGTCGATCCTTATCTCCTGTCGCATCCCACTGCTACAAATCGCATCGCGCAACTTGAGACGCTTGCGCAGGCAAGCCCGCACTACGACAAGAAGGATTCGCCCGAGCTGCAATTCCGGCACGACATGATGCGCGCAAAGATCGCCGGCTATTTCGAGAAGCCCGATGCCCTCGCCCGCCGTTACGCGCCTTCCAACAATTCGCTGCCCGCGCAATATGCGCGCGCGATGTCAAACTATCGCTGGAGCAATGTCGGCGCTGCGATCCGGCAGGTCGATGCGCTGATCGCGGCACAGCCGAACAATCCTTACTTCCATGAGTTGAAAGGCCAGATCCTGCTCGAATCCGGCCGCGCGCGCGAAGCGATCCCGCCGTTGCGCAAAGCCGTCGAACTTTCCAAGGGAACGCCGCTGATCCGCATGATGCTCGGTCAGGCGCTGGTACAGGGCGGCGGCAAGGAAGACGCCGAGGAAGCGATCCGCGAATTGCGCTTCGCGCTTCAGCGCGAGCCAAACGTTTCCTTCGGCCATCGCACGCTCGCGATTGCCTACGCACGCGCCGGCGACCGCGCGAATGCCGACCTTTCCGCGGCTTACGCGGCGTTTAACGATGCCGATTTCAAAGCCGCGAAGACGCTCGCAACCCGCGCCCAAAACAGTTTCAAGGTCGGCACGCCCGGCTGGCTAAGAGCCGACGACATCCTTAAGTTCGAAGTACCCAAGATCAAGCAAGGCCAGCGCTGAGTCGCGCAATCATCGGAGATCATTCATGACGACCGCTATCCTCTTCCGCTCCATGTCCGCGATTGCGCTCGCAGGCACCCTGATCTTCGCAGGGGCGAGTACCGCCACCGCGCAAAGCAAAGAAGACATCGAGAAGGTCATCCGCGAATACATCCTGAAGAACCCGGAACTGATTCAGGAAGCGATCATCGAATTGCGCAAGAAGCAGGAGCTTGCCGAAACCTCGCAGCGGCTGAAGGCGATCGAAACGCACAAGAAGCAGATCTTCGAATCCCCGCGCGACGTAGTGATCGGCAACCCAAAGGGCAACGTCACGCTGGTTGAGTTCTTCGATTACAACTGCGGCTACTGCAAGCGCGCGCTGAACGACATCAACGCGCTTCTGAAATCCGATCCCAATCTGAAGGTCGTGCTGAAAGAACTGCCGATCCTGAGCGAAGGTTCGGTCGAAGCCGCGCGCATCGCGGTCGCGGTGCGTATGCAGGACCCGTCGAAATACCTCGCCTTCCATCGCATCCTGATGAGCGCCAAGGGCGAAGCCAACGGCGCGCAGGCACTGGCTGCGGCGCAGAAAGCCGGGCTCGACGTCGAGCGCATCAAGAAGGATATCGCCAATCCCGAGGTCGATGCCACGCTCCATGAGGTCGCCGATCTCGCCAAGGCGCTCGCGATTTCGGGCACGCCGAGCTACGTGCTGGGCGATCAACTGATTCCGGGGGCCCTGCCTTATGAGCGGCTGGCCGTGGCGATTGCCCAGGTCCGCAAGTGCGGCAAGGTCGAATGCACAAATTAATCAAGGACTTGGCTTAGACTTTCCCTCGCCGCCCGCCCTCTCTATAAAAAGCCGCCCGCGCGGATGACGCCGCGCCGGTATGACTTCCCGATTTTATGCGGCAAGAGAGACCGATGGCGATCGTCTATGTCCTGAACGGGCCGAACCTGAACCTGCTCGGCAGCCGGGAAACGGCGGTCTATGGGTCGATGACGCTCGCCGACATCGAGAAGTCCTGTGCCGCGACCGCTAAAAAGTACGGTCACGACATCGTCTTCCGTCAGAGCAACCACGAGGGCGAACTCGTGGACTGGCTGCACGAGGCGAAAACCAAAGCCATCGGCGTCGTCATCAATCCGGGCGCTTATACCCACACTTCGATTGCGTTGCAGGACGCGATCCGCGCGATCGGCATTCCGGTGATCGAAGTTCACCTTTCCAATATCTTCGCGCGCGAAGAATTCCGGCACCACTCTTACGTGTCTCCGGTTGCGCGCGGCGTACTCTGCGGGTTCGGGCCAAAGGGCTACGAGCTTGCCATCGACGGACTTGCGAACACGCTCTCCGCGTAAGGAAAACGGACAAGAAAATGTTTGGCAAAAAAATTCAGGTCGATCCCGCTCTGGTCCGCAATCTCGCGGAACTGTTGAATGAAACCGGCCTGACCGAAATCGAAGTGCAATCCGGCTCGCAGCGAGTGCGCGTCTCGCGCGGCGCGACCGCCGTTGCAGGGCCGGCGGTGGCCGCTGCTCCGACAATGGCGGCAGCACCCCGCGCGGTCGCGGTTGAAGCAGCTGAGATCAATTTCAACAATCACCCCGGCGCGATCACGTCGCCGATGGTCGGCACCGCTTATCGCTCGCCGGAGCCGGGTGCGCGCGTCTTCGTCGATGTCGGCGACACGGTAAAGGTCGGTCAGACCCTTCTCATCGTCGAAGCGATGAAGACGATGAACGCAATCCCTGCCACCAAGGCCGGCAAGATCACGCACGTTCTGATCGAAGACGGTATGCCGGTCGAATTCGGCCAGCCGCTCGTCGTGGTCGAGTAAGAAGCGCGATGTTCGATAAAGTCCTGATTGCAAACCGCGGCGAGATTGCGCTGCGCGTGCTGCGCGCGTGCAAGGAGCTTGGCATCGCCACCGTCGCGGTGCATTCCACGGCCGATTCCGACGCGATGCACGTAAAACTCGCGGACGAAAGCGTCTGCATCGGGCCTCCGCCTGCGCGCGAAAGCTATCTCAACATTCCGTCGCTCCTGGCTGCCTGCGAAATCACCGGGGCGGATGCGGTGCATCCCGGTTATGGATTCTTGTCGGAGAATGCGCGCTTCGCGGAAATTCTCGCCGAGCACAACATCGGCTTCATCGGCCCCAAGGCCGAGCACATCCGCATCATGGGCGACAAGATCGAAGCAAAGCGCACGGCGAAGCGCCTCGGCATTCCGGTCGTGCCCGGCTCCGAAGGCGGCATCACCTCCGACGACGAGGCGATGCGGGTCGGAAAAGAAATCGGCTTTCCGCTGCTTGTGAAAGCCGCGGCCGGCGGCGGCGGACGCGGTATGAAGGTCGCACGCGATGCAGCTTCACTTTCAGAAGCGCTTTCTTCCGCGCGTTCGGAAGCGAAAGCCGCATTCGGCGACGACGCGGTCTATCTCGAGCGCTATCTGGAGAAGCCGCGCCACATCGAAATCCAGATTCTCGGCGACGGCAAAGGCAACGCGATCCATCTTGGCGAGCGCGACTGCTCGTTGCAGCGCCGCCACCAGAAGGTGCTGGAAGAGTCCCCGTCCGCGGCACTCAACGCAGAAATGCGCACGCGGATCGGCGACATCTGCGCGAAGGCGATGCAGGAATTGAAATATTCCGGCGCCGGCACCATCGAGTTCCTCTACGAGAACGGCGAGTTCTTCTTCATCGAAATGAACACGCGCATTCAGGTCGAGCATCCCGTTACCGAGATGATCACCGGCCTCGATCTCGTCTCCGAGCAGATCCGGATCGCCTCGGGCGCATCGCTTTCGGTCAAGCAGGAAGACGTGCAGTTCAACGGCCACGCCATCGAATGCCGCGTGAATGCCGAAGACCCGCTGACGTTCGCGCCCTCGCCCGGCACCATTAAGTATTACTTCGCCCCGGGCGGTCTCGGCGTGCGCGTGGATTCAGCGGTCTATGGCGGCTATCGCATTCCGCCGCATTACGACTCTCTGATCGGGAAATTGATCGTGCACGGAAAAACGCGCACCGAAGCCATGATGCGGCTTCGCCGCGCGCTCGACGAATTCGTGGTCGATGGCGTGAAGACGACGCTGCCCTTGTTCCGGACCCTGGTTCGCAACGCCGACATCCAGAACGGCGATTACGACATTCACTGGCTCGAGCGGTTTCTCGCCGAGAAGACCTGACGTTACTCAGCGCTTGATGATACGGAGCGTGCCGAAGAAGCGGTCGATTTCGGCTTCGTTCGCGCTCGACTTCGGTCCCGCGATCACGCCGTAAACGGTTTTGCCGTCGATCACATACAACTGCCGGAACGAACCGCGCTCGGCTTCGATTGTCGATTCGTGCGCCTCATAGGTGGCGCCGCCAACATTCGTCCAAGTAAAGAAGCGCTGCGAGATCAGTTTGCCGTTGACGGCTTTGGAAAAGTTATCCGCGTTCGCTTGTAGCTCGCCGCGCACCGGCACGTTCGCATCGTTGTGATATTTCGTGCGGCCGGCGAACAGGAACGGAATGCTCGATGTCTTCGCGACATAGAGCAGGCTCTGCGACGGCAAATTGTAATGCGTACCGTCCTGCCGCTGCTCCTGCGGCTTGGCCGGCATCGAGAACGCGTAGTCGCCATCGGCGGAGGTGTATTCCTGCCACTGTGCTTGTGCGCTTGTTGAATATCCAAAGGTTGCAAGCGCGAAGGCCGCAAACAAGACAAGCGAATAAATCCGGAACAAGTTTCTCACAGGCAATCTCCACTGCATTGCGAGAATGCTAACACAAATTGCTCCCCGGAAACGCGGACTCGCGCTATCGTGAAAGCGTTTCCGCAGGATCGCTCTCTTGACCCGCCACGACGACAGCCGCGTCGAAATCACGCCCGAAGTGTTGATCAAAGCCTATTCGGTCGGCATTTTTCCGATGGCCGAGAGCGCCGACGACCCCTCTCTGTTCTGGGTCGAGCCCGAGCAGCGCGGCGTCATTCCGCTCGACGGGATGCATATCTCGCGCCGTCTCGCGCGTACCGTGCGTTCCAACAAATTCGAGATTCATGTCGATCGCGATTTCGACGCCGTGATCGACGCTTGCGCAGCACCCGCCGCGGGCCGCGATTCCACCTGGATCAACAAGCGAATCCGGCGGCTGTACCGCGCGCTGTTCGACCGCCGCCAATGCCACACGGTCGAAGCCTGGCGCGACGGCCGGCTGGTCGGCGGACTTTATGGCGTGAAGATCGGTGCTGCTTTTTTCGGAGAGAGTATGTTCCACTTCGAACGCGACGCCTCGAAGGTGGCGCTCGTGCATCTGGTCGCGCGGCTGAAGGTCGGGGGATTCAAGTTGCTGGATGCGCAGTTCATCACCGACCATCTGGAGAGCATGGGCGCGGTCGAAGTCGCGCGGCCCGATTATCAGGACTTGCTCGCAAGCGCGGTCGCGGCACACGCGCAGTTTTATTGCTGGCCTTCCGACGGCGTCGTCGATGGCGGCGTGGTTTTGCAGTCGATCAGCCAGACGTCATAGATCGGATGCTCGACCGCGTTCAGGCCCGGCGAATTCGCAAACATCCAGCCTGAGAAGATGCGGCGGATTTCCGCCTTCAGCGTGATCTCATCGACCTCGACAAAAGAGGTCGTGTTTTGCGTCTCCGTCGGCGGGCGCGTGTAGCAGGCGCGCGGGGTCACCTGGAGCGCGCCGAACTGCACGGTCTCGTTCATCGCGACATCGAACATGATGATGCGGCCCGAGATCTTGTCGAGGCCCGAGAAGGACGCGGTTGGATTGGCGATGCGCTCGCCTTCCGGCGTTTGCGTCATCGTTTCCGGCGTCGTGGCCGGCGGCGGCAATTCTTTGCCGTCCTTGGCCTTCTGCTTTGTCTTGGTCGCCTTCTTCTTTTCCGCGGGCTGCGTCAGTTCGGGCGGCAACTGCGGCGTCTGTTGTTGCGGCTGCTGCTTCTGCTGCACCGGAGGCGGCAGCGGCTGTTGTTGCTGTTGCTGGGGCGGCGGAGGCAGCGGCGCCTGCTGTACGTCGGCGGGCGGACGCGGCGGCTGGAACTGGCCGAGCGCGGAACCCGCGGCAAAAGTCGCGGTGAGTACGACCGCCGCCAACAAACGGTGAGTATTTCGGATCATTCGGAAAAAACCGCTGCCGCTTGCGGAAGGACTGGATAGCCGCTGTTCAAATCAGTGTTGTAAGGGTCGTTAACATGGAGATTGAGGCGGCGAAAGGGCCGTGTCAGGATTTGAAAGCTGGCTTCAGGCCGCGTGCCGTCACTTAATTTCCTTGGGAGCGAAAGATGAAATACCTGATTATGGCTGTCGGCTTTGCCCTCGTCCTCAGCGCGCCGCAAATCGTCGTGCCCGCTCATGCGCAGGGCGACGTCCGGACTCTTTGCAACAACAAGCACGGCCTCGGCAAGCGCTGGCCGACCGCAAGCGAAGCCGAGCGCAAGGATGCAGCGGCTAAGATCGCGGCCTGCGTCCGCTCCGGCGGCAAGACTTAAGCGAGACTCATTCACGGACAGCGGCCACGCGCAGACGCACGTAGTCCGCGGTCCAGTTTCCGGCTTTGTCACGTAAGGCAGGCGCGAGCAGAGTCTCGAGCTCCGAGAGTATTTGCTCGCGCTGCGTCTCTGGCCATTGCTCGAAATAGCTTTCGCGAAACGTCGAGAGCCAGCCGCGCATACCCGTCGGTAGCGGCGTCGGGCGCGGAAACAGTCCGATCCTTTCCACCGAAAACCCGTTCGCCTCCAGTAACGCGCGATATTCGGCCGGCGTCGGATAAAACCATCCGGCGGCAAGCGCCGGGTCCTTGCCATACCGGATCGCGGTCGCCCGCAAGGCGGTGACGATCGCCGCAACATTGCCGTGGCCGCCGAACTCGGCGACGAAACGCCCGCTTTTTTTCAGCGCGCGGGCGACACCTTTCACGACATCCTCCGCCTTAGTCATCCAGTGCAAGGCCGCGTTCGAGAAGACGGCGTCGAACTCCGGGCCGTAATCGAGTGCCTGCCCGTCCTTGAAATGCACGTCGAGCCCGCGCTTGCGGGCGGCAGAAAGCAGCGCCTCGCTGTTGTCCGCGCCGGTGACGACCGCGCCTGCCGCTACGAGTTTTTCGGTCAGCGCGCCGTCGCCGCAGCCGAGATCGAGGATGCGCTCGCCGGGTTTCGGCGCCAGCCAGTTCACGACCTCGCTCGTCATGTCCGAGACGAAACGGGCGTTCTTTTCGTATTTCTCGGCGCCCCAGACCTGTTTCAGGGCGGCATCGGAGTCGGCGGCTGGTTTTGCGGTCATGGCTTCATATTCCGGTAGAACTTCAGAGGCACTTTATAGCAGCGCCATGATCTTGCCGCGTCAGGACCGCAGAACTGGAAAAAGAAGCCCAAATACCGCAAACAAGGCGTAACGGAACCGGCCCCCATAGGCCGGAGTTCCAACCCTAGGCTGGATCAGGACTGCCAAGCAGATGAAGAACACGATTTCGCGCAGGCGCTTTCTCGCGAGTGCGGCCGCTTTTGCGGCAGGCTCCGCCCCAGTGCTCGCGCAGAATTTTCCGACCTTCCCGCCGCCGTTCGGTTCAGAAAACCGTTACCCGACCGATCAACAGCGCCCGCCCGCGAATATCGACCCGCGCACGAACCAGCCGCAGCAGCAAAATCAGCAAGGCCCGAATCCGAACGCGCAACAGGCCCCGATCCCGCAGGGACCGAACGACAAGGCCGCGATTGAGCAGTGGTATCTGCCGGACTCGATCCCCGATCAGCGCTTCCCGATCCGCAAGGTCCGGCAGGATCTGCTCAATCCCGAATTCCGCCGCCAGCTTGTGCCGTTCCGTCATGCCGAGCAGCCGGGCACGCTCGTGGTCGATGCCAAGAATTATTATCTCTATCTCCTGCGTGAAGGCGGACAGGCGATCCGCTACGGCGTCGGCGTCGGCCGCGAAGGCTTCGGCTGGGCCGGCAACGCTCATGTCGGCCGTGTCGCCGAATGGCCGGCCTGGGTGCCGCCGAAAGAAATGCGTCTGCGTCAGCCGGAACTGCCGGAGCGCATGGAAGGCGGTTACGATAATCCGCTCGGCGCGCGCGCGCTCTATCTCTTCGAAGGCAACAAGGACACGCTTTATCGAATCCACGGCACCGCTGAGCCATGGACGATCGGCACCAACGTGTCGTCCGGCTGCATTCGCTTGCTGAACGAGGAAATCGCGGACCTGTATCTACGCACGCCGGTCGGCACCAAGGTTGTTGTGGTCGGCAACCAGCAGAATATGCCGGTGCAGTCGAGCCAGCCGCAGCAGATTCAACCGCCGCAACAACAGCAGTACCCGCAGCAGCAGTACCCGCAGCAGCAGCAACAGGTACCGCAGCTACCGCCGCCGACGCAGTTGCGCTAATCGCGATAAAAATTCTTCGTCATGGCCGGATTACTGAAGTTTGCAAAAGCAGGCTTGGGTAGCGGTCCTGACGAGTGATGAGTCAGCGCAGTGCCGCCGCAATCGCCTTCGCGTTGTGGCGGATCATGTCGATGTAGGTCGCGGCCGGGCCTTTCGCATCCGATAGCGCGTCCGAATAAAGCGTGCCGCCGATTTTCGCGTCAGTCTCCTTCGCGATCTGCTCGATAATGCGCGGATTGGAAATGTTCTCGACGAAGATCGCCTTCACGCCTTCCTTCCTGATCTGCTGAATGAGCCGCGCGACATCGCGCGCACTCGGCTGGGTATCGCCGCCGGCAGCCTGGGCCGCCAGAAACTCGATGCCGTAAGCATCGCCGAAATAATGAAAGGCGTCGTGCGAAGTGATCACGCGGCGCTGCTTCTCGCTCAATCCCGCGAAGAGCTGCTTGATCTCGGCTTCCAGCGCTTCGAGTTTCTGCAAATAAGCGCCCGCATTCTTCGTGTAGGTTTCCTTGCCCGCCGCATCGACCGCGATCAGCGCGTCGCGGATATTCGCGACATAAATTTTCACGTTCGCGACTTCCTGCCAGGCATGAGGGTCGTAGCGGTCGCTGTGCTTGTGTTTATGGTTGTGGCCGTGACCGTCGGTCTCGGCGGTGAGCGCTTTCACGCCCTTGGTCGCGACCAGACGAGCACCCTTATAGTTGGCGCTTTTCACGAGCCGGTCTGCCCAGCCCTCCAGGCCCAAACCGTTGATGACGACGAGTTGCGCGCCCGCCACCGCTTTCGCGTGCGCGGGCGTCGGCTGAAAGTTATGCAGGTCAGTATTCGCCCCTACGAGCGTCGAGACTTCCACGCGCTCGCCGCCGACTTCGCGGACGAGATCTCCGAGGATCGAGAAGCTCGCAAGCACTTTAATCTTGTCCTGTGCCTGCGCAGGCGAAAAGATCGCGAAGACCGCTGCCGCAATCAAAATGAGTTTGCGCATCCTGCTTCTCCTAAAATTCGATACCCGCTTTCAGGCGGAAGTGATTGCGCTCGAAGTTGGCAAGATCGAGACGCAGATCGTTACCCAGCTCCCTGCCCCAGACCTGATGATTCCAGGCCACGGACAGCCAGGCATTGCTGCTGAGCTTCGCAAACAGCGTGGGGCCGAGATAGAGCGCCTCGCCCGCGAATTCGCCGAGCAGATAGCCTTCATAGGCGCGCAAGTACCGCGTCTCGACACCGATAAAGACCTGATGCGCAATCTGGTTCGTGACGGCAAGCGCGAACCCGAATTTCGAGGCACGCTCGATTTCGTCGGCGCCCCGCTCCTTCACGCGCTCGACTTCGTAGATCACGTTGAAGGCCGAGAACCATTTATCCTTCACCAGTTCGGTATCGAAGATGAGTTTATTTTCCGCGCCGTGCTTGATGCCGCGCAGACCCGACAATTCATCGTGCGTCTGGATCGAAGGCTCGAAATGCAACGTGACACCGACCGGCGACGGCCCGCGCTTCAACAGATTCCACCGGATCTCGCCGCCGACACCGTTGAAGGCGAGCGTGTCCACGTTATCGAACCCGGCGATGCCATTGATGCGCTGCCGGATTGCGAACAGCCCGACACCCGCGCTCAACCGGTCCGTTAAACCATAAGCAAATTCCAGTTTCTTGCCGATGCCGGCATAGGTGCCATCGCGCTTGCCGATGCGGCCCACGATTTCGATTGCGATGCCTTTCGCGCCCTTGTGCTCGGTGTCAGAGCCGAGCGTGAAGCCAAACAGGTTTTCGCTTTCAAGCCCGTGTACGTGACCGAAATGCGGGTCGCCCGGATGCCGGCCGCGAATGTCGTGCGCGTGGCCGTCATTCGGGAAATGCGTATGGTTGTGATGATGGTGATGCCGGTGCTGATGCGCGGGTTGAGGCGCGCGTTTGTAGCGGGCGTTGCGCACTTCCACCGTTTCCTGACCGAAAGCCTCGGTGCGGGCCAACGCTTCGCCCGCGACCAGACCAACCGCTGCCGCGACTGCGGCACCTATCACCAATTTCACGCCTTGCCCCATTTCGATATATTATATCTGTTACGATACAATATATCATTTGCCAGTCAAGCGGCGCTTTGGCGCAATCTTCGGCTTCGCTTATGCAAGTGATTTGCATTTGAATTTCAGCGGCTTGCGCGCCCTCCACGTTCCGCTTAGACGGACGGCGAGTTTTTCAAACACGCTGCTCTCATGAAACGCGTCGAAATTTTCGCAGCCGTCAGCATCGCCGTCGGCGTCGCCGTGCTTGCGCTGAAGTATCTCGCCTATCATCTGACGGGCAGCGTCGCGCTGCTCTCTGACGCGATCGAAAGTATCGTCAACGTTCTGACCGCCATCGCGGCACTGGTCGCGATCCGCTTCGCAGCCCAGCCTGCCGACAAGGATCATCCCTACGGGCATCACAAGGCGGAATACGTTTCGGCCGTCATCGAAGGCGTGCTGATCGTGATCGCAGCACTCGCAATCCTGCGCGCAGCATGGGGAGCGTATCAAGTGCCGCGCATGATCGAGGCGCCATGGCTCGGCCTCGCTGTGAACGGTGCCGCTACGGCGATCAATGCGATCTGGTGCGCAATACTTATCAAGCAAGGGCGCAGATACCGCTCGCCTGCGCTCGCAGCCGACGGCTATCACCTGTTCACCGACGTTGTGTCTTCGCTCGGCGTGATCGCGGGACTTCTGATTGCGGTCTATTCGGGGATCCAGGTTATCGACCCGTTGCTTGCGGCGCTGGTCGCTCTGAACATTCTTTGGTCGGGCTGGAAGCTGATGAAGGAATCCGCCGGCGGCTTGCTCGACGAAGCGCTGCCGGAAGAATCGCTTGAGCGCATCCGCGCGGCGATCGCAAAGAACGCGGACGGCGCGATCGAGGCGCACGACCTTCGCACAAGACACGCAGGCCCTATGACCTTCGTCGAATTTCATCTGGTTGTGAAAGGCTCGATGTCAGTCACTGAAGCCCACGAAATCTGTGACCGGCTGGAGCGCGCCATTAAGGCCGAGTTGCACGACGCGATGATTTCCATTCACGTCGAGCCGGACGACAAGGCGAAACATTCCGGGATTGTGGTGCTCTAGCCGGTTACGCCGTTACAATCTCCGGCTCGCACCCGACCGGAAAATTCACCGAGTTCGCAACAAAACATTTCGCGTGCGCGTCTTTATGTAGGGCTCGCGCGAGTTCCGGGTCGCCCTCAGCAATCGTCACACGCGGGCGCAGCGTGGCCCGCTCAACCTTGCCCTCGCCTTTCGCATCCAGCGCGAGCACGATTTCCGCCTCGTCGCGATACTCGGTGACGACGACGCCCGCCTCCGAGCAAAGGTGGAGATACCAAAGCATATGACACGAAGAGAGCGAGGCGAGCAGCAACTCGTCGGGATTATAATGATCGAGCGAATGAAACGCGGAGGTCGCAATGATCGCGGGCTTGTCCTCGCCTCTTTTCGTCTTCGCGGTGATGCGGTGCGTGCGCGAAAACGAGCGATAGCTTTTCGTGCCCTCGCCTTCTCCGGCAGACCAATGCAGCGCCGTGCGGTAAAGATAATTCTTCGGCAAGATTAAACCTCCATTTCGCCGCCTCACACGAAAAGCCGCCAACTGGCTATTTCGCGGCCAACGTGAGCATATGTGTCAGGGGCCCGTGAGGTTTCGTGATCATAGAAAATCAATTGCGTCTTGATGCCGAAGATAATCTCCGGCTCGAGGTCGAGAATGTAGATCTGCGCCGGCTTTTGGCACAAGCCGGCCTCGATGCCGCCGAGCAGAAAGTTGTCGAGCGTCTGCAACGCATCGTCATGGAGGAGATGCATCACCGGGTAAAGAATACGCTTGCCACGGTGATGGCCATAACCACGCAAAGTCTGAAGACCGCCGAAAGTCTGGAGCACGGAAGGCAAGCGATCGAGTTTCGGTTGCTCGCGCTTGGCCGCGTCCAAGACCTGCTGCTTCAAGCGAACTGGACCAGCGCAAAACTCGCGACGATCCTGAAAACCGCAATCGATCCCTTCGATGTAGAAGGCGCGGGAAGGTTCTTCATTCAAAGTTCGGATATTGAAGTCAGCGCCGCGGCCGTTCTGCCCCTGGCAATGGTTTTGAACGAACTCTGCACGAATGCCGTGAAGTACGGCGCGCTGTCGAACGCCGCCGGTCGCATCGATATTTCTGCGACCGTCGATGCATCCGGCGAGCGGTTTCATCTGCGCTGGGCCGAGAAAGATGGCCCGGTTGTTTCACCGCCAACCCGCCGCAGCTTCGGATCGCGGCTGATCGAACACAGCTTTGTAAGCCAGCTTCAAGGCGAAGCACGGCTGACATTTGCTCCGTCGGGTGTGATTTGCGATCTCAACATACCGGTGGCCGCGCTCAAGCCACCGCCGTCAACATAAATAGAAGAGGAAAGCGAACTAGTCGTTCGGCGACCAGGCCTTGTAATCACCCGTGGCCTGCGGGCGCTTGCCGGAGGCGAGCGTCGAGCCGCGCGGACGCCATGCGCTCGGCGTACCGGTGTAGTTCGGGCGATGCGGCTTTTCCCAGTCGCGGGTTTTGTAGTTGTCATCAGTCGGCAGCGTATCGACGGTGTGATGCAGCCAGCCGTGCCAGTCGGGCCCGATGCGAGAGGGTTCGGCGAGGCCGTTATAGATCACCCAGCGGCGCTCGAACTGGAAGTCCTTCTCAACGCGCCCGCGGTCGGTGCGGTAATAGCGGTTGCCTTGGCTGTCGGTGCCGACGTGTTCGCCATAGAGCCATGTCCACCAGAACGTGCCCCAGGTCGCCGAATTCCACCACGTAAAGATGCCGAGGAAGAAGGTTTTCATGGCGCCCGTTTAGCACGGGGTCCCGTCTGCGCAAACGCGGCAATCGGGCTTATGCCGCGCCTTTGGCCGGGTTCGGGAATTTGTTCGCGACCCCAAGCTCCTTGAGGCGCGCCGCGACATGGACGACCACGCCGCGCACCACGCCGGACTTCAGATCGGGGTCTTCTTTCAGCACCAGATGGGCGATGTCGGAAAGATGCTGCTTGGGGTCGATCCCCCTGCCCAGCGCGCTCAGCGTGCTTTCGTCCAACAGGCGCTGCGCCTGCGCGATCGAGTTCACGTTTTCCTGCTGCTTCAATTCGCGGAAGCGCTCGAGCAATTCCTGATTGGTGCCGTCGAAGGGCCCGCGCGGCGCAGGCTTCGCGGCCGAGATATTGATGGTCTCGGCAATGGCGGGCTCCGGCTTCGCGACCGGCTCGGCGGCTTTTACTTCTGTTGCCGCCGGCTTTGCGTTCATCTCGGTATTCATGCCGGAGAGAATTGAGGCTGCGACCGCAGCCTCGGCGGCCGAAGGACCGGCTTGCACTTCGGCGGGTTTCGGCATCGGCGGCGGTGTTGCGGCGGCAGCCGCTGTAGGAGCCGGTGTCTCGGGAGCAGGAGTAGCTGCCGCAGGAGTTGCGACAGCGGGTGTCGCAGCGGCAGGGGTTGCGGGCGTTTGCGCGGGAAGCGCGGAAGGATGCGCGACCGGCGTCGCGCCCGCTTCCTTCTTCTCGGTTTCTGCAACGATCTGTTCGAACGTCTCGGCGGCGGACGGCTTCGCTTTTTCTTCCGCAGCTTTCTTTTCTTCCTCAGCTTTTTTCTTGCGGCCCGGCATCGCTGCTAACAGGCCGAAGAAAAATGCGATCCCGATCGAGCCGAAATAAAGCAGCACCGAACCCGAACGATTGAGATGAAGATCGGCGCCGCAGAGCGCTTTCGCATCCAGCGTCGGGATCATGATTCCGCCGCGGCAGAAAAACGGCGCGGCCACGTAATGCCCGAGCGCGAGCAGCCCTGCGAAAAAGAGAATGCCGACGAGACCGGCCCGCATCGAAAACCCCACCCGAACGCTACATTCACACCAGCGGACGGTAGTTTGGGCCATCGCACCCGCGAAGTCTAGAAATTGGCGTTGGCCGCAGCCGCCTACAGCGGTTCCCAAACCCCGCCCGATCAAAAATTTCTGCCCGCCTCGGCCTGCATTCCGGGGATAGCGGGCAAAGCCAGCAAAACAGGGCTGCCGACTCGCGGCCTAGCTCGTAGCGTGGCCCCGTCAACTCTTTACGGGCCTCGGGAATCGGCTCCGAATACCGCTTCAGGATCGGCGGGTCGGGGCAAGCAGCTATCCCCGATATTCAACCCTGACCTACCACTTTTAGTGTTTATTAGTAGGTGGCGTACTATTACTTGACGAAATGGGTAGAGTCACCGTAGCGTCATGTTTCGTCCGGAGCGGATGTATTTGGTCGCTCCAGACACCCCCTAAAGCGGGCTGAGATGAAGCGCCGGGCAAAAAAGCCTGCCCAGCGAACGGTCGTCCTGTCGCCGCGAAGGGGTCTACAATCCGGGACCGAACCTGCCCGAAAGTGGCGGGTTGGCCCCAACACAGTGAGGCTCGGCGGAGATCGAGCCGAAACATAAGAGTGCCGGACTGGCAGTTCCGGTGCCCGAATTTAAGGGGACGATGAAGATGCGTATTCCGCGCCGCTACACCAAAGAAGGCCAGTCGCCGTATTCCGCCATCACCTTCCGCAAGGCGACGAGCGAGATCCGCAATCCGGACGGTTCCGTCGTGTTCAAGCTCGACGCGATCGACGTGCCCGACCACTTCTCGCAGGTCGCGACCGACGTGCTCGCGCAGAAATATTTCCGCAAGGCCGGCGTCCCGAAGGCGTTGAAGCGATTCGAGGAAGAGACCGTCCCCTCTTTCCTCTGGCGCTCCGTCGCGGACGACAAGGCGCTCGCGAACGTTCCCGAAAAAGAACGCTTCGGCGGCGAAACGCAGGCCACCCAAGTATTCGATCGCCTCGCCGGCACCTGGACCTATTGGGGCTGGAAGGGCGGCTATTTCGACTCAGAAGCCGACGCCTCCGCGTTCTTCGACGAGCTTCGCTATATGCTCGCGATGCAGATGGCGGCACCGAATTCGCCGCAGTGGTTCAATACCGGTCTGCACTGGGCCTATGGCATCGACGGTCCGAGCCAGGGCCACTTCTATGTCGATTTCCAGACCGGCCAGCTTACGAAGTCCGCGACTTCGTATGAGCATCCGCAGCCCCACGCCTGCTTCATCCAGTCGGTGCAGGACGACCTCGTGAACGAGGGCGGCATCATGGACCTCTGGGTTCGTGAAGCGCGTCTCTTCAAATACGGCTCGGGCACCGGCTCGAACTTCTCGATGCTGCGCGGCGAAAACGAAAAGCTCTCCGGCGGCGGCAAGTCTTCCGGCCTGATGTCGTTCCTGAAAATCGGCGACCGTGCGGCGGGCGCGATCAAGTCGGGCGGCACCACGCGGCGCGCGGCCAAGATGGTCGTGGTCGATGCCGACCACCCGGATATCGAGCAATACATCGACTGGAAAGTGATCGAAGAGCAGAAGGTGGCGGCCCTCGTCACCGGCTCGAAGACGGTTTCCAAGCACCTCAAGGCCGTGATGAAGGCGGCCATCAACTGCGACGGCGAAGGCGACGATTGCTTCAACCCGGAAAAGAACCCGGCGCTGAAGCGTGAAATCAAAGCCGCGCGCAAGGCGATGGTGCCCGACAACTACACGATGCGGGTGATCCAGTTCGCCAAGCAAGGCTACAAGGACATCCACTTCCCAATCTACGATACCGATTGGGACTCGGACGCCTATCTCACCGTCGCGGGCCAGAACTCGAACAACTCGGTGCGCGTCACCGACGAATTTTTGAGCGCGGTCGAGAAAGACAGCGACTGGAACCTGATGCGCCGCATCGACGGCAAGGTGCACAAGACCGTCAAAGCCAAAGAGCTTTGGGAAAAGATCGGCCACGCCGCATGGGCCTGTGCCGATCCCGGCATCCAGTTCCACACCACGGTGAACGACTGGCATACCTGCCCGGCAAGCGGCCCGATCCGCGCGTCGAACCCGTGCTCGGAATATATGTTCTTGGACGACACGGCGTGCAATCTCGCGTCGCTCAATCTTCTGCGCTTCCGCGGCGAGGACAAACAGTTCGACATCGACAGCTACGAACACGCAGTCCGGCTCTGGACCGTTGTGCTCGAAATCTCGGTCTTGATGGCGCAATTCCCGTCGAAGGAAATCGCGGAGCTTTCGTACCGCTACCGCACGCTAGGACTCGGCTACGCGAATATCGGCGGTCTCTTGATGACCTCCGGCATCGCTTACGACTCGGTTGAGGCGCGTGCGCTTTGCGGCGCGCTCTCCGCGATCATGACCGGCGTGTCGTATGCGACTTCCGCCGAGATGGCGGCCGAACTCGGCGCCTTCCCCGGCTACGAGCCGAACCGCGAGCATATGCTCCGCGTCATCCGCAACCATCGCCGTGCCGCGCACGGCGACAAGGACGGCTACGAGCAGTTGTCGATCCCGCCGGTGCCGCTCGACTCCGCGAACTGCCCCGACGAGCGACTAGTGCAGCGCGCGGCCGCCGCGTGGAATCGCGCACTCGAACTCGGTCACAAGCACGGTTTCCGCAACGCGCAGACTTCCGTGATCGCGCCGACCGGCACCATCGGTCTGGTGATGGATTGCGACACCACCGGGATTGAGCCCGACTTCGCGCTGGTGAAGTTCAAGAAGCTCGCCGGCGGCGGTTACTTCAAGATCATCAACCAGGCGGTGCCGGAAGCGCTCCGCACGCTCGGCTACGGAGAAGCACAAATCGCGGAGATCGAGGCCTACGCGGTCGGCCACGGCACGCTCTCCAACGCGCCCGGCATCAATCACGCCTCGCTCGGCGCGAAGGGTCTGGACACTGAGACGATCAAGACCATCGAAGGCAAGTTGGCAGCCGCGTTCGACATCAAGTTCGTGTTCAACCGCTGGACGCTCGGCGACGAGTTGCTGAAAAAACTGAACGTCTCCGACGAGCAGATGGCGGACCCGGCGTTCGATCTCTTGACCCATCTCGGCTTCGCCAAGCGCGACATCGAATCCGCGAACACCCATGTTTGCGGCGCGATGACGCTGGAAGGCGCCCCGCATTTGAAGCTCGAGCACTACCCGGTGTTCGATTGCGCGACGCCCTGCGGCCGCATCGGCAAGCGGTATCTCTCGGTGGAATCCCACATCCGCATGATGGCGGCAGCACAGCCCTTCATCTCGGGTGCGATCTCGAAGACGATCAATATGCCGAACGACGCAAGCGTCGAGGACTGCAAGGAGAGCTATATGCTCTCGTGGCGCCTCGCGCTCAAAGCCAATGCGCTCTATCGCGACGGCTCCAAGCTCTCGCAGCCCCTGAACTCCGCGCTCATTCAAGACGAGGACGACGAGGAAGATCAGGTCGAAGCGCTGATTAACGCGCCGTCGGCAGCCCGCGCCTCGGCACTCGCGGAGAAAGTCGTCGAGCGCATCGTGGAGCGCGTCGAGCGCATCCGTGATCGTGAAAAACTTCCCTCGCGCCGCAAGGGCTACACGCAGAAAGCCGTGGTCGGCGGCCACAAAGTGTATCTGCGCACCGGCGAATATGACGACGGCCGTCTCGGCGAGATCTTCGTCGATAACAACTTCGCGATCGCGATCTCGCTCGGCCTGCAATATGGCGTGCCGCTCGACGAATATGTCGATGCCTTCACCTTCACCCGCTTCGAGCCCGCGGGCATGGTGACCGGCAACGACACCATCAAGATGGCGACCTCGATCCTCGACTACGTGTTCCGCGAGCTCGCGATCTCCTACATGGGCCGCTACGACCTCGCGCACGTCGATCCCTCCGACATGGATGGCGGCGCGCTCGGCAAGGGCGAGAACGAAGGCAAGCCCGCGCCCGCGATCTCGCGCGGTCTGGTGCGCGGCAAGACGGCGCTGTCCGCGGTGTCCACCGACGCACGCGGCGTGGACGCCGCGCGCACTGCACCTGCTGCCGCTGTCGTCACCGCGTTCCTGGGCGGCGCGCCTGCGGGAGCGGCAAAAACCGCGACGGCCTTGAAGCAGGACCTGGCTCTCGAGAACGAAGTGGATCGCGCGAAAGCGATGGAAGTGAACCAGCGCGCGGCAGCGAAAGCCAAAGGCTACGAAGGCTCCTCCTGCCCCGAGTGCCACAACTTCACGATGGTGCGGAACGGCACGTGTCTCAAGTGCGACACCTGCGGCTCGACCACGGGGTGCTCGTAAGAGAATAAAAAAGGGCCGCGAATTTCGCGGCCCTTTTCGCAACTTCGTAGCCTCTGCGCGGTTACTATAAACGTCAATCAATCAAAGGAGACCGAAAATGCTCCATTCCATTCGCCTCGCGGTACTCTCGCTCGTTGCCACACTCGCTTTTTCCGCCTCGGCCAGCGCCGAGACCTGCTCGGTCCGCATCAAGTTCGTCAAAGCCGGCTGGGTGATCGGCGGCACGGCGGGCTCAGGCACGCTTACCTGCGGGCCACGCAGCTACCCGCTCTCGATCGGCGGCCTTTCTTATGGCTTCACCTTCGGCGTATCGTCGGTGAACCTGCGCGGCACTGCGCAGAACATCCGCCGCCCGAGCGACATCGAAGGCGTTTACGGCGCGGGCAGCGCGGGCGCGGCAGTTGTGCGCGGACCGCAAGCCGCCGTGCTCACGAACCAGAAAGGCGTGGTTCTCAGTGTCGCCGGCGAGCAGAGCGGCCTGATCGTCAATTTCGATCTTAGCGGGATGGCGGTTTCGCTGAAGAGATAGCGATGCTTCGCCTAATCAACGTCTGAAATAAAAAAAGGCCGCGGAGAAATCCGCGGTCTTGAAATATAAGAGTTATTATTGACACAGAAGAACATAAAGAGTACGACGTTCTTATTTAGTTCTTGGAGGCTCATATGGCTGATAAACGCGACTATCATGTCGTCCCGAACGGTGATCGAGGCGGTTGGGACGTAAAAAAGGAAAAGGCTGATCGTTCTAGCGGGCACTTCGAAAAGAAGTCGGACGCGATGGATTACGGTCGCGGCCTTGCAAAACAGAACCGCACTGAACTCGTTGAGCATGGCCGAAACGGCCGTATTCAAGATAGCGATAGTTATGGGAATGATCCTGTACCGCCACGAGACCAGAAGCGCTAACTTTTGTTCGTGTAAAATTCCTCACCGAGTCGCGAGAATTTTGAGGAGGGCTAGATGTCCAAGTTTTATGTGTCGAAAAGTTCTGACGGCTGGGCTGTGAAAAAAGAAGGTTCTTCGAAGGCTAGTTCGATTCACTCGACACAGTCTGATGCTTGGGCTGAAGGAAGGCGACTAGCTCGCGGTTCTGGTGGAACTAGTTTTTTAAAAGGCCGAGACGGACGTATTACTGCTAGCAATACTTACAAAAATGACCCTACGCCGACTAAAGGATAAATTTGCCTAAGGCACTTATTCCTTTTGCCATCTGCTATGACTTCGATGGCACGCTTGCTCCTGGCAATATGCAGGAGCGCGATTTCATTCCAACCATTGGAATGAACAAGGCGTCGTTTTGGAAAGAGGTGGCGGCCCTCTCCAAAGAGCATGAAGCCGACAACATTCTTATGTATATGGGGCTCATGCTTGATCGAGCGCAGGCACGTAAGGTCCGAGTTACTAAGAAGGATTTCGTCGATTACGGCAAGAAGCTGAAACTATTCAAAGGCGCTGCGGGCTGGTTTGCTCGAATAAACTATTACGGGAAGCTCAGCGGACTTCGCGTCAGCCATCACATCATCTCCTCTGGGATTCGCGAGATGATACTCGGGACGCCAATCAAAAAGCACTTCAAAGATATTTATGCGTCGTCGTTTCAATACGATCATCACGGCGTAGCTCAGTGGCCAGCCTTAGCCCTGAATTACACCACCAAAACGCAGTATCTTTTTCGAATTAACAAGGGCGTCCATAACGTTTACGAGCATATAAAAGTAAACGAATACGTCCTTCCGGAAAATCGGCCTGTGCCATTCACGAATATGATTTTCATCGGGGATGGCGAGACTGACATCCCCTGCTTCCGCCTTGTTAAAGACCAAGGCGGGCACTCTATCGCTGTTTTCAAGCCGCACTCATCAGGAGCGAAATCTAAGTCGAAAAAATTGCAGGAAGATGGTCGTGTAAACTTCATCGCTCCTGCTGACTATTCCGAACGCAAACCCATCGACGCTTTTGTGAAAGCGGTAATGGAAAAAGTGGCCGCAGATCAATATTTAAAGAACATGAAGGGGTAGCGGCGGAAGGAGAAATTCCCTCTACCGCCTAACCATTTCCTTCTCTTTTTTATTTGCGCAAATGGCGCAAGCGCCAAACGCGGCTCACGCCCCCTCCCGCTTCCGCATCTCCTCGATGCGCTCGGGCCAGAGCCGCTTCGCGAACTCGATTCCCATTTCGGTCAAATGATCGTTCGCAAACCGGATGCTCGAGTGGGGGCCAAGCACGTCGCCGAACAGATGCGACGAGTTGATTACATAAACGTATTTATGCGCCGCCGTGTAATAGCTCGAGAGCGGAGCCCCGCGCTCATGCCCGATGTTGATGTCGGCACCGTCGCCGAAGCCGGGACCGTCCACCTCGATGCCGCGCGGAATGCAGCCCGGCGCCTCGCACAGCGCCGCGATCGCATGAACGAGGATATTCGCAGCCGCTTCCGGAGAGCTCTTGCGCGCGGCCTCGAGCTCTTTCCCCGCAAGCTCGACCGCGCGTTTCACCAGCGCTTCACAGCTCTCCTTGTGGTTCATCGCAGGTGCGCGCATCAGCGCCGTATGCGGCCGCGCGATCTTGCCGGCCTTCAGAAAAACCAGCGCCTCGAAGTAATCGAGA
>LNFM01004203.1_pt1 | contig 26940 bp, 23 predicted proteins | sample 596031 | NCBI WGS metagenome assembly LNFM01 (sample SAMN04254537, study PRJNA301005) | activated carbon metagenome | isolation source: dual media filters at the Ann Arbor, Michigan drinking water treatment plant | place: USA: Ann Arbor | reverse complement strand
TCGAATGCGTTCATCTTTCCGAAGCTCGTTTTCGGCCGGCCGTTCTGGGATGTGGTGAAAGGGCTCTACAAGCCTTGGGTACCAGCTGCGTTGCGCAACCGGATCGTGCGGTCGCTCGTCTGGATCGTGCAGGGGGAGATGTCGGCGCTCGGTTTTCCAGCGACTGCAAAGAAGGTGCACGCGACGTCGAACGCCAATATCGTCAATCACATCCGCTACCAGCGGGTAGTCGTGAAGCAGGGTATCGATCGCATCGAGGGGCCGCGCATCGCTTTCAGCGACGGGACGACTGACGAATTCGATACGCTGATTGCGGCGACCGGATATCTCATCGACATCGATTTCATGGACACCAAGGTGATCGAACCGAAGGACAACGGGCTCGATCTCTTCATGCGGATGGTGCCGCCGGGCTGGCGTGGGATCTACTTCCTCGGCTTCCTCAATTCCGACAGCGCGCTGAACTGGATCGCGGAGGGGCAGAGCCGATGGATTCGCGAGCACGAGGCGAGACGTGCGCAGTTGCCGTCGCGGGGGGAGATGCTGGACGAAATCGACGCGCGTGCGGCGTGGGTGCGCGAGACCTACAAGGACACGCCGCGTCATGGCATCGAGGTCGAGCACATGCCTTATTTTGCCGATCTCAAGCGCACGTTGCGCGAGGCGCAGAAGAGAGCGGGCGCACCTGCCGTGGATGTCGGTATCGGCGCAGTGAATCGGATGCCGGCGACGCGGCAAGTGCCAGCGGAGTAGCTGGGTCGCGCTGCGCTTGACCCAGGCTACGGGCGGATAGGTCGGGCTTCGCGAAAGCTCAGCCCGACCTACGCTTCGATGATGTGGGGCACGAAGCGCGAGGTGTTCTTGGTGATCGGGCTCGCGTCTTCGCGTATTCCGACGCCGCAGGACCGACCCGCGATGATCCACGCGCCGATAACGGGATAGTTTCCATCGAAGTTCGGCAGCGGCGCGAGGCCTTGCACGATGTGGCCTTCCTTGCCGTAGGCGCCGTGCGCTCGATCCACGGTCTCACCACCGACGACGAGGGTGACGTTTGCGCCTTCGCGCGAATAGAGCGGCTTTACCGCGCAATTGCCTTCGAGTTCGCGGGCGGCGGGATCGTCCGCAAAGTAGGCGGGTAACAGGTTTCGGTGATTGGGGGCCATCTCCCACAGCACGGGGAGCAGACCTTTGTTCGACAGCAGCGCGCGCCAGGGCGGCTCGAGCATCGCGGTGTAGCTCGTGGCGAGGCCGGATGCGAATGTTTCGTTGAACATCCACTCCCATGGATAAAGCTTGAAAAGCCGCTCGATACGTTTGTTCTGGAGGTCGTAGAACTGGCCGTCCTGTCCGAGGCCGATGTCGCCGATCGCGATGAAGCGTGTTTCGAAGCCGCCTTGCCGAGCGCAGTCGGCGATGTAGTCGACAGTGCCGCGGTCCTCGGTGTTATCGGCGACCGTGGTCAGGTACAGCGCGCCTTGGCCGGAGAGTTCGGCGAAGCGGGCGACGAGCTTGTCGTGGATCGAATTGAACTGATCGGTGCCTTCAGGCAGCTTGCCGGCAGCGATTTGATCCTCGAGCCAGAACCATTGGAAAGCTGCAGCTTCGTAGAGCGCAGTCGGCGTGTCGGCGTTGTATTCGAGAAGTTTAGCGGGGCCACTGCCCGAGTAGGAGAAGTCGAACCGGCCGTAGATCGAGGGATCGTTGCGGCGCCAGCTCTGGCGGATCAACTCCCAGGCGGATCTGGGGACGGCCATACGCTGCAACAGGCGGTCGTCGGCGGTGATGCGGGCCACGGCCGACGTGCAGAGAGATTCGAGTTCCTGAGCGGGGTCTTCGATCTCGGTTTCGATTTCCGGCAGCGTGAAAGCGTAGCAGGCCCGTTCGTCCCAGTAGACTTCGCCTGACGGCGAGTGGAACGAGAAGCCGAGATCCTTGGCACGCTGGCGCCAGAAGGCGCGTTCAGCCATTGCGATGCGTCGCATGGTTCAACTACCCGTCGAGAAGTTGCCCGAAGATGCCGTCGAGCCGAAGCCGCCGCGTTGTACGGACGATGTCGCCGCTGCTGCGCCGGTCGTCGATGCGTGAGGTGCTGCAGCAGTCGTAGAAGGTGCCCTTGCCTTGTTGGCGAGGTGATGGCCGAGCAGGCCGCCGAGAAGACCGCCCAAGAGACCGCCTCCTCCGCCGCCGGTTCCCGCGAACACCATCAGGAAAAGCAGCGTCGCGGCGATACCGCCCGTAGCCCATTTGAAAAGATCTTTGGTGCCTGGAGCCCGATCGTTGTCGGGTAGCTCCGGCGCGGGCTGATAGCCGGACGGGCGGACTGTCACGCGACCGCGCTTGCCGAAGCCGGAATTCTGAGATGGGCTCTGGTCACTCATACAACTCACACCTTCCAGCGAAAGGTTCGACCCGAAGCGAGTTTCACCTTCTGTGGTACGACGCACTACTTGCAGCAGACTGGGGCTTGGTCGCGGCCTGGGCCTCGGGTTGGGGTTGGTCGCGAATTCGAGTAAAGTATACCCGTTTGATGAAGATCGAGTTTGTTCCCGAGGGCACATCTCCGGGCATGCAACTTCATCTGTTGGATTCTCGGCTTTCTGGATATTCATTGACTTGTGCGATGCAGCATGACATAAGCCGAGACATCGCCCATGAAAGAGCGATGTTCGGCGCTCCAGCCGCGTGAAGGGACATGTCTCGGGCCGTTAGGCCCCATTGGTCCTCCTGTTGAGCGCTCAGCCACTTCCCCGAAAGACAGCCCAGGTACGCGGGGCGCGTCACAACGCAACGGGCTCGTGCCCGCTCCCCGCCATTCCCCGGCACCCCGTGCCGGCCCAAGGCCGTGCGCGCACCCCCAGACTCCAAGAAAGCTATCCCTTTGGACAACTTCCAAGCGCTCGGCCTGTCCGAGCCTCTCCTGCAGGCGATCACGGAAACCGGCTACGTCACACCGACCCCGATTCAGCTGCAGGCCATCCCTGCTGTGCTCGCCGGTGGCGACGTCCTCGGCATTGCGCAGACCGGCACCGGTAAGACGGCGGCATTCGCGCTGCCGATCCTTCACCGGCTGGCTGCTGATCGTAAGCCGACGCCCCGGCGCGGCGTGCGCGCTCTCATCCTATCCCCGACGCGCGAGTTGGCGAGCCAGATCGCCGACAGCTTCAAAGTCTACGGCAAACATCTAGGCTTCTCGGTCGCGGTGGTCTTCGGCGGCGTCAGCGAGCGGCCCCAGGCCGAAAAGCTGAATCGTGGTATCGATATCCTCGTCGCGACGCCGGGCCGTCTTCTCGATCACATGGGCCAGCGCAACGTGTCGCTCGGCCAGACCGAGATCTTCGTGCTCGACGAAGCCGATCAGATGCTCGACCTCGGATTCTTCAAGCCGATCCGTCGGGTCGTTGCGGACCTTCCCAAAGTCCGGCAGAGCCTCTTCTTCTCGGCGACCATGCCGAAAGAGATAGAGGAACTGACGCGCGAATTGCTGACCAATCCGACCAAGGTGCAAGTTGCGCCCGCATCGACCACGGTCGAGCGTGTGACGCAGCGGGTCATCCGCGTCGAGCAAAGCAAGAAGAAGGCGCTGCTGGCCGAACTTCTCTCGGGTGACGGCATGCACCGCACGCTGGTGTTCACTCGCACCAAGCGCGGCGCGGACCGGGTCGCCAAGCATCTGACCGGGGCCAAGATCTCGGCCGCGGCGATCCATGGCAACAAGAGCCAGAACCAGCGCGAGGCAGCACTTCACGCCTTCAAGAAGGGCGACACGCAGGTGCTCGTCGCTACCGATATCGCGGCGCGCGGCATCGACATCGACGAGGTCACGCACGTCGTCAATTACGAGTTGCCGGAAGTTCCGGAAGCTTACGTTCACCGTATCGGCCGTACTGCACGCGCCGGTGCTTCGGGCTCAGCGATCAGTTTCTGCGACGAGGGCGAGCGTCACCTTCTGCGCGACATAGAGCGGGTGACCCGCCAAGTGATCGACAGCGAAGATCGCCGTAACGACAAGAGCCTCGAAGCCGACAAGCAGACGGGCAAGGGCGCACGCGAGACGGGCGAACCGCAGGACGGTGAAAGTCCGTCGGTTGCGCGCCGCGAGTTCAAGCGTCAAGCCGGGCGCAGCGAAGGCCGGTTCGATCGCGCCGGGCGTCGTGCCGGTGGCGCTGGTGGCGATCGGACCGAGCGTCCGAAGCGTGCTCCGAGTGGTGATCGTTCAGCTCGTCCGGAGCGTGCAGATCGTCCCGAGCGTCGCGATGGTGAGCGGGCGCCGTGGCAATCACGTAACCGCGAAGGTAGTGCGCCGCGGGGGGACCGTCCCGCTGGTGAGCGTTCGTCTGGGCCGCGCCCCGAGCGTTCGCCGAGCGAGCGTTCATTCGGCAGTCCGCGCCGGGAGCGCGAAGGCGGCGATGGCGTATGGACCAACGACGGCAGCCGGCCGAACCGCGAACATCGTAACGCGAGTGGCCACTCAGAAAGCGGCCGTCCAGCCTCTGGTCGTCCGGAAACTGGCAGCCGTCCGGCAAGTCGCGAAGGCCGATCGTTCGGCGGTGAGCGCAGCGCGGGTGGCGGCGATCGTCCGTCATTCCGTGGCGGCGACAGGCGGCCGGATCGTGAAGGTCGCGAGGGCCGTCCCGAACGTGGTGAGGCCAGGGGGGCTCGCGAGGCGCGTCCGGAAGGGCGTCGCGAAGATCGGCCACATGCGCCGCGCGGTGATCGGCCGGGTGCCGACGGAGAGCGCCGTCCGCGTTCGTTCCACGGCCCGCGGGGCGGCGATCGTCCGCACACTCCGCGAGGCTCCGATCGTTCTGCCGCTCCGCGAGGTGAAGGGCGTCCGTATCAGGCCCGCTCCGAGCGTCCCGATGGCGAGCGGCGCGAGTGGAAGCCGCGTCCTCCGCGTGACGATAGCCGCGGTGAAGGTCGCGGTCCCCGTCCCGAAGGACAGCGTTTCGAGGGGCGTCGTCCCGAGGGCGCAGGCGAGCGTAGTGGTCCTCCGCGCAGCAATGCTGGACCGCGTCGTGACGATCAGCGCCGAGAGGGGCGTCCCGGTGGCGACAAACCTCGCTTCGGCGGCGGTCGCAGCGAAGGCAGCGGGTTTGGCGGCGCCAAGCGTCCGTCGGGGCCGCCGCGCGAAGGTGGCTTCCGCAAGCCTTCTGGCGGCGGGGCATTCCGTGGTCGCGATGGCGGTGCTCGTCCACCCCGCCGCGACGCAGAATAGTCGCGCAGCTGTAAGCTGACGTGTCAGGAAATCAGGCCGGGTCCTCCAGGGGATCCGGCCTTTGCCTTGAGTATCAGCATCAACGCCGCCGGGAGCCGTCGCCTTTCGCCGCTTCGTTCAGGATCGCGACGATGTCCTTCAGACGCGGATGGGCGTAGTCGGTGCGGGTCGCGCTCTCTCGGCCTTGGACAAGTGCCACTATGAGCGCGGCGCGATCCGTCTGCGCCTTGTCGGGGGGGGCGCCGAAATAGTCCTCGACGCTCGTTTTGGGCGGGTCTGCGGGCATGTCGAGCCTCCGTTCGCGATGCGTCCCAGGCGCGGCGGCGCGGCGCGTCGCTCCATCCTCAGACGTCAGTGGACGTATAAATAGAGAGTCTGCAGCTCTATTTGAACCCGTATAGTCGCGCCGGATTATCGACGAGAATACGGCGGTGTGCGATCGGGTCTGGTGCAATCTCGGCCAGAAGGTCGAGTAACGCGCCGTCGTTGGGGACGGTTCCAGGATCAAACGTGTTGCCGTGAGGCCAGTCGCTGCCCCAGAGCACGCGATCGGGTGCTGCCGCCGCAACCGCGCGGCCAAACGGGATCGTGTCTTTGAACGGGATGCCGTCCGGCACGGTCGCGATCGGCTCGTCCGTGAGCTTGTCCAGTCCACTGATCTTGATCCAGAAGCGAGGATCGGCGGCGAGTTCAAGGACAAGACGGAAGGCCGGCTGGGTCAGGCCATGGGATGGCTCGGGCCGGCCCATGTGGTCGATCACGGTGGGGATCTTCAGGGACTTGATGAAGTCCGCGTTGGCGACCAAGTGCTCGGCCTCGATGTGAAGATCCAGCGACCAGCCCAGGCGCGCCAAGCGCGGGACTGCGGCTTCGATGGCGATGCGATCGCCGGGGCGATCCGACATCAGCGAAAAGCGCGCGCCCACAACTCCAAGAGACTTCATGCGTTCGAGTTCGGCGTCGGGCGTCGCGGGGTTCAGATTGACGACGCCCTTGAGGCTCCCGTCGGAGCTTGCGATGGCGTCGAGCATCGCCGAGTGATCGAGGCCGTGTGCGCTGGGCTGCACGACGACGCCGCGCTGGAGGCCGGTCGCGCGCTGCATCGCGCGGTAGTATTCGATCGGGGCTGCCGGCGGTTCGTAGCGGCGCGTTGCGGCATACGGGAATACGTTGGGCGGTCCGAACACGTGGAAGTGCGTGTCGCACGCGCCAGCGGGCAGGGCGACGCGGGGATTGCGCGGGTTGGGGTCGAACGGCAAAGAGACTGGCAGGGGCTTCTTCATCGTCGCGATCCAACTTCGTTTCCGGCGGCGCTATTTCTTCTCGTCGGCTTTGCCGAAGATCTTGAGAAAGCGCTCGGTATCGGTGCGAAGCAGGGTATCCATCGCCTCGGGCGACGTGGTTGCGATATCGACGCCGAGCTTGGTGAAGCGTTCCTGAATCGGAGTCATTTTCGCTACGTCTGCAATCGCCGCGTGCAATCGACCGATCACGTCGCGGGGCGTTCCGGCTGGCGCAAGGAAGCCGAACCAGGCGTCGTACTGGTAGTTCGGCACACCTGCCTCGGCGACGGTCGGCACGTCGGGGAGGGCTGCCATCCGCTTGGGACCTGCGATGGCGATCGCGTGCATTTTTCCGGAAGCGATGAGGTCAGCGCCGGCGCTGTAGAACGTCATGAACAGGGCAGCGTCGCCGCGGATCACGGCGATCTGCGCGTCGGGCAAGCCCTTGTAGGGGATGTGCGTCAGATTGATTCCGGCGTCGACCTTCAACAATTCGACCGCGATGCTCGATGCGCTGCCGAGACCCGCGGAGGCGTAATTGTAGCGGCCGGGGTTCGCCTTGGCGTTGACGATCAACTGACGCAGCGTCTTGGGGAAGCCTTCCGGGGGAACGACCAGGATGCCGGGCAGGCCTGCGATCTTCGTGATGCCAGCGAAGTCCTTGACGGGATCGAAGTTGAGGTTGCGATTGAGCGACTGGATCATCGCATGACCGTTCGAGGCCAGCAGGATGGTGTGGCCGTCCGGTGTGGCCTTGGCGATGCTGGCAGTGCCTGCGATGCCCGGCCGGTTCTCGATGATGACCTCTCTGCCCCAGATCTTGGCGAGGTGCTCCGACATGGCACGACCGAGGATATCGGATTGGCTGCCGGCGGCAACGGCTGTCACGATGCGTATGGTCTGGCTGGGCCAAGCGGGAGGCGGAGGCGTAGCCACGGCTGGCGAGGTTGACGCAGGAGCGGCTTCAGCGGAGGGCGCTGCCGGTTTGGTTGTTTCCTGAGCGGATAAACCGGATGTCGCAAGGATCGAAAGGGGCAGTAGAGCGGCTGCCAGCCAACCAAAGATGCGCATGTGTCCTCCTGAGATATTCGCGTGGCCATCATGGGACCGCGTTCGGATACGCAAGCAATACGAGCTTGCGGTTCCTGTCCAGTGTTCAAGTGTCAGCATTCTTTCATCGGTCTGACAGAGATGCCCGCCGGATCAGGCACGCTGTAGCTGGACCGAAACTTCACCGATACCGTCGAGCGCCCAGGTGATGCTCGTATCGTCGGGCTCCAGGAAAATCGGAGGCACCACCGAGCCGCAGATGACGACGTCTCCGCGCGTGAGTTTTTCGCCGCACGCTGCCAGCGTGGAAGCGATGTGGGCGACGATGTCGAGCAGGCGGCCGGTGTTGGCTTCCAGCGCGTCGCCCGTCACGGAAGGCTCTTCGTTACCGCTGCGGCTGACACGACCAACCAGCCCTTCGAGACGTGCGCCCGCGCGTGAGGTGTCGACGCGGCCGAGGATGACGCGGCGATGGAAGATGTTGCCGGCGAGGATCGCCGTCACGTCTTCGGGGGGTGGGTTCAGGTCGGCGAGTTCGATGGCGGGGCCGATCCCTGAAATGGCGGCGGCGACTTTCGCGCGGTCGCTGCCGTCTCCGAGATCGTTGCCGAACCAGACGGCGATCTCGGGTTCGGCGACGGGTTTCGTCCAGCCGGATATCGAGACGGTGTCGCCGGACGTGACGCGCGCGTCAGCGAGCATGAATCCGACGAGAGGACCGGGCAGGCCGAACTTCTGCAAGGCCGGCGGTGCGCCGAAGCCGGCCTTCCAGCCGAGGTGTCTGCCGCCGGCTGCGATGCGGGTAGCTCGCGTGCCGAGCTGCGCCTTCATGCCGGCGAGAACACGGGGGTCGGTGATGGGGGCGTTGTTCATCGACGTCGTTCATCCGTGGTCAGGTGTTGATCATTTGGGAGCGAGGGTAGCGAACGGACCAATCGCGTGGCTGACCTTACCGCCGACGATGGTGAGAAGTGCCTTGATCGTGGAGATGCGATCCTCAGGCACTTTGAAATAGTCCTGGTCGATGACCACGAGGTCGGCCCATTTGCCGGCCTGGAGCGTGCCGCGCTGGCTCTCGTCGTTGGTGAACCAAGCGGCGCCTTGCGTGTGCATGCGCAAGGCCTGTTCGCGGGTGGGGGTGTGCTCCTTGGCACGGAGCGCGACACCCTTGGCGGTCTTGCCGTCCTGCATCCATTGCAGTGTCTGGAACGGAGCGTGGGTGGAGACGCGGGTTCCATCTGTTCCGGCGCCGACGGCGATGCCGCGGCTCAGGGCTTCGAGCACGGGGGGAGCGCGCTTGACGACGTCGGCCGAGACGAACTTCGGCCAACGATCGCCTTCATAATAGGTGCGGTTCTGCACGAGGTAGCCGATGCCGAGCTTGGCCATGCGGTCGAGCGAACGGGGGGAGGCGTCCTCGAGATGGGCGATCACCCAGCGAAGGCCTTTGATGGAGCTCTTGGAGTCGATCTCCTCGAAAATGTCGAGGATGCGTGCCGCTGTCTTGTCCATCGTCGCGTGCATCTGGATGCGCAGCCCGCGATCGGCAGCCCAGGTGGCGATCTCCTTCAGCGTCTCGGGTGCGCCGGGGCGCGGAGAGAAGTCGGGTGAGCGGCCGAGTGCGCCGTCGTGGAAGCCCCACACCATGACCTCGCCCAGGCCGAGCGCCTTCATCCAGTCGTCGCCGAAATCACGGGGCAGCATCAGCGCGTATTGTTTGAGGTCCTCGAACTCGCGGCCGGGACGGCCATTGAAGAAGAAGGAAACGCGGATGGGCAGCTCCTTCTTCTGCCAAAGCCGGAACAGCGGCTGATAGGCTTCGGGCGACATGCCTCCGCCGGCGGGATCGATGACGCCGGTGAGGCCGACGGAAGCCAGATGCTTGAAGAATGCGCGCGTACCTTCGACTTGTTCGTTGAAGTCGGGCTTAACGGTCCGGCCGAAGAGGGCGGAGAGTGTCGCGAGATCGCCGTCGATGCGGCCGGTGGGCTCGCCCTTTTCGTCGAGCTGGATTTTACCTGCGGGCGCTATCTTGCTTTCCTTCGTGATGGCGAGGGCCGCCATCGCTTTGGGATTGAGGATAGCGTAATCGTACATATGCTGGACGTAGACGGGACTGTCGCCGCCGGCCTTGGCGAGTTCGGCAGCGGTGGGCGCGCGGTCCTCTTTCATCTGAGACTCGTGCCAGCCGCCTGGGACGAGTACCCACTGCCCGGAGCGCGACTTCGCGGATGCAGCTATGCGTGCCAAGCCCTCATCGAGCGATTTCACTGTCGACCAGTCGACCTCGCTGCGATGCGTGACGCCTGCGCGGATCGCATGAAGGTGACTGTCGATCAAGCCTGGGATCACCATCCGACCGCCCAGATCGATGGAGCGCGTCGCGCGGGTCGACATGTTGCGAATGGTGCGGTCGGCGCCGACGGCGGAGATGTTACCGCCTCTGATGGCGATGGCGCTGGATACTGTCGACTTCGCGTCGAGCGTCACGATCCGGCCGTTGTAGAGGACGAGGTCGGGCGCCTGAGCGAATGCCATCGAGGAGGCGTTCGACAGGAGACAGGCGGCCAGCGCCGCCGCAGCAATGAACCTCGGCATCGTCATCCTCCCCGTTCTTTTCAAGCAGGTGCCACGGATAGTGGCAGTCCCAAAGGCTAGAACATCATCGGACCTTACGGAACCAGCTTCGCGTTCGCCTACCCGAGCGCTGCTGCTGATGGAGTATGGACGGATATCGAACCGCTCCCTTGCGCGAACTCAATGCGAGCCGGGCAGGACTTCGTAGCCGGAGTCCTCGATCGAGCCTGCACCCATCCAGCCCCAGACGATGACGACATCCTCGGTGCCGGTGTTGGCGAAGCCATGATAGACGCCGCGCGGCGAGTAGACCACGTCGCCTTCGCCCGACGGCGTATCGCCGGCTTCGGTGCGGATTACGCCCGTGCCCTTGAGGATGATGAAGAACTCGTCGCAGTTGCGATGGAGATGCGCCTCGTGGCTCGCGCCGGGTTTCAAAACCGTCCAACCCACGACATGATTGGCGCCCGCCGACTTCTTGTCGATCAGGAACTGCACCTGCATGTCGATCCAGCCGTCCTTGCGCGACAACCCTTCGACCTTGGGAACGTCCTTCATATTCACAACGTGCATTTTGTCGGTCATGTGGATTTCCTCCGTGAGGTGCGGTAGCGCGAATTTGCGAACCACATCGGGTCGTTGAAACAGTCTGGACCGGTAAGCGTCGCTACCGGACCCTACATCTGCATTTCATTTTTCTTGTTATTTGGCGCCGCCGAGCTTGCGGTACGCCTCGAAGGCGACGACGAAGTCGTTGTGGTCGATGCCCAGGCCACGGCACGCATTCATCATCTCGTTGGCGGCGGCGGCGAGCGGCGTGGGCTGGCCGAGTTTGCGGGCGAGGTCGAGGGCCAGCACCATGTCCTTCTGCTGCAGCGTCACGTCGGCGAGCGGTTTTGCGGGCATGTTGCCCTCGAGGATGAAGGGGCCGCGATAGCCGATCACGGGCGAGGCCGCGACCGACTTCAGGATCGCATCGACGGCGGCGGTGCGATCGACGCCGCCCTTTTCGGCGAGCGCCACCGCTTCGCCGAAGCAGATGATCTCGACCATCAGCAGAAGGTTGACGGAGATCTTCATCGTCGTCGCCATGCCGGATGGGCCGATGTAGGAGACCTTCGGGCCGATCGCCGTGAGCATGTCCTTGACGCGCTCGAACGCGGCTTTGTCGCCGCCGATCATGATCGAAGCCTGCCCGGCCTTGACCGTCACGGGGCTGCCGGAGATCGGTCCGTCGAGGAAGATGCGGCCCGCTTTCGCGAACGCAGCCGAGCATTCGCGCGTGACGTCCGGGCTGATCGTGGACATATCGATATGGATGCTGCCCGCGGCCAAGCCTTCGATCACGCCATCCTTGCCGGTCGTGCAGGTTCTGACGGCGTCGCCGTTGGTCAGGCAGGAAAACACGACGTCACTTGTGGCGGCGACCTTGGCGGGCGTATCGGCCCAGACCATTCCGGCAGCTACGAGTTCGGCGACTTCCGGCTTCGATTTCGTTCTGTTCCAACCCGTGACCTTATGGCCGGCAGCCATCAGGCGGGGCACGATCAGAGATCCCATGTCGCCCAAGCCGATGAAACCGAGGTTCATGTCCGTTCTCCCGCAAATGGTTGTCAGCGCATCGCCCGGCAGATCGACGAACGGCGATGCAATCGTTTGCCACCGCTATAAGTAAGGTTCAAGCGGGACCGCTCAAAAGATAAAATTGCATCCGTTTCCTTCACAGGGCTCCAAGCGCCTTTTGTTAGCGTTCGGTCGCGAGGGTACAACTCTGCGGGGATCCGAGGCATGCAGGCTGGTGCGGCGGGTATGGTGTTGGGCGCTCTACTTTGCCTGGGGGCGGCCAAGGCTGTGTTTCAGGCCGGGTTCCCAGCCGGGCCGGCGCCGTCAGCCAAAGGGCTCACGATCGTGGAGGAACCCGGCCGGGTCGTGATGCGCTGGTCCGGTTCGGTCGGGCCGGAGATGCTGGAGCGCCTGGACGCGGCGTTCAGCCAGCGGGACGGAGATCATCGCGACATCCTGATCTCGCTGCATTCGGGCGGGGGCAACCTCCAGCAGGGCGCTCGTGTAATCGATCTGATCCGTAAAATGCAGCGCACGCATACGGTCGACACGGTGGTCGACGGGAAGAGCTACTGCGCTTCCATGTGTGTGCCGATCTTCATGGCGGGAACGCGCCGATCGGCCGATCGAAAAGCGCGCTTCATGTTCCACGAGGTGAGCTTCGATCGCAAGGCGCGTGAAGAGATCGAACTCCGGGCCAAGATGAAGCAGCTCAACGTCGGCGCGGACATGGAAAAGAAGATCGAGAAAATGCGGATCGCCGCCGCGACCGACTATTTCTTCGAACGGTATCTGGAGCCCAACGGCGTCGACCCCAAGTGGATCGCGGATATGCGCAAGGCCATTCCCGGCCGCGACGTGTGGCGATCGGCGGAGCAACTCGTCGCGCAGGGCTCACATATCGTGGACGCGATCGATTGAGGTGTGTCGCTATTTTTCGATTTCCAAGCCGTAGAGCTTGGCGGCATTGCCGGAAAAGATCATGCGGCGGCGTTCCTCGCCGAAGCTCTGGGGTATCGCGACATGCGGGTCGTCGAAGTCCCAGTGCGGGTAGTCGGACGCGAACAGGACGCGGTCCCAGCCGATCCAGTCCATTACGTCCATCAGGTGCTGCGGCTTTTCCGGTTCCTCCATCGGCTGAGTGGTGATCCAGAAGTGCTCACGGATATACTCCGACGGCGCCTTCTTCAGATGCGGCACCTCGGCCTTCAGGCGCTTCCAGTTGCGGTCCAGCCGCCAGCCGAGTGCTGCCAGCCAAGCGAATCCGGCTTCGATCAATACGACCTTCAAGGTGGGGAAGCGCTCGAACACACCTTCCATGATCATCGACGTGACGAGCGCGGAGCAGGACGTCTCGTGCTCGGTCATCTCCTCGATGTAATAGGAGCACCAGCCCGTGTTGGTGGCGGCATAGCCGGAATAGCCGAACACGTGCACGCCGATCGGAAGCTCTGCTTCGCAGGCGGCTTCGTAAATGGGCCAGTAGCGACGGCGGCCGTGGGCCTCGGCGGGCCGGCTCATCATGAGAACGTGGACGTAGTTGCGATCACCGGCGCGACGGCGGATCTCGGCGGCGGATGCGGTCGCGTCCTCGTAGGGGATCACGACGGACGCCTTGAGGCGAGGGTCCTTCGCCGCGAACATATCGATCTGCCACTCGTTCGCGGCAGTCGCCATTGCGGCTGAAAACTCGGGGTTCTGCTCGCCCTGCCCGGTCGGCGACAGGGGGTTCATGATGCCGTAGTCGATGCCGTAGTGGTCGAGGTGCTGCGCCTGCATGAAGGCGAGGTCGGAACCGGGCATACTGCCATCGGGCGGGAAAGCGTCGCGGCGGGCACCGTTGGCGGGCTGGGACTTCGGATAGGGGTGGCCCTTCGCGAAGCCGTGGCGGTGGCGGGTGCCATAAGTCATCAGGTGATCGTACCAGCGTTGCGACAGGTACGGCTTCAGTTCGGTGAGGGCCTTGGGGCGGGCGTGGATATCGCAGTCGATCAGGCCGAGCCGGTTGGGCTGCAAGCGTGACGTCTTGGTTGGCGTGCTCGGTGATGGAGCGGTACCCTGGGCGGTCATGTGGCGTCGCCTCGTCGAGGTTTGTCCTGGATGATAGCGCTATCCAAGGTGATTTCAAAATGCCGTCGCTGTGCGACGTGAATGTAATGCCGGGCATGCGCGGCTCACGCACGCGGTGGCATTGAAATCCGAGGGCGAAGAAACTACGCTTGCATTCTCAGATCAACGGCTGCGGTCATCGAGCCGCGCGAGAGCCGAATTGGGAGGCAGCATGGCCCAGGACGCCACACCACCGAGGGGAGCACCGGTTTCGGAAATCGATCCCTTCACGCGGGAGCACATCCTCGACCCTTACACGTGGCATCATCGATTGCGCGAAATGGGGGCGCTCGTCTGGCTCACCAAATACCAGTGCTTCTATGCACCGCGCTACGCGGAGGTCCACCGGATCATCAGCGAGTACCAGACCTTCTCGTCGGCTGCCGGTGTCGGCTACACCAACTTCAACAAGGAAAAGCCGTGGCGGCAGCCTTCGATGCTGCTCGAGGCCGATCCGCCGGATCATACGAAGCGGCGTGCCGTCGTCGGGCGCATTCTCTCCGCGCCCAACCTTCGAGGATTTCGTGCGGGCTTCGAGGTCGAGGCGAACAAGCTGATCGATCGTCTGCTCGAGGTGGAGGAGGTGGATGCCGTGCCGGACGTGGCGCAGGCGTTCGTGCTGAAGGTGTTTCCCGATGCGGTCGGCATCGCGGACGGTGATCGCACCAATCTCATCAAGTACGGCACGATGGTGTTCAACGCGTTCGGGCCGAAGAACGCGATCTTCGACGAATGTATGCAGGATGCGGCCGAAGTCGCGCCTTGGATCATGGAACGCTGCCTGCACAAGAATCTGAAGCCCGGCAAACTCGGGGATCAGGTGTACCAGGCGGTGGCGGGTGGGCAGATCACGGCAGAGGAAGCGCCGATCCTGGTGCGCTCGTTCCTGTCGGCGGGTGTCGACACGACCATCTACGGGGCTGGCAATGCGCTCTGGTCGCTCGCGACGAACCCGGGCGAGTGGGCGAAGGTGAAGGCCAATCCGGCGCTGGCGAAGCAGGCATTCGAGGAAGTCCTGCGCTACGAATCGCCGTTCCAGACGTTCTTTCGCACGACGACGCAGGACGTCGAACTCGCTGGCATCACGATCCCGAGGAACGAGAAGGTGATGGTCAACATGGGCTCGGCCAATCGCGATCCGCTGAAGTGGGACAGGGCGGATGTGTTCGACATTTCGCGTGATGTGCGCGGTCATGTCGGGTTGGGGTATGGTATTCACGCGTGCATCGGGCAGATGATCTCGCGGCTCGAGGTCGATGTGCTCCTGTCGGAGCTTGCACGCCGTAAGGTCGATTTCGAGGTGTCCGGTCCGACCCAGCATATCGTACACAATACGCTGCGCGGCTTCGCCAAGCTGCCGATGCGCTTCAAACAAGGCTCGTGAAGCCAACCCGATCCAAAGCTCCCAGGAGACGCTCGCAACAATGCCGAAAGTCACATTCGTCACCCATGACGGCATCGCAAAGACGGTCGAGGAGCCCGATGGCGTGTCGGTCATGCAGGCGGCGCAGAATGCAGGTATCGGCGGTATCGTCGGAGAGTGCGGCGGCTCGATGATGTGCGCGACGTGCCATGTGTATGTCGCGGAGCCATGGTCGGCGAAGTTGCCCGAGATGACCGCCACCGAGAGCGAGATGCTGACGATGACGGTGTCCGAGCGCAAACCGTCGAGCCGTTTGTCGTGTCAGATCGTGCTCGGCGCGGCGCTCGACGGCATCGCGGTGGCGTTGCCGGAGAAGCAGATTTGACGAACGGATTTCCCCTTCCCACAAGGGGGAGGGGAGAAGGAAGTTTCAATTCCCTCGGTGAGTTCATGACGTGTGCTCATGAAGCATGCGGCGAGGCGCAGAGCGGCGGAGTATCAAATGGCCAGAAGACTTGCAGGCAAGGTCGCTATCGTGACGGGGGCGGCGCAGGGTATCGGGGCGACTTACGCGGCAGCGTTGGGCCGCGAAGGTGCGCGCGTTTGCGTGTCGGATGTGCTCGATACGGCGGCGTCGGTCGCGGCAGTGAAAGCGGCGGGTGGCGATGCCTTCGGCATCGCATGCGATGTGACGGACGCGGCGAGTGTGCAGGCGATGGTCGATGCGACGTTGGCGAAGTGGGACCGCGTCGACATCCTCGTCAACAACGCCGGGCTGTTCGGTAACCTGTCGCTCAAGCCGCTGACGGAAATTTCGTCGGCCGAGTTCGACAAGGTGCTTTCGGTCAATGTGCGCGGCAGCTTCGAGTGTGTGAAGGCGGTGGTGCCGCAGATGCGTAAGCAGGGCTACGGCAAGATCATGAACGTGGCATCGGGCACCGTGTTCAAAGGGCCTCCGATGCTGCTGCACTACGTGACGTCCAAGGGCGCGATCGTTGCGATGACACGCAGTCTCGCACGCGAACTGGGCGACAGCGGCATTCGCGTGAACGCGATCGCGCCGGGGCTCGTCATGAGCGACAACGTCGTTGCCAATCCAGCGTGGAAGGGCGCGGTCGTCGACAACAATACAGCGAGCCGCTGCATCAAGCGGGAGGCGGAGCCCGACGACATGATCGGCACACTCGTCTTCCTGTGCTCGCCGGACAGCGATTTCATCACTGGCCAGACCATCGTGGTGGACGGCGGCTCGGTCATGCACTGAGCGCGCGATGCGCATCGTTGCGGCCAAGAAGTAGTGAGGAACTCGAACAAGACTCGAAAAAGGGAGTGGGTGGCGTGCAGGGCAGTATCTCCATGAAGGCGTGGTGGATCTCGAAGCGTTCCGTAAGCTCGGCGTTGTTCGTCTTTGCGTCGGCACTGGCGTCGCCTGCGGTGGCGCAGGATTTCTACGCCGGCAAGACCATAACCTTGGCCGTCGGGTCGGGAACCGGTGGTGGCTTCGATCTCTACGCTCGCACGGTCGCGCGGCACATCGGGAAGCATTTGCCCGGCAGGCCGAACGTCATCGTGCAGAACATGCCGGGTGCTGGCAGCATGAAGGCTGCCGAATACATCTTCACGCACGCCCCGAAGGACGGCACGGCGATCGCGATCGTGTTTCCGGGTGCGATCGTGGAGCCGCTGATCGCCGGGCGGGAAAAGTTCCGTTTCGATCCACCGAAATTCGACTTCATCGGGAGTGCCAACAGCGGTGCGCGGTTGTGTATCACGTTTCACAGCTCTGCCGTGAAGACGTTCGAGGATGCGCAGCGGATAACGGCGACGATGGGCGGAAGTGCTGCCGGTGACTCGACGTCGGACTACGCGCTGCTGATGAATGCTCTCGCGGGCACGAAGTTCAAGGTCGTGCTCGGGTACAAGTCGACGTCGGAGACGCTGCTCGCGGTCGAGCGCGGCGAGGTCGACGGGCTGTGTGGCTTCGACGCCAGCTCGCTTCAGGCGCAACGGCCGGCATGGTGGGGGACGGGCCAGATCAACAAGTTGGTGCAGGCGAGCCTCGAGCCACGTGATGACCTGACGAAGCTCGGCGCGCCGTCGATCTGGAAGTTCGTCTCGGGCGACAACCGCAAAGCGGTCGAGCTGGTACTGGCGCAGCAGGAATTCCACCGGCCGTTCATCGCGCCGCCCGGAACGGCGTCCGCGCAACTCGCACTGCTGCGAAAGGCCTTCGACGAGACGATGACCGATCCAGATTTCCTGGCGGACGCAGCCAAAGCCAGTCTCGACATCGCGCCTAAATCCGGAGAGGTGGTCTCTCGCCTCGTTCAGCAGATGTATGCAACGCCGCCGCATCTCGTAGCGCTGGTGACGAAAGCGCTGCGGCCCGCTCAATAGGGATCGGTCGGGCCGAACGGTTCGATACCCAACGTGAGCGACCGCGCCGCAAATCGGCGGGCCGCCCCGATCGCACTTCGTGCGGGCGGGGAGGCCTACCTATCGGAGGGCCATCATGGCGAAGATCGTCACCAACATCGCGACGGCGGATGCAACGAGCGTCACCGTCCGTGGGCGCGATCTCGTCAACGACCTGATCGGCCGGTACTCGTACACGGAGATGATCTATTTCCTGACCGTCGGGCGGATGCCGAGTGCCGGTGAGACGCGGGTGCTCGATGCCTGCCTCGTCACGCTGATGGAGCACGGATTCACGCCGGCAGCGCTCGTTTCGCGGCTGATGGCGGAAAGCGTGCCGGGTGAGATCCAGGTGTCGATCGCGGCTGGGCTGCTGGCGGTCGGCAGCGTTCATGCCGGCACGATGGAGGGATGCGCGGCGCTGCTCGCGGCTGGAGTGGATGCCGCCGACAAACAGGAATGGTGCCGTCACGTGGTCGAGGATCATCGTGCGCGCAAGGAATTCGTGCCAGGGTTCGGACATCGCCTGCACAAGCCCGACGATCCCCGGACGGTGCCGCTGCTGCGGGTCGCGAAGGAAACCGGGCTCGATCAGCGACACGTCGCGCTGCTGCTGCAATTGTCGCGCGAGATCGACGAGAGCGCCGGCCGGCACGTGACGATCAACGCGACGGGTGCCATTGCGGCGCTGCTGCTCGAGATCGGCATGCCCGCTGAGGTCGTGCGCGCGATCGCGGTCGTCTCGCGTGCGGGCGGATTGGTCGGGCACATTCTCGAAGAGCAGCGGACGGACAGCGCGCGGCATCTGACGAAACTCGCGAAGGATACGATCCCGTACGAGGATCCGTGAGATGGCCTTGCGGCCCCGCACTCGCCGAAATTGACTGAGGGCCAGTTGTCGCCGCAGAGCCTCTTATCCTGACCACCAAATGTGTGTCATCCTCGGACAAGGGCGCGGGCAGAGCCCGCGACCGCTGATCCGAGGACCCATGGTGAGGCAGTCGAAGCCCTCGAGGTTGGAGCTGGACGAGGCACGATGAGCAGGTCCATTCCGTCTACATTCTTGCGAGCCTGCCACACGGAACGCTCTACATCGGTGTGACCAACGATCTCTACCGCCGCATGTTGGAAGACCGCGAAGGACGCGGAAGCGCGTTCACGCGTAGGTACTCGGTTGCAAAGCTCGTATCGTTCCAGGACTTCACTTACGTCGAAGATGCGATCCAGCGTGAGAACCTCAAGCGCTGGCAGCGCGAATGGAAAATCGACTTGATCGAGAAGTCGAATCCCGACTGGCACGATCTGTTCCCATCGATGCAGAAGTACGAGCCGAAAGGATCGCTGTTCGGGCCAAGCCCGACGATGGGTTCTCGGGTCGGCGCCATCGGGCTCACGCCCTCCGGCTTGCCCGAGGATGACACCTGAAATCGGGCGATGAATCCGGGAATGGGCGATGTCTCTTGTGGGGTAATATCAGGTGGCGAGGCCGCGCGGCTTTCAGTGGTGGGACCGCGCTAGACATCCAGGTCCTTCGCGAAGGCGGCGCGTTCCTGGATGAAGCGGAAGCGGGCCTCTGGCTTGGAGCCCATCAGCGCGTTGACGGTTTCGGCGATCGTGCTCTTGTCGCCTTCGCCGACCTCGACGCGCAGCAGGAGGCGCTTCGCCGGGTCCATCGTCGTCTCCTTGAGCTGGGACGCGTTCATTTCGCCCAGGCCCTTGAAGCGGTTGGTCTCGATCTTCTGGTTCGGCTTGAATTCCTTGGCGATGATCTGCTCGCGCTGCTTATCGTCGCGGGCGTAGAACGACTTCGCGCCCTGCGTGATCTTGAACAGCGGCGGCACGGCCAGGAAGAGGTGGCCGTTGTCGATCAGCGCGGGCATCTCCTGGAAGAAGAACGTGATCAGCAGCGATGCGATGTGCGCGCCATCGACGTCGGCATCGGTCATCACGATGACTCGCTCGTAGCGGAGATCATCGTCGTTGTAGCGCGTGCCCAACCCTGCGCCGAGAGACTGGATCAGATCCGACAGCATCTGGTTCTGGGCGAGTTTGGCCGATGTCGCATTGGCGACGTTGAGGATCTTGCCGCGCAACGGCAACACGGCCTGCGTCTTGGGGTTGCGTGCCTGTTTGGCTGAGCCGCCGGCCGAGTCTCCCTCGACGATGAAGATCTCAGTGCCTTGTGCGGTCTGGATCGCGCAGTCCACGAGTTTGCCGGGCAGACGCAGCCGGCGCGTCGCGGACTGGCGGCCGATCTCCTTTTCACGCTTGCGCTTGAGGCGGTCCTCGGCCTGTTCGATGCACCACTCGAGGAGGCGGGTCGCCTGCTGTGGGCTATCGGCGAGCCAGTGATCGAACGCGTCCTTGACGGTGTTCTCGACGATGCGGGTCGCTTCGACGGTGGCGAGGCGGTCCTTGGTCTGGCCCTGGAATTCGGGTTCGCGGATGAAGACGGAGAGCATGCCGGCGGCGGTGCCCATCACGTCCTCGGCGGTGATCTGCTGGGCCTTCTTGTTGTTGGTGAGCTCACCGTAGGTGCGCAACGACTTCGACAGCGCGGAACGCAGGCCGTTCTCGTGGCTGCCGCCGTCGCCGGTCGGCACGGTGTTGCAGTACGAGCGGAGGAAGCCGTCCTCATTAGCGACCCAGGCGACGGCCCATTCGACGGAACCGTGCTTGCCCTCCTTCTGAACGTTGCCTGCGAAGACTTCCTTCGTCACAAGCACCGCATCGCTGATCGAGGCGAGTAGATAGTCCTTGAGACCGCCGGGGAAATGGAACACGGCCTCGGCCGGCGTGTCGTCCTTGATGAGGGACGGATCACACGACCAGCGGATCTCGACGCCGCCGAACAGGTAGGCTTTCGCGCGCGCCATCTGCATGATGCGGGCGGGCTTGAACGCGCAGCCCTTGCCGAAGATCTTCTCGTCCGGTTTGAAGCGCACCTTGGTGCCGCGCCGGTTCATGATCGAGCCGAGCTTCTCGAGCTTGGTCTGCGGTTCGCCGCGGGCGAACACCATGCGGTAAAGCTGCTGGCCGCGCGCCACTTCGACTTCGAGCCGCTCCGACAAGGCGCTGACGACGGAGACGCCGACGCCGTGCAGGCCGCCGGAGGTCTGATAGGCCTTGCCGTCGAATTTGCCGCCCGAGTGCAGGGTGCACATGATGACTTCGAGGGCAGACTTGTTCTTGAACTTCGGATGGGGGTCTACGGGAATGCCGCGGCCGTTGTCGGAGACGGCCAGATAGCCGTCGGCCTCCATGCGGACCTCGATGAAAGTGGCGTGGCCGGCGACGGCCTCGTCCATGGAGTTGTCGATCACCTCGGCGAAGAGGTGGTGCATCGCCTTTTCGTCGGTGCCGCCGATGTACATGCCGGGGCGGCGCCGGACGGGCTCCAGCCCCTCCAGTACCTCGATGTCGGCTGCGGTATAGCTGTCGGACGCGTCCACCGTGGTTTTACGGGCGCGGGCGGCGGCGGTCTTGTCTGTCATTTCGGCTTCCAACCTTGCAATCAGGTCGCGTTGAGAGGCCATGATGCACCCTCGCTCGGGGTCCGGTACTCACGGGCACAGGTGTTCTCGTTGCGGATGGCATTGCGGTGCGTTCGACGTTCGGATCGATGCCCTGACCGACGCGGAGATCGATGTCTAGTTCGATATCTTGGGCCCGAATCTACGAAGCCGACACTCCGTTCGTCAGTCGCATGCCATGTTGTGGATTGGCAAGGGCCGGCGGGACGGGGTGTGGCTGGATAGCCATGGAAAACGAGAGCGACGGAAGTGTGGTCAGCGCACGGCGATCAGCGCGTCCAGTGCCAATGCGCCCTGCCCTTCTGCAAGTACCATCAATGGGTTGATGTCGATTTCCGCGATCTCGGGGTGGGCCAGGACGAACGCGCCGAGACGCGCCACAATTGCCGAGACTGCGGCGACGTCACGGGCCGGCGCACCGCGGAACGGGCCCAGAAGGCGGGCGGACTTGAGTTTATGCAACTCGGCGGCGATCTCGGTTTCGTCCAGATCGGGCGGCAGCAGGCGGACGTCGCCGAGGGCCTCTGCCTGGACGCCGCCGAGGCCGATCGCGACGACGGGCCCCCAGGCAGGATCGTTGCGGACGCCCAGGATCAGTTCGAGCCCGCCCTTGGGGGCCATGCGCTCGACGAGGACGCCATCGAGGACGAGGCCGGGCGCAGCCTTGGCGATGTTGGCATCGAGCCGGCGCCACCCTTCGGCGAGGGCTGCTGGGCTGTCGAGGCCGAGGATGACGCCTCCAGCATCGCTCTTGTGGGACAGCGCCGACGCCTGAGCTTTCAGCACGACGGGGTAGCCGAGCCTTTCGGCGGCGGTCTCCGCTTCGGCGAGGGAGCGGGCGAGATGGCCCGAGGGCATCGTTATGCCGGCTTCGGCGAAAAGCGCCTTGGCGCGGTACTCGGGGATGACGCCCGCTGGCAAGCGGGAAGCCGGGCGGGATACTATGGGTTTCTTCGCGTTTGCAGCCCTTTCGAGACGAGCGCCGAGCTTGGTCACGGTCGCCAACGCGCGCAACACGCGGTCGGGCGAGCGGACGAAGGGAATGCCGAGATCGCGGAACTGGCCGACGTAGTTCTCGGGCACGGGGGCCTCGTCGCCGAGCATCGCGTAGACCATCGGTTTGCGGTTCTGGATGCTTCGGATCGCCTTCAGTACGGGCTCGGTCTTGCGGGCGGCCATCGTCGGGCTCGACAAGATCATTCCGAGCACGACGCTGCCGTAACGGTCGTCGGCGGCGAGTGGCGGTAGCGCGCGGGTGTAGAGATCGGGATCGACGAGCGGCTGGGCCGTGAGATCGACCGGGTTCGTGGCTAAGATGAGGCCCGGTGCGAGTTTATTCAGAACGTCATAGGACGCACCTTCGGGCGGCGGCAGCTCGAGGCCGGCGGCGTCGGCGAGATCGAGCATCAGCGCCTTGAAGCAGCCGGACTCGCCGAACACCAGCGGCGGGCGGCTCGGCAGGTGGTCGAAGCGGGCCATCATTTCGGCGACGTCGATCAGTTCGTCCATCGTCGTGACGAGGCCGACGCAGGCGTGCTCGACCAGGGTTTTCATCACGTCCCAGTCGCCGGTCATCGCGCCGGTATGGGTGACGGCGCTTTCTCGTGCAGCGGCGCTGCGCCCGGGATGAAGCATGACTATGGGCTTCGATTTTTCGCGCGCTTTGGCGGCGAGTGCGAGGAACTCACGCGGGCGGCGGATCTGTTCGGCGACGATGGCGAGGACGGAAATGCCGGGATCGTCGATGGCGTGGGCCATGAAGTCTTCGATACCGTTGACCGCCTCGTTGCCGGTCGAAACCGTGAGCGCGACGCCGAGGCCGCGGGCATTTAGGGCCGCACGGATCACGGATGCCATCGCGCCGGACTGCGACAGGATTGCGGGGCTCGGGCGGTCGGGCTTGAAGGGATCGGCGCCGCCGAAGGTGCAGCAGATGCCGTCGACGTAGTTGACGTAGCCCAGGCAATTCGGGCCGACGACGACCATGCCGGTGCGGGCGGCAATTTCGGCCAGCTCACGTTGTTTAGCCTGGCCTTCGTCGCCTGCTTCCGCGAACCCAGCCGAGAAGATGATGACGCCGGCGACGCCTCGTTCAGCGCAGGCTGTCACGGCGTCGAGCACAGCGTGGCCAGGGATCGCCAGCACGACGCAGTCGACGCCATCGGGCAGTTCGCGCGGCGAGGGCACGCAGCGGCGGCCCATCAGCTCGGTCTGTTTGGGATGGATGATGTGGATGTCGCCCGCGAAGCTGAAACGGTCGAGGTTTGCTACAACCTGACCGCCGAGCGAGCCGGGCGTCGACGACACGCCGGCTACCGCGACAGAACGCGGCTTCAGCATGCGGGCGATGGAGGTGGCTATCTTCGATCGAGTGGCGGCCATGGTGGTCTCGGGCTAATTCTGAATGACGGTCGTCGGGTGCGGTCGCGCGTTTCGCTTCGGCATGTCTGCCGGAGCGACCAGGAATAGAACGCGTACCGCATCGCGAAATACACGACCCGGTGCGATACGCAGTGCTGCCGCACCCTCCGGCTTCTACTTTTCCTCGCGCTTCATGGTCTGGAGGCCGGGCTTGAAGCTCTTGTCGTCGAGGAACTGCTTGAGGCCCTGCTGGCGGCCCGACTCGGTGTCGAGGAAGCGGGCGGCTTGGTTCTTGGTCATCAGGTATTCGTCCGACTGCTCCCAGCTCATGCCCTGGACGAAACGCACGGCCTGCTTGCAGGCGCGGAGCGTCGCGGGGTTCTTGCCCTTGAGGTCCACGGCCAGGGCGCGGGTGCGTTCGCGCAGCTTCGACTTCGGCACGCTCTCGTTGACGAGGCCCATTTCAGCGGCCTTCTTCCCGTCGAACGGGTTACCGGTCATGATGTAGTACATAGCGTCGCGGTGGCGCATGGTCTGGACGACCGCACGGGTGACGTTGCCGCCGGGAACGATGCCCCAGTTGATCTCGGACAGGCCGAACTGCGCGTCGTCGGCGGCGATGGCGAGGTCACAGGCGACAAGCGGGGTGAAGGCGCCGCCGAAGCACCAGCCGTTGACCATCGCGATGGTGGGCTTCGAATAGTTCATCAGCATGCGCCATTGCCAGTTCCAGGCAGAGCGGCGGCGCTGCATCTGCTCGTCGTAAGGCAGGTGATCGAGGGCGCGGAAATACTCGCGCAGGTCCATGCCGGCCGAGAAGCTATCGCCGGCACCCGTGAGAACGAGCACCTTTACCCGGTGATCGATTTCGAGCGTGTCGAGAATGCGGACCATCTCGTCGTTGAGGTCCGGGTTCATCGCATTGCGCTTCTCGGGACGGCTCAGGGTGACCCACGCGATGCCGTCGTCGAGTTGAACATCGACGCACTTCCAGTCGCCGATCTGCTCGAGCTTCTCTGCTGTCTTCTTGGCCATGGCCCTCTCCCGATTTCCTCGTCTTCGGGCGGGAACTTAAACCAAGGTTGCGGAGCGGGCCAGCAGGACGCGTACCGGCAGCGATGCCCGAGCGGCGGGGCTCGTCGAAGGCCTAACGCGAGGTCGTTTGGAAAGCGGCCGGCATCTGTGCCTTGGCTGGCTGTCTTACGGCTTCGGCCAGCGAAAAGCCGACGATCAAGCAGACGACGACGGTGCCGATATTCATGACGCAAGTCCACCCTACCGCTCCGCCGCGGCTGTCCAGTTGCGGCGTGCCGCCATTGTTGGCGCAATCGCTTTAAGCGGCCGCGAAGATCTGTGATAAACTTGAAAGTGTTCGCGCCACCTGCCACATCCGACGCAGGTTTCGGTTCCGATCCGGCCAGCGACCAGCTTCACACAGCAGGCAACAGATGATTCACCACGCTTTCCCAAGGCCCTTTCATGCCGCGAATACGGCCTCTGCCGGGGTGACCGATCTCGGCCAGATGCCGGAATGGAACCTCGCCGATCTCTATGCGGCGCCGGATGCTCCGGAGATCGCGCGTGACATTGCGGTGGCCTCGACGGAAGCGGCACGGATCAAGGCTGCGTATCAAGGCAAGCTCGTTGCGATGGCCGCTGACGGCGCAAAGATCGCGGAAGCCGTGATCGCCTACGAAAAGCTGTCCGATCTGATGGGACGGCTCGGTTCCTATGCGGGGCTGCTCTACTCCGGAAACCAGGCCGATCCGGCGCGCGCGAAGTTCTACGGCGACATCTCGGAGAAGCTGACGGCGATATCGTCCGACCTGATCTTCTTCGAGCTCGAATTGAACCAGATTCCCGACGACGTGCTGGCAAAGGCTTTGTCGGCGCCGACGCTCGCCAAGTACAAGCCCTGGTTCGACGATCTGACGAAAGAGAAACCCTACCAGCTCGAGGAGCGGATCGAGCAGCTGTTCCACGAAAAGAGCCAGACCGGCCGCGGTGCGTTCAACCGGCTGTTCAACGAGACGATGACGGCGCTGCGGTTCAATGTGGAGGGCGAGCCGGAGGCGTTGGCGCTCGAGCCGACGCTGAACCGGTTGTCCGACCCGGCCGAGCCCAAGCGGCGTGCGGCTGCGGAAGCGCTGGCGAAAGTGTTCGGCGAGAACGCGCGGCTGTTCACGCTCATCACGAACACGCTCGCCAAGGACAAGGAAATCTCCGACCGCTGGCGCGGGTTCAAGGATGTCGCTGATAGCCGCCACCTCGGCAACAAGGTCGAGGCGCCCGTGGTCAACGCTCTCGTCGAGGCCGTCCGCGAGAGTTACCCGAGGTTGTCGCATCGCTACTACCGCATGAAGGCGAAGTGGCTCGGGATGCCGAAGCTGTCGCACTGGGATCGCAACGCGCCGCTGCCGGAGAAGCCCGAGCGCGTCATCGCTTGGCCGGAAGCGCGGGAGATGGTGCTGTCGGCGTACGGCGGGTTCGCGCCGGAAATGGCAGGCATCGCTGCCAAGTTCTTCGACAACGGTTGGATCGACGCGCCGGTTCGCCCGGGCAAATCGCCGGGCGCGTTCGCGCATCCGACCGTGCCGTCGGCGCATCCGTACGTGCTGCTCAACTATCAGGGTAAGTCGCGGGATGTGATGACGCTGGCGCACGAGCTTGGCCATGGCGTGCATCAGGTGCTGGCGGCCGGGCAGGGGCCGCTGCTCTCGCAGACGCCGCTGACGCTCGCTGAAACCGCATCGGTGTTCGGCGAGATGCTGACCTTCCAGGCGTTGCTCAAGGGCGCGACCGACAAGCGTGAGCGCAAGGCGCTGATCGCGGGCAAGGTCGAGGACATGCTCAACACGGTCGTGCGCCAGATCGCGTTCTATTCGTTCGAGCGCAAGGTGCACGAGGCCCGGCGCCAAGGCGAGTTGACGACGGAGGATCTCAACCGGTTCTGGATGGAAGTGCAGTACGAGAGCCTCGGCGACGGCATCGATTTCAAGCCGGGCTACGAGGTGTTCTGGACGTACATCCCGCACTTCATCCATTCGCCGTTCTACGTCTACGCCTATGCGTTCGGCGATTGCCTCGTGAACTCGCTCTACGCGCTCTACGAGGAGGCGCATCCGGGCTTCGTGCAGAAGTATTTCGCGATGCTGATGGCGGGCGGATCGAAGCACCATTCAGAGCTGTTGGCGCCGTTCGGATTGGATGCGAGCAAGCCGGAGTTCTGGAAGAAGGGCCTGGGGATGCTGTCGCGGCTGATCGACGAGCTGGAGGCGATGGAGGCGGCGGCGTGAGGGCTATCCGCTCACGCGGATACGAGGGCCTGCGCGGCCCTCGTGCTCCCGCGCCAGGACCGCGGTCCTGGACCCGCGAATTGAGGTGGAGATGCCCGGTTCTAGCGAAGTAGCCAGCCGTCTTGATCTTGGGCAATTCGAGCATTGTACCTGTCCGAACTACGCTCAAGATTTT
>LNFM01004200.1_pt1 | contig 26965 bp, 20 predicted proteins | sample 596031 | NCBI WGS metagenome assembly LNFM01 (sample SAMN04254537, study PRJNA301005) | activated carbon metagenome | isolation source: dual media filters at the Ann Arbor, Michigan drinking water treatment plant | place: USA: Ann Arbor | reverse complement strand
TAATCTCTTCCGGCTTGTGCCTCTTGCCCATTTCCAAACTCCTTCATAATCCAAAATAACAGAGATTCTGGACCACTCAGAAGGGGGCAGATCACAAGGCCTGGTGGGTAACCACCGGGCCTTGCTTTTTATGCGCCCCCCGGCAGAGTGATGAGCATAATGAGATGGTTCAAAAAGCCTAGCAACGCCTCGCCCCTTCGCGCACATATCGGCGCGCAAGTCGGCCAGCGGCTTGCCGCCAATCCCGCCGCGCAGCAGGTCGTGATCCCCGGCGTTCAGGTCTATTATGTCGAAGATTTCCTCGACGCCGCCACCTGCAAGCGCCTGATCGGCCTGATCGATGCCAATCGGCGGCCGTCGACGCTGCTGACCGACAACCCGGATGAGAATTACCGCACCAGCGAAAGCTGCGACATGGATCGCTGGTCACCCGATGTTCGGCCGATCGATGAAGGGATTGCCGGGCTGCTTGGCCTTGAGCCGTTGTACGGCGAAACAATGCAGGGCCAGCGTTATGCGCCCGGCCAGCAGTTTCGCGCGCACCATGATTATTTCTTCCAAACCGAAAGCTATTGGGAACGCGTCACCCAAGATGGCGGCCAGCGCACCTGGACGGCGATGATCTATCTCAACACCGTCGAAGAAGGCGGCGCGACCTGGTTCCCCCAGGCGGGTATCCGCATCGCCCCCAAACGCGGCCTGCTGCTCGCCTGGAACAATATGAGCGCCGATGGCAGCCCAAACCAGCTCACCCTGCATGAAGGGATGCCAGTGATCAGCGGCGTCAAATATGTGATCACCAAATGGTTTCGCGAAGGGCCGTGGATCAAGCCATAGCCACGCCTAATCGCCCGCCCCCTTTGGCACCTCGCCATCGCCGGGTACCAGATCATAGGGCGCGACGAGGGTCCATATATGCGCGGGGATCATGGATTTCATCCGGCGCGGCTTTTCCCGGCGGAGATGGACGACGGTTTCGGCCGCCTTCATTTCCACGCGCGTCCGCGCAAATTCCAATCCACGCGGGCCAAAGCGCGGCATCAGCCAGCCGATAATCGGCCGCACCCATTCGGGCATTCGGCGGAGCGGTAAGCCACCTGCCGCGCGCTCAACATTGACGATGAACCCTTTCACAGCACTTGCGCGCTTGCCGGCATTGCCGGGCGGGGCGAGCTTCACTTCGTCACCCAGCAGTGCGAGCAATTCGGCACCGCGTTCATTGCGGACGACCAGCCATTGCTCCCCTTCCCCCGCCATATAGCCCACCGTCAAGTCAGCGAGGACATTGGTGTAATCCACGCAAGTGCGGCAGGTGAGCGGGAAGAAATCAGGTGGCAGCTTCGAAATCGGCAATTGCAGGAACGGAATCGCCTTCACCCGGCCATCGGTGAAGCGCAGTTCGACATGATAATCGGCGCGAAATTCCAGATAGGTGATGCTGTCCGGATCGTCCGCCAGCAACGCGAGAAAATCGTGGAACCGTTCGGTGGTGGTATTGTCGGAACAGGGCGTGCCAATCACATAGACGCGCTCGAACCCCAGGCTCGCCTCGATCTTGCGCAGCGCATGCACCTGACACGGGATACCGATGACGGCGATGCGCTTATACCCCGCGTCGCTGGCCGGCTGGAGCAAAGCGAGCAGCGGCGCATAGCCCATCCGCATCCCCCGCACCTGCGCCATCCCCTCTGGCCTGGTGACCAGCACCGGCACCGGCTTCCAGCGGTCGTCCGGGTCAGGCGCCATCGTCAGCACCGCATCGACCGCATCTGTTTCGAGCAGCTTTTCGGCTAGTCGCGTAGTGATCCCGGTCCATTGCGCACCCGGCAAGGCCTTGCCCAGCCGCGCGCGAAACATCTGGCGATAAGGGCCAAAGAATAGCTCATCACCCTTGGCCGGATCACGCGCACGGCCATGCACTGCCTTCTCTGTCGCTGGATAATCAGGCTTGATGAACTGGCAGGCCGCACCGCAGCGTTTATGCTCGGGCGTCCGCGAGATGCCGCAATCGGTGCACAGATCGCGCGGCACCGGTGCTGCCAGCGATGGTGCCCAGAGCGGCGCGGAATCATGGGGGCTGGTCGGCAATTCGGGCAAAGGCATGGTCTCTGAAAAAGCCGCCGGGCGGACACACCGGCCCGCCAAGGTTCGGCGATCCGCGAAACAATGTCTACCACCTGATTTGGCAATGACCCGGCCCGATTTCCCTCCCTGCTGCAAACCGCTAGAGCCGTGCTGATGAATACTGTCCTCAACATCAGCCACTCGATCCTCGGCCAGCCCTGGCGCTGGCGCGCGCTGAGCGCCGATGCGCGCGACCCGGATTACGCACCCGATGATCTTGTCACCCAATTGCTGATGGCGCGTGGGTGCCCGCGCGAGGAGCTCGATTCGCACCGCGCGCCGAGCATCCGCGGCTTCATGCCCGACCCGTCAATCTTCAACGACATGGATCGCGCCGCAGAGCGGCTGGCAGCGGCGATCATTGCGGGGGAGAATGTCACCATCTTCGGCGATTACGACGTAGACGGTGCGACCTCTGCCGCGTTGATGATCCTGCTGCTGCGCGATCTGGGGCTGGAGGCGAAGGCCTATATCCCCGATCGGCTGATGGAGGGCTATGGCCCGTCGGGCGAGGCGCTGGTCAAGATCGCCGCCGGGGGCGCATCGCTGATCGTCACGGTCGATTGCGGCGCGCAAGCGTTTGAGGCGCTGGAGATGGCGCGGACGGCCGGCGTCGATGTCATCGTTGTCGATCACCACCAATGCGCGACCGCGCTGCCGCTGGCCTATGCCCTAGTCAACCCGAACCGCCGCGATGAGGGCGAAGGCGCGGCGCACGGTCATCTGGCGGCAGTCGGCGTTGCCTTTCTGCTCGGCGCGGCGCTGATCCGCACGCTGCGCGCCAAGGGCCATTTCGTCCCCCGCCCGGAGCCACGGTTGCTCGATCTGCTCGATATCGTCGCGCTCGGTACGGTCGCCGATGTGGCGGCGCTTAAAGGACTCAACCGGGCCTTTGTCGCGCAGGGGCTGAAGGTAATGGCCGCGCGCCGCAATATCGGGCTCAATGCCCTGATCGAAGCGTCGCGCCTTACCCGCGCGCCGACCGCGACCGATCTGGGCTTTGCATTGGGGCCGCGCATCAATGCCGGCGGGCGCGTCGGCAAGTCCGATCTCGGCGTGCGCTTGCTCACCACGCGCGACTCCGACGAGGCCCGCATGATCGCGACTGAGCTTGATCGCCTCAACGAGGAACGCCGCGCGATCGAGGGCGAGGTGCAGGTCACCGCTGAAGCGATGGCCGTCTCGCAAGCCAACCGCGCGGTCATCGTCGTTGCGGGTAAAGGCTGGCATCCCGGCGTGATCGGCATTGTCGCTGGGCGGCTGAAAGAGAAATATGGCCGCCCCGCCATTGTTATTGCGTTGGACGATGCCGGGATCGGCAAGGGATCGGGCCGCTCGGTATCCGGCGTCGATCTCGGCAATGCCGTGCTCGCCGCCAAAGACCATGGCCTGCTCGTCGCCGGCGGTGGTCACGCGATGGCGGCTGGGCTGACGATCCAAGCCGACCAGATCGCGGGCTTTGGCGATTTTCTTGAGGAGCGTCTTGCCGCCGGCGTTGCCCGCGCATCGGGCGACCGGGCGCTGCTCGTCGACGCCCTGCTCGCCCCTGGCGGCGTAACCCCGGCATTGGTGGCGGCGCTGGAGCAAGGCGGCCCCTATGGCATGGGCTGGCCCGCGCCGCGCGTGGCGGCGGGGCCAGTGCGGGTGATCAAGGCCGATATCGTCGGCAACGGCCATGTCCGCGCGGTGGTGGCAGGTGATGACGGCAAGAGCATCAAGACGGTCGCCTTCCGCCAAGCCGATTCGCCGCTTGGGCTAGCCTTGCTGGGCGCCCCGCCCCACCGCCGCCTGTGGATCGCCGGGCGCGCGAAGATTGATGACTGGAGCGGGCGCGGGACGGCCGAAATGCATCTCGACGATGCCGCCTGGGCGGATTGAAGAGGATAAAGGGAGCCTGCGATGTTCAGTCATATTACGCTTGGCAGCAACGACATGGCACGCGCCCGAGCTTTTTATGCGCCGGTCATGGCGACGCTGGGGATTGCCGCCCCATTCGAGATGCCCGGCGCGCTCGTCTTCGGCACACTCGCCGGCCAGAAGATCTTCATCGTGCCCCCATTTGACGGCAACGCCGCCAGTATCGGCAATGGCAGCCATGTTGCCCTGGTCGCGCCCGATCGCGCGGCCGTTGCAGCCTTTTACGCTGCCGCGCTAGCCCATGGCGGCAGCGACGAAGGGGCACCGGGTTTGCGGCCACATTATCACCTGCATTATTATGCCGCCTATGTCCGCGACCCCGATGGCAACAAGCTGCAAGCCGTCTGCCATCATGATACCGACGATAGAGCGGGTTGACCGCGTGGCCGCATTTGCCTAGGCGCTTTTTCCACGCCACCCGGTCGAACCGGCAATGGCCCCTTCGTCTAGCGGTTAGGACGCGGCCCTTTCACGGCTGAAGCACGGGTTCGATTCCCGTAGGGGTCACCATTTCAAGCTAATTTCGCAGTTTTCTACGAAATCCACGCAAATCATGGACTTTTCGACCGCCAGCTGATACAAAGGGCTGGTCCAAAATGAGGGTTCGAGTGGCGGGGCTTTGGCGTCATCCTGAGTCGAATATCTACTGGTTCCGCATGGGCGTGCCGGCACGATACCGCGCGCTTGTCGGCAAGTGGGAAATCAAGCTGTCGCTCGGCGAGACATGCGCACAGGCAGCCGCCGGAAAGGCCGCGATCAAACGCGCCGAAACCTTGGCTTACTTCAAAAAGCTGGAAGAGGAACGCGGTCTCGGCGTCGACCGACAGGCCGACCAAATCGTTCGGGTCGGGTTCGATGCGCTGGCACGGCGGCATGAAGCCTTCGAGAGCGGCGACGCAGATCTCGCCCAGGCGCTCGACCATGTGACCCACACCATGCTGCGCATGCTTGCATTTCGTGTCCGCCTCGATTGGGGTGGCGAGCACGCTACGATGGCACAGTTTGAGAACATGGAAGGGGTCGACGACCCCTTCCCACCCTCACCGCCGCGACCGGGGCCGTTTATGCTCGGCGAGGCTTTCCGGACGTCGGCCTCGGCGAACATTGCGCTGTTCGAGCGGGGCGGTCCGTTTCGGGGTGCCGCATATCGCGAGGTCGCCCGCGGTTTGCTTCATGCGTGCGATTGGCAGGCGGTCGATTTCGAAGTCGAGATCGTCGGCGGGGCAGCGGGAGAAAAAGTCGCTCGATCCGGTGCACTGTACGAAGCGGTCGCGCGTCGCATCCTGACGCGCTTGAGCGAACATCGCTTCGGCCACTGGCCAACCAGTGTCGATCTTGTCGTCGCGCCAATGGCGAAGGCGCTCGCCTCGACAATCGTCGAAGTCTTGCCGCCCGCCCCGGTCAGTGCCTCAGCCGAAGACGGCGACTTGCCGACAACGCTCACACAGGCTTTCAAGGTTTGGAAGGGCGCCCGGTCGGTGAAAGGTGTCGAAAAGATCGACGACGAATTCGAGCTGGCGATCGAGCGGTTCAAAGAGCTTATCGGCACCGAAGACGTGCGCATTATCACGAAAAAGCAGGTGAAGGCGTTTCGCGATATCGTCACACGCCTCCCGTCGCGCCCGAAGCGCGAGGTTGGCGCGCTAGCGCTGCGCGAGCAAGTGGAAGTCGCCGAACGTGACGGGCTGCGGACGCTCGCCCCTCCCACTGTCGGCAAGCAGGTCATGGCGATCAAGGTGCTGCTCGGCGTGGCGGTTGAGAAAGAGGTGATCAACTTCAATCCCGCACAAGGCGTCACCGTCGTGGGTGCGAAGCACACCGGCACCGAGCGCGACCATTTCAGCGACGCGGAGATGAAGCTCATCTACGAATCGTCGCTGATGACCGATCCCGACGCGTGCAGCGATACGATGTTCTGGATCATCTTCGCGGCACCGTTCCATGGGGCAAGGCCTGGCGAAATGTGCAAGGTTAAACCGCGCGAAATCGTCGAGGACGACGGCGTCTGGATCATGCGCTTTCGCGAAGACAAGCGGCCCGGATTTGCGCACGCTGGAGATGAGCGGGCGCGTCGTCAGAAGACAGACGAATCAGTGCGTGATCTCCCCATTCACTGGATCGTCGAGGAGGGCGGCTTTGTTGAGTTCGCACGGCATCAGGCCGCGAACGGGGCAGCGTGGCTGTTCGACGATCTGATGCCTGACAAATATGGTGACCGCTACAAATATCTCTCGCGCGCAATCAACACGCAACTTCGCAACCTCGGCATCACCGATGCCGACAAGGCCTTCTATTCATCGCGTCACACCTCGAAACGCGAGGGGCGCCGTCAGCGGATTGCCGAGCAAAATCTCGATCAGGGTTTCGGCCACGCATCGCTCAACACCGGCCGAAAATATGGGCAAGGCGTGCCGATGAGCGTGCTCAAGGACGATTTCGACAAGCTCGAGTTTCGCAGCGTCGAATGGGATCCCGTGGTCAGATGCGCGCGCATCCGTCTGGCACGCTTGCTGTCTGGCAACCCCATGCGGCAGCCGACCCCGCACGGGCGCGACTGAGCTAAACGTCGCTGCCGCGAGCTGCTGTGACAAACTGGGTGCCGCGAAGGGTTACCTCCTGCCGCCGAATACACATTAGATGGCAGGAGGTGATTTGCGCAGCTTATGCGGCCACCGCGTAGGTGCGCGGATATAGGCCGGTTCGCGCCCACCATTTCTGGGCAAGCGACTTACGCGCCTTGTCGGTGCGCAACCAATTCTGCCGGATACGCCCGACCTCGGCTAGGGACGGATCGAACACGCGCTGCGCGATCAGCATGTGAACATGGGGCAGGATTTCAACTTGGTCATCTGTCGCCACACGATGGTGAACCGCCCAATCGACGACCATGCCCTGCGAACTCAGGTAATCCTCGCAAAAACCCTCGATCAGGTTGCGCCAACCCACGACATCCTCTCCCATAGGCAACGAGCCGACCGCGTGCGCGCAGACCGGCTCATCGGGCCGGATTACTGACGCGTGTCCATCCGCTTGATCCCAAAGCCCGATGCCGTCTAGCGCACCGATGTTGGCCCTATTAGGTGCGCAACGGCCGAAGGCGACCAAGTCGTCACGCACCGACCAATCGGGCGTCGGACCAAATGCGTCGGCACCCTGCCCACGATGGATATAGAGCCAGCTGGCCCGAGCCGTGCGGTGGGTGCGGAGTAGCTCCGGCGTATAGCGACCGCTATGCTGATGAACGGCGTAACGGATGTTGAATGGGCGGTCGTGATAGAGGCTGAACATGGTCTTCTCTCCTTGGGTGATTGCCGCACGCAGCGGCGATCCACGCGGATTCTGTCCGCGGGATTTCATGAAACGGTGATGAGATAAACGGGTGGATCAGTCGCGGTGGCGTTGGCGCCGGGTAATCGCGCGCGCCGTCGTCATGGGTAGCAAGTAGAAGGTCAAAATGACGGGGCGTCGCGGGCGGCCGACCGCCAAGCGTCGAACGCGGCGCTGGCATTGGCGGCGGTGCCGTTGCTTTCAGCAAGCCATAGCCGCCACACGGTCACGGCTTCAGCCTCGACATGGTCGCGAAGCCAGGCTCGATCGCCGAACCCCCAGGCGCTTTCGACCGCTGCCGAATCTGTCACCGACAAGTCGATCCCGTGACCGGCGCCGATCTCAGCCAGCGGCGGCGCACCGATGCCGCCATGATGGACGGCGAGATCGACGCTGGGAGCCGTCACCAATCGGGTCAGCCGTTCAAGAAAGGCACGACCAAGCTCGGGATCGCCGGTTGTGGCGGCATCGAGCAATGGGGCCATCACCCGGTCAACGAGCTGCCAGCCGAGCACGATGCCAGATTCAGGCAGGGCGTTCAGCGCCCAGAGTAGCAGAGTATCTTCGCGGTCGCCAGCGGCCACGGCGTGGCGCTTTAGGCTGAACGTCCATGTGCCGTCTGGTTCGCGCTCGGCGATCAGCACGGCCATGGCCGCCAGATGCGACATTGCTGAATGGGTACCGTGCTGGTTGGCATCGATGCGAATGCTCGCGACGGCAAGCGTGATGAATGAACAGGTGTTGGTCATCGTGATTTCCTGAAATGGGCGCGCGTCTTCGCGCCGCCGATGAGACGTCGGCAGTGGCGTGCGCACAGGATGGGATCGGTGGGGCTCGGTTGGCCGGGCTAGAAGGCGGTCGCCACACCGCTGAAAGCGCGTTCATCGGCCTCATGCAGGACACGGCGCTCGGCAAGTTTCAGCGCATCGGCAATGCCGAACGCGAGCGCGCGAGATCGTGCCCAAACGGCAGTGGGGGATGTTGCAAACGGCATGAGGTGCGCGCGCTTGGGCGAGCGTTCGATCCACTGCGCGAAAGCGGCCAGCGGTCGGGCGATCAGCGCCTCATCGCTATGCCGCCACGCATGGTGCGAAAGCCAGGCACAATAAGTCGCCGCGACATCTTCTTCGCAGTAGCGCGCAATCGCATCGACGTCGCCCGATCGCCACAGCTTACCGACGTCGCTGCCGTGGACGGTCGTTTTCACAGGAATACCGAGCCGGTCACAGATCTCCGACAAGCTCGGTCGTTTGGTCCCGCCATAAAGCGAATACATCTCTGCCAGATCGCAGTGCGACCGGCCAAACCGTTGTGCGCGTGAATGGTGCGACAAGCCTGCCAAGTCGAAGCGCCGTTCGGCGATTGCCCCCAATTGCAGCACCGGCAAATCATAACCGCGGCTGTTGAACCCGACGGTCGTCGCCCCAGTCGGCATCTGCGCATCGACCGCCTGGTAAAAGTCGCGTTCGCCGCCTGGCTGGCAGACGATGCTCGTCATCCGAAACCGGTAGCGATGATAGTCCAGCGACGCTTTCAGAAAGCTCGCGACCACGGGGCGATGCAGGGGCCACTTCGGGAAGCTGCCGTCATCAACTGCTTCATCGACGATCGATTCGACGTCGAAGACAACGACATGGTCGCCCGCATGCTCGTCGCTGGGGCGTTGTGGATAGATTGATCGCATAAGCTATATCCTTCAGGAACGATCGTGCGTGCCGATGCACGCACGGATCGAAAGGCAAGTTTGCAAAAACCAGCTGCGCCTGTCGGCGCATCCAATTTTTCCAACTCCCCTTCCGATCGCTCTTCCTCTTTCCAACCTGTTCTATTGTGCCCGGGGGCGCGGTGTTGCGGCTCATGGTGCGCAGCAATTTTCCACGCTGGATACAGACTGATCGGTCCATGGGCTGAGTGAGATCGCCACCACGGTCATCAGCGTTCTCCAGTTTCGCGAAAAGTGCGGCGGCAGATCGGGGCAACAATCGGGTTCGCTGTGGCGGCGTTGATGCAGAAAGCGCTCTCGGTGTTTGACGCATGCAAATCTGATCGCGCTGGTGATTCGATCCGGGCTTTTGACCCTGCACGCCTGTCCTTGAGCCGGACGCAGGCGCGGCTACTCTTTGACCCATGCCGGTATCAGAATCTGACCATGATTCCGGGGCCGATTGTGGACGGTCGTGTGACGAAGGGCGCGGCGAACCTCCACGCTGGCATGGCCACTATCGAGCGGAATGACCCAATAAACGACATTCAGGCCGCCCTGACCGTTCCCCGGAACCGGCCGCTCGTTCACGTCAATTGGGTCACTATTTCGATGGGGGGTGGCTATGATGGCGCTCGAACGTCTCGATCAAGACCATGTGCCCGCCGCAGTTTGGACACGGCTGCCGGGCGTCATGGATCCCAAATCCGGGGGCTAATTACCCTGTCGCTAAAGCGTTTTGGCAAGGGCCATTGCTTCTGTGATCAAGCTTAGCATCGCATCCCCGGCGGCGTCCTCATCGCCCGACTTGATTGCGTCATAAACGCTGGCGTGTTCGGCGATGCTGGCCAGCCGCACCCCTTTGGCCTTGTTCGTAAGCCGGATCGAGGTTTTCAATGCGGCAGCGATCAGATCGCGCAATCTGGCATAAAAGGGATTGCCGCTGGCCTGCAGAATAGCGACGTGAAAGGCGATATCCGATTCAAGCGGATCGTCGCCACCGGTTTCAGCCGCCTGCATGCGCGCCAGCGCCAGGGCGATTTCGCCGCGTGCTTCCGTATCGCCAGCGCGTGCTGCGAGCCGCGCGGCCATCGGCTCGATTGCCAGCCGCACTTCCATGAATTGAAGCAACAATTCGCGCGAGAATTTGCGTTCGAGCAGCCAGCTCAAGACATCGGGATCGAGCAGATTCCAGACTCGTTCGGGTTCCACATAGGTGCCCTGGCGCGGGCGCGAGCCGAGCATTCCCTTCGCGGTGAGCATCTTCACCGCTTCGCGCAACACACTGCGGCTGACGCTCAGTCGCCGACACAGTTCAGCCTCAATCGGAAACGGATTGCACGAGCCATAGTCACCGACCGCGATGGACTGCCCCAGTTCATGCATTACCTGGTGGGTACGGTTGCGCCCGCCCTTGTGCCTTACGTCGATCATTGTTTTACCCCGTAGTGGGGTGGTATTGCATTTCGGGAAGGCCGGCGACAATGGTCTTATAGACAAGAATATCGCCCGCCAGCGGCTGATCGGCCAGCGCCGCCGGCTCAAGCCCGTCGCGCGCCGTCGTGATCGCCAACATGCGCAGGTCCGGGCCAATGAACGCAACGCAGGTGGGCTGGGAAACCGGTAGGGTCAGGATCTGGTCGTTCGTGCCGTCGGGGCGATAGCGCACAACCCGCGATGCCCCCCATTGGGCGCTCCACAGACAGCCTTCGCAATCGACCGTGGCACCGTCGGGATAGGCGCCTTCCGGGGTGGTCGCGAAGACGCGGCGGGCACCGAGCGTTCCATCGGCGGGATCGACGGGGTAGGCATAGATGGTTCGGGCGGGGCTATCGGCGAAATACATCACCCTGCCATCCGGGCTCCAGCACAGACCGTTTGAGATCGTTACGCCGTCGACGCAAACGCGCAGCGCCCCATCACGTGCCAGCCGATAGAGCGCGGCATCGCTCGACGTGCCCTTCTCGACCATCGTTCCGGCCCAGAAATTGCCGCTTCGATCGACCCGCCCGTCATTGAAACGGCGTGGTCCGCCGGGTTCCTCGACCCGGTGCAGCCAATCCAGCGTTCCGGCGGCAGGATCGAATCGGCCAAAGCCCGAGGCGAAGGCGCACAGAAGATCGCCTGAACCCTCGATCAGCGCGAACGAACCGACCCGCTCCGGAGTGGCGAAGCGCCGGGTCATCCCGCCTGCCAGGTCATGCTGGAAGATCGCGCTCGACTGGATGTCGGTCCACCACAGCCCAGCGTCGCTGTGCCACTGAATCCCCTCGCCCAGCACGGCGTCTGCGCGAATGAGATGGTCGGGAGTCACGTGATCGGAAGTCACTGGCCCACCGCCGTGTCAAAAGCGGTCACGAAATTGGCGGCGCGCCCCGCGACATCGGCGGCGGAACGACCGGGGGCATAGAGATCGCTTCCCAGTCCGAAACCGGCGACGCCAGACGCAAGCCATTGCGGGATGCTGGCCGCGTCGACCCCGCCCACGGCATAAAGGTCCATGGCGTGCGGCAACACCGCTTTGAGCGCCTTGATATGTGCCGGGCCATACGTTGCGGCCGGAAACAGCTTCAGTCCGCTGGCACCTGCGTCGATCGCGGCAAAGGCTTCGGTGGCGGTAGCAAAGCCGGGCATGATCTTCATGCCTAGCGCGGCACTCCGCGCAATCACGGCAGGATTGGTGTTTGGCGTCACCACCAAACGGCCCCCCGCGGCATAGACCGCCTCGACATCGGCAACACGCAAGACCGTGCCTGCCCCGCACAAACATCGATCGCCCATCGCCTCGGCCAACCGGGCGATGCTGGTCAGCGGATCGGGCGAATTGAGCGGCACCTCGATCATCGATATCCCCGCCGCTAAAATCGCTTCGGCGACCGTGACAACCGCATCGGGTTCGATCCCGCGCAAAATGGCAATGATCGGACGTTGCCTGGTCATGATCCATCACTCCTCAAAGTGTGCAGGCGCTGCAAGCCGGTGCGCGCCGCCAGCTCGCCATCGATAGCGCTTGCCTGGTGCCCGAATACCGCAAGGGCGCGGGCATAGAGCGCGGTCAGCGGCGGCGCGCCGACCAGTACGACCGATCCGGGTGCCGCGGTGGCCAACCCGGCCATCGCAGCGATTTCGGCACCAACCAGCAGGCCCGAAAGAAATCCGGTGGCATGCGCTGGCGTCATTCCCAAGCGGAGTTGGCGACTGCGTGTTTCGAACAGCAATTGCAGAACGTGCTCAGGCCCGGCATCGCGCACCCGCGCCACCCCTTCATCGAAGCCCTCATCGCTGGCAGGCATCAGGTTGCGCGCGAGCAGGATGCTGTTGGCCTGAAGCACGGCGAACAATTCCCCCGTCAGCGCTGTCTGAAAGGCAATCGTCGCCCCCTGTTCGACAATCGCCCATTTGCTGTGCGTGCCAGGCAGACACAGCAGGTGGCGGCCAGTTGTCAGACCGGGTAGCAGCGCGAGCGCGCCCACGATCTGGGTTTCTTCGCCGCGCATCACATCTGGCCCGCCCAGCAGACCGCTGCAGGCCAGGCCCGGCACGATCAGGCAGTGCGCCCCGTCGCTGGCGGTCACTTCGATTACCGCATCGGCTAAATCCTGCGGTGCGGCGGGGCACGCGACATATCCCGCGTCGGCCCAGCCGATATTGGACCCGATCATCCCGCAGAGCAGCGCGCCAAGCGCGCCGTGCGCGCGTCGCCACGGTGAGATTTCGGCCACAAAGACCTCAGCGGGACGATGCCCCGCCGCATTAAGCGGCGCTAGCCCCGGTCCGGCGCGCGTATCGAGCACTGAATCACCATCGCACAGCCAAAGCCGCAAATGGCTCGTTCCCCAATCGCCGAGGACCAACAGCCCCGATCCGCCAGCCATCAATGCGATTCGCGCGTGACGACGCTGCCGCTGCTGCCGACCAGAAAATCCAGATCGCAACCCTGATCGGCCTGAAGCACATGCTCGATGTAAAGCCGCGCATAGCCGCGCGTCGCGAGGACCGGTTTGGGTTGCGTTTCCCAAGCGGCCAGACGCCGGGCCATTTCGGACTCGTCAATCAAGAGTTCGAGACGGCGATTGGCGCCATCAAACAGGATCTCATCGCCGTTCTGGACGATGGCGAGCGGGCCGCCTGCCGATGCTTCGGGTGCAATGTGGAGGATAACAGTGCCAAAAGCGGTGCCGCTCATCCGCGCATCTGAAAGGCGGACCATATCGCGCACCCCCTGTTCGAGCAGCTTGGCCGGAAGCGGCATGTTGCCAACCTCGGGCATGCCGGGATATCCCTTGGGTCCGCAGCCTTTCAGCACCAGGATGGAATCCTTATCGACAGATAGATCGGGATCATCGATCCGCGCTTTGAAATCCTCGATCGATTCAAAAACCACCGCCCGGCCGCGATGGTGGAGCAATTCCGGCGTACCCGCGCTTGGCTTTACGATCGCACCGAGCGGAGCAAGATTGCCGCGCAGCACCCAAAGCCCTGATTCAGGTTTCACCGGATCGGCAACCGAGCGGATCACCGCATCGTTGTAAATTTCCTTGCCGGCGATAATCTCGCCCAGTGGCCGACCGCTCGCTGTCGGCGCGGTAAGATCCAGGATCGGCGCCATAGCCGCCATCAGCGCCGGCAGCCCACCAGCATAATGGAAATCCTCCATTAGGAATCGGCCCGAGGGCTGTAGATCGACGAGCAAGGGCACATCGCGCGCCAACAGGTCGAAATCGTCGAGCGACAACGGCACGCCGAGCCTGCCTGCCAATGCCAGCAAATGCAGAATGGCATTGGTCGATCCGCCGATAGCGGCGTGGACTTTGATCGCATTTTCAAAGGCGGCGCGCGTGGCGATGCTTGAGAGGCAGACATCCTCGCGGACCATGCTGACGATCCGCCGACCTGTGTGATGCGCCATCGTTCGGCGGCGCGAATCGACCGCCGGGATGGTTCCGTTATAGGCCAGCGACAGGCCCATGGCCTCGGTCAGACAGGCCACTGTCGATGCTGTGCCCATCGTCATGCACGTGCCGGGCGAGCGTGACATGCCGCTTTCGGCGGCCAAAAAATCGCTCATCGGCATCTGTCCGGCGCGCACATCCTCGGAAAAGCGCCACACGTCTGTGCCTGAGCCAATGTCGCGGCCCTTGAACTTGCCATTGAGCATTGGCCCCGAGGAGACAACGATCGTCGGCAGATCCACGCTGGCCGCGCCCATCAACTGCCCGGGCGTCGTCTTGTCGCAGCCGCCGAGCAGCACCACGCCATCGATCGGATTGCCGCGGATCGATTCCTCTACTTCCATCGCCAACAGGTTGCGAAAGAGCATCGCTGTCGGCCGCATCTGCGTTTCGCCAAGCGACATCGCAGGAAATTCAAGGGGGAGCCCGCCTGCTTCCCAAACCCCGCGAGCGACATGTTCGGCAATGTCGCGCAAGTGAATGTTGCACGGCGTGAGTTGCGACCAGGTATTGCAGATGCCGATCACGGGTCGGCCATCGAACACATCGTCGGGCAAGCCCTCGATCTTCATCCAGCTGCGGTGGATGAACCCGTCGCGATCCATCTTGCCATAGCTGTGCGCGCTGCGAAGGGGCTTGGTTGGGCGACTGCCGTCCGGCATTATGACTGATCGAGCCTTTTCGGTGCTGTTGGACAATGTTTACGCAGGAAACGCATGCGCTTCCTAGGCCACATCAATCGATAAAATTATCATATAATATCTGCTCATTTGTGTAAAGTGGCCCGAGCGGATGAGGGAGAGGGTTCGGCAATGAGCGACGAGCACGACGGCGATGCAAATCTACCGGCGCAATCCAAGGCCATAGCGGCAGAAGGCGTGACGGATTTTGGGTATACGCGCTATGCTGATCTTGCGTCCAGCCGGGTTTTCATCTCCGGTGGCGGATCCGGGATCGGGGCTTATTTGGTCCATGCCTTCGCGGCCGTTGGCGCCGAGGTCGGCTTTGTGTCTTTGTCGGAGGCGGGGGGCGAGGCTCTGGTCGATGCCATCGCGGCCCAGCTGGGCAAGCGGCCGTGGTTTCGCGCCTGCGACATTCGCGATGTCACCGCGCTTCAAGCCGCGATCACTGACTTTAGCGACGATTTCGGGGCGGTCGACTGCCTGATCAATAACGCCGCGCGCGATGATCGCCATACGATCGATGCTTTGTCGGTCGAGGCATGGGATGATTCGCTGGCGACGAACTTGCGGCCGCACTTCTTCACCGCGCAAGCCGTGGTTGGCGGAATGCGCGAGCGCGGGCATGGCGCGATCATCAATGTTGGCTCGAATTCATCCTATCTCGGCCTGTCGGGCTATCCCGCCTATGTCACCGCCAAGGCAGCGATCATCGGGCTGACCCGCTCGCTCGCGCGCGAACTTGGCCCCGACCAGATCCGGGTCAACGCACTGATCCCAGGTTGGGTGGTGACCGAGCGCCAGAAGTCGCTGTGGATGACCTCCGACGCAGTGCAGGAGTGCATTGACGCGCAAAGCCTCAAAACCCTGATCACCGGCTGCGACGTTGCCGAATCCGCGCTGTTCCTGGCCTCGCGCGCCTCTTCGATGATCACCGGCCAGGCGCTGATCATCGATGGCGGCCGCGTCATGGGCTGATTGGGGGTATTCAAGCGCTCGGCATCGCCTCATGAAGCCGCGCGATCAACCTCCAGAAACGCGCCCTTGAAGCCGACGAACCGGGCTGTCCGTCCAAAGATCACGCGGTTGACGATTAGCGCGAAGCTCACCGTCAGGATCAGGGTGACCAGCATCAGGTGGATGTAATGCAGCCCGAATGGCGCATAGACGAATGTGAAGAACGCATAGAGCAGCACGCCGAACACCACCCCGGCAATCGCTGCCATTGCCTCAACCTCGGCAAACAGCAATCCGACAATGAACGCGCTGAGGATCGGCATGCTGAGCAGGCCGTTGATTTGCTGCAGGAGATTGATGATGCTCGTCGCATTGGAATAGACCGGGATCATCGCGATCGCGATCAGGATGCACAGCACCGATATGATGGCATTGACCCGGCCGACCGACGCTTTGGGGTTTACATATTTCTGATGGATGTCGCACACATACAGCGCCGCCGCCGAGTTGAGCACTGCGACGAAGTGGGTCGCCACGCTGGTTACCAGGATCGCGGCAAACACGCCTGACATCCACGGCGGAAGCAGATCGCCGATCAGGGTGCCAAACGCCCGGTCGCCGATATTGCCATAAAGCTTGTAGGCGACCACGCCAGGCAGCACGACAATGGCCGGGACGATCATGATGCGGATGGCCGCGGCCGCCAGCACACCCTTTTGCGCTTCGCGGACAGAGGGGGATGCCATTGCCCGCTGCGTGATTGCCTGATTTGTCGACCAGTAGAAGATCTGGATGAAGATCATGCCGGTAAACAAGGTCGGCCACGGAATCGGGCTGTCGGGGCTGCCAATCAGCGTCACCCGGTCGGCCGGGATCCCGCTCAGGTCAAAATTGACCGCGCCCAGTGCCAGCAGCACCAGCGCGGAACAGATCACCAGCAGGCCGACGCCGGCAAAGGTTTCCGAAACCGCAACCGCGCGCAGCCCGCCCAGCAAGCCGTAACAGCCGCCCAGAATGGCTATTCCCGTGCCCAGCACCATCTGCGGGGCCTGTATGCCGAACACGGTCTGAAGAAACAGGGATCCGGTATAGAGCGCCGATGGCATACTGATGAAGACATAGCCGCTCATGAACAACACCGAGATCATGGTGCGGATGCGGCCGTCGTTATAGCGTTTTTCAAGCAGTTCGGTGGTCGTGGTGCAATTGTTGCGGTAGTAGATCGGCACAAACACGAGCGCGAGGATCAGCAAGCCGATAAAACCGGCCAGTTCCCACCACGCGAGGATCAGCGTCTGCCCGCCATTATTGCCCACCAGCTGTTCGGTGCCCAGATTGGTGATCGTGATCGACCCCGCGACATAAACCCAGGTCAGCCCGCCGCTGGCGAGAAAGAACTCGCGGCTTTCATCCTTGCTGCGCGCATGGGGCGACCTGCATTTCCACCATGTCAGCCCGCCAATAAGCGCCATGACCAGGCTGAAAACTACGAACTGCGCTGCGCTGCCAATGGCCATCATTCATCCTCTTTCGGTCCGCGGTCCGTTATGATCGGTCCGTCGCCTCTCTTGTGGTGATGGCTTATCCGGTGCGCCACACCGAAACGCCATAAGCCGGCACACTGCGCGTGCCGATAATGAAGTCGGCGGATTCGGGCGTTGGCGCGTCGACCGGTTCGGGCGCATAGTTGAACGCGAACATCATCGTGCCGCGTCGCCGCAGCCGGAGTGTCGCTGGCAGCGCCGTGGTCGCCAGCCCCGCCTGCGCCGCCAGACCTTCGAACATCTGCCGCAGATAGGCGTCATCGGTAACGCAGCCGATATAGGTCGTGCGTCCGTTCCGCACTACAGCAGCCGCTCCGGTCTCGTACGTCGCCAGCACCTCGCCGCCCATAACGTCGAGAAGCTCGCACCACGTGCCGCATTCGAATTGCTGATTGCCCGCGATCAGCACGCCGTTGCAATCGGGCCGCAGCGTTTCGACCGCGCGCACGCGAACGGGCACAAGCCCGCGGAGCAAGCCCGGTGCCAACGTATCGGGTACGGTGAATTCCCGAGTCTTCGCGCCCGATCGCGGGCCGAACAGGATTAGCGCATCGCTCGCCTCCAGCGCTGCCAGCGCCACAGCATCTGGCATGGCGAGGCCAGGTATGACGACCATCTTGTATCCCGCCAAGTCATCGCCCGGTGCGATGCAATCGACATCGAGGCCGAGCGAGCGCAGCGCGCTGTAATAAGCATAGACCTGCTGATCGTAGCGATAGCCTGCGCCCTGTTTTTCGATGTCGCTGACATAGCGCGATTCGATGTCGACGATCAGCGCCACCGCGCTTTGCGGGGCTTTTTCCGCGAGCGATCCAAGCGCTTCAAGCTCGGCTGCCACTTGCGCGATTTCGGGCCATGCCTCGGCGGGTTCATGGTCGGGGCGCAGCAGGCCTGCATGCATTTGTTCCTGCGCAAAGGGTGCCTGTCGCCAGCGGAAATAGCTGACACAAGCGGCGCCATGCGCAAACGCCTGCAAGGTCCACAGCCGCACCATGCCGGGAGCGGGCATCGGGTTATGCGGTGCCCAGTTCACCGGCCCCGGCTGCTGCTCCATGATCCAGAAGGCCCCTTTGGACAGGCCCCGCGTCTGATCGAGGTACATTGCGGTAAGATCGGGCAATCCGGTGCGCATGAACGGCTTGATCTCGGCGGCCGGTGCGCGGGCCAGCGCCATATCGGAGATGCCCAGCGGATAACTGTCGAAGCTGACGAAATCGAGCGGTTCGCAGATCGCAAAATTGTCGACCCCGGTCATGTCCATCGGGATGAAGTTATGCGTCACCCATTGATCGCGGGCGTGGACGCGAATCGCCGCCACCATCGCTGCGTGCCAGCGCGCCACCTGGTCTGACGAAAAGCGCCGATAGGCCAGCCGATGCGAGGGGCTGGTCTCGGTCACGGCGAGAATAGGCAGTTCGATCTCGTCGAAACTGCGGTATTCCATCGACCAGAACACATTGCCCCAGGCTGCATTGAGCGCTTCGATCGTGCCATAGCGTTCCGCGCAACACCGCCGAAAAGCATCGCGCGCGGCGACCGATCCGCTCATCGCAGTATCATGGCAGCACAGCTCGTTGTCGGTTTGCCAGCCGATCACATGGCCGTTGGTGCCATAGCGTTCGGCCAGCACATTGGTGATGCGCAGCGCCTCGGCCAGATAGGTTTCGGAGGAAAAATCATAATGCCGCCGCGATCCGAAACCGCGCACGCTGCCGGTGTGAATATCGACCGGGAGGATTTCGGGGTGGGCATCGATCAGCCATTTGGGCGGAGTCGCGGTCGGCGTGCCGATAACGACACGCATGCCGGCAGCGCCGAGAGTTTCGATCGCGCGGTCGAGCCAGTCGAACTCATACCGGCCGGGATCGGGCTCCATCCTGCCCCAGGCAAACTCGCCGATGCGCACAGTGGTCAGGCCAAGCGCGCGCATTTTTACGGCATCCTGCGCCCAGCGCTCCTCCGGCCAATGTTCAGGATAGTAACAAACGCCTAGCATAGCCCCCCACTGTGTTCAGCTCTTCGGTGCCATTTTGCTGACTCGCTTCGCTTTGGCAATAATTATATTATAATTGTCGTTTGGGCGGTGTCAGCCTGCCACTTTGGAGTAAGCAATGTCGGCCAGCCCGTTGCACGACCCGTTCGTCCGTCTTGATGCAGGCGGCACCACGTTGATGCTCGATCTGCGCCATGAGGAGGCGTCGATCCTGTACTTCGGCAGCGCCTTGCAGAGCGCGACAACGCCCGAATCGATCGCAGCATCGCTGGTCCGCGCCATACCGCCCAACGCGCCCTCCATTGAGCCGCGCATCACGCTGACGCCGCTCATGGCGTCCGGTTATGTTGGCGCGCCCGGCCTTGCGCTCCACCGCGACGGCACCAGTTTTGCGCCATTGCCCCGTCTGATGGAAGTTGCCGTCACGGGAACCTCGGTAACGCTCAGATCGGTTGACGCAGCGGGCGCGCTCGAACTTATCCACACGCTGGCCCTGGATAGCGAGACCGGCGTTTTGCGCTGCGCCGCGCAGATTATCAACCGAGCGCCGGGCATCTGCACGCTCGATCATCTCGCGGCCCCGGTCATTCCGCTGCCGGTTTGGGCAAGCGACCATATCGACTTCTTCGGGCGCTGGGCGGGGGAGTTCATGACCCGGCGCGCGCCGATCCCGACCGGGGCGGTGGTGCGCGAAAATCGCCGTGGCCGCACATCGCACGATTGTTTCCCCGGCGCGATGCTCGCGAGCGCGGATGCGAGCGAGCGCCGCGGCGAGGTGATGGCGCTGCATATGGCGTGGAGCGGCAACCATGCCCACCGCATCGAGCAGTTGGCGGACGGACGCGGCGCGGTCCAGTTCGGCGAGTTGTTGCTGCCAGGCGAAGTGCGGCTCGCGCAGGATGAAGGTTATACGACGCCGACGTTGATCGTGGCGGTCGGCGATCACGGGTTCAACGCCGTATCGCAGCGACTGCATCAGTTCGTGCGCACCGCCATTGTCGATCCGTCTGTCACCGCGCGCCCGCGTCCGGTGCACTATAATAGCTGGGAAGCGATCTACTTCGACCACGACCCCGCTGTGCTTGGCGACCTGGCCGCACGCGCAGCCGCGCTTGGCGTGGAGCGCTTCGTCCTTGATGATGGCTGGTTTGGCGCACGCCGCAGCGACCGGGCGGGCCTTGGCGACTGGTCGGTGAGTGAGGCGGTCTATCCCGTTGGCTTAACCCCGCTGATCGACACAGTGCGTTCGCTGGGGATGGAGTTTGGATTGTGGGTCGAACCAGAAATGGTCAATCCCGACAGCGATCTCTTCCGCGCGCATCCTGGTTGGGTGCTGTCGGTGCCGGGCGCCGCGCAAGTGCCGTCGCGCAATCAATATGTGCTGGACCTGAGCAATGGCGCAGTATTCGAATATCTGTTCGACCGGATCGACGCGCTGCTGCGCCGCCACCCCATCGGTTATCTGAAATGGGACATGAACCGGGACATCAACCATCCGGGCAATAGCGATGGACGCGCATCGGTGCATGCTCAAGTCCAGGCGCTTTATGCGTTGATCGACCGGATCAGGGCGGCGCATCCGGGCGTGGAGATCGAAAGCTGCGCCTCTGGCGGTGGCCGCGCCGACTACGCCATCCTTCAGCGCACGCAGCGCCTCTGGACGTCTGACAGCAACGACGCGATCGACCGTCTTCGCATCCAGCGCGGCGCTTCCTATTTCTTCCCCTGCGCGCTGCTGGGCGCACATGTCGGTCCCCGCGATTGCCACATCACCGGCCGTCAACTGAGCATGGCGATGCGCGCCGGTGTTGCGATCTTCGGCCATATGGGGCTTGAAATGGATTTGCGCGAACTGACCGATGCGGAGGCGTCGGAACTTGCCGCGGCCATCGTCCTGCACAAGCAGCACCGCGCGCTCATCCACGGCGGCAATAGGGTTAGGATCGATACGCCGCCCGAACGCGACGCCTTTGGCATTGTTGCAGTCGACCAGTCCGAGGCGCTGTTTTCCTATGCATTGCTTGAAGGGCACCCGGCGACATTGCCGGGGCGATTGCGGTTCGACGGGCTCGATCCCGCCAAGCGTTATCGTATGTCCCAGCTATGGCCTATCGGGGCTGCGGCGGGCTCGCGCGAGGTGATGGGCGATATGCTTATGCTCGCCGGTATTGAGCTGCCACTCGTCTGGCCCCAATCGCTTATGATCTGGCATTTGCAGGAGACATGATCGCAGCTTCAGTCGGCGATGGTATAGGCCATGCTGGAAATTGGCTGCCCGCTGGCATGCTCGTGGAGCTGGCGAACCCTCTCCAACTGGCCAAGGGACCCGGCTATGATGTTCCCCGCGCGCAGCGCACCCTGTCGGTGCAACGACAGTACTGTTCGGTCGTCCAGCTCATCGAGCGCTTGCAGACTGATGCCATACAGGCCGTCGATCTGGTTTTCGTGTCCAGAAGCATCAATTAGGAGCAACGTCAGCGGTCGCACCAGTGCGCTGGCTGCCAATGTTTTGGCGAGCGCTTGGGCGGCGGCGATGTCATCGACTAGCGCGGCGATGGTTTCGGCAATGTGGTTGGTAAAGCTGGTCGGCTGTCCATCGGCGAACAGCGCCTCCCCCCGCGCCGCATGCAGCAGGCCGCACTCCTCGTCGATCGCAAGGCCGTGCGGGGCGTTTTCATCGCGGTAGAACGGATAGCGTAGCATCGCGCCCGGTAGCCATGTTGCCTGCCACCGGCCGTTGATGACATACCGATTCTGCCCCGGCGCAAAGCCAAACAGAGCGACGATGTTGAACGCTCCGGTTTCACCATCCTTCATCAGCAGCAAAGGAAAATCTGCCGACGCGTACATAATCTCGCTTGCGCCGAGAACAGCATGGTTGTGCCGCGCACCATAAACGGGATCTGGCCGGGCCCCGATCCTGATGTTGCCGTGGCGACTGGCGGTCAGTGGTGTAATGCCCATTCGCCTTAAACCGTCTGGAGGCCGTGGGTTCTGATCTTACCTAGCAACTCACGATGTTTGGGCAATTGCGACATTGCCTGACCGCGCACCCGCTCGTTGTTGGCAAACCAGCGCCGCGCCGCGCCCGTCTCGGCGTCCAGATCGGCAAGGCTCCCGTGATTGTTCGCAAAGTCCATGCCGTGGAGCACGTATTGATAGCTGGGCCACGAAAACACCTCAGGCTGATGTGGAAAGTCCTGCGCGGTGGGGGGATGATAGCGCCACATTTCGAGCTTGTCGCGAAGGCCGTCGGGTACGCTTTCTGGCGCTACGATGTCGCGCCAGAAGCTGGTATCGGTCCGCTTGGTCAGCAGGTAATGCAGCTTTAGGAATTCGATGATTCGCTCCCAATGGTGGGTAAACGCGGCGTTGAACTGCCGTGCCATTATTTCCATCACCGGCCGGGTCCGGGGTAGCCGGTCGGCGATGCAATCCACGGCCGTCTCAACCAGCATCAGCGCCGAGGCTTCCAGCGGCTCGAGAAACCCTGCCGATAATCCCACGGCAACGCAGTTGTGCGACCAGAAGGTTTCGCGGTGGCCCGCGCGAATCGCGATCCGCCGCGCGGTCAGCGCGTCTGCTTGCGGGCCGATATAGGCGCGCAGCTCGGCCTCTGCCTGATCATGGCTGATATGGCTGCTGGAATAGACATGGCCAACCCCGCGCCGGGTCCACAGCCCGATATCCCAGATCCATCCGGCGCTCTGGGCCGTCGAGATGGTGTGGCAGGCGATCGGGCTGTCCTCATCAGGATAGGGGACCTGCATCGCCAGCGCATGATCGGCAAACAGCACATCGCTGCAATCGCGAAACTTGGAATCATAAACGCCGCCGATCAGCAACGCGGCAAATCCGGTGCAATCGACGAACAAATCGCCATCGAGCGCGCCGCGCTCTTTGAGATTAAGGCCCGCAATATCGCCATTTTCAGCCATGCGTACGCCCGTTACGTCGTCGATGACATGCTCGACGCCCAGCACGCCGACAGCATGTTCGCGCATCATCGTCGCGAATTTGCCCGCATCGAGGTGGTAGGCATAATTGGCGACGGCGCCATATTCGGGGGTAGTGATCGATTTGGGAGCGAGCCCGGCTTCGCAGAGCGCGGGTTGAAAGTCGACCGAATCGGCGAACGCCATCGGCGCATCCTGCTGGCGTTGCTGCCAATGCCCGGAAAGGTTAATCTGCGTTGCGCCCTGCGGTGGATTGAGCGGGTGATAGTAACCGTCTGCGTCCGTCCCGTCGGTCCAACGCACGAATTTTGCCCCTTGCTTGAAGGCCGCATCGCAATCGCGAATGAAGCGCGTTTCGCTGATGCCCACCTTGCGCAGCGTATTGCGCATGGTCGGCCAGGTGCCTTCGCCCACGCCGATGGTGCCAATTGCAGCGGATTCAACCAGCACCACCCGGACAGCATCAGGGCCCGTGCCATTGCGCGCCGCAATCCGCGCCGCCGCGATCCAGCCCGCGCTGCCGCCGCCGACAACAACCACTGTTCGCACTAGCGTTTCCATCCCCCGGCCCTTCCTTTCAGCCCTTGCGCTCAACCTGTGGTCAAATTTCTCTGGCCAGCGCCAGGCCAGCAACGACCCTTTTTCGCTGCGCTTTGCAACCCGAACATTGGGCAACGAAAATGCTATTTACAACGTCTCCGAATAAATCATATAAATGAATTACTGACTAGAGGGCATACCGCCTCGCATCAGATCAAAATCGTGGCGACCTTCGAACGAAAGGCCCACACACGCAGGGAGGGTGCTATGAAATCGACCTATCGGGTCGCCCACGGGCGAATGACAATTTATCTCGCGCAGGCCAGTGCAGGCGCCCTCGCCGCGGCGATCGTGCTTTCCGCAGCGCCCGCCTTGGCACAGACCACTCCGGTAGCAGACCCGGTTGTCGCAGCAGCGTCTGAGCCCGAGGACATCGTCGTCATCGGCATTCGCGGCAGCCTTCGCAGCGCCGCCAACATCAAGAAAAATGCCCTTAGCATCGTCGATTCGATCAGCTCGGAAGACCTCGGCAAGTTCCCCGATACCAACGTAGCCGAATCGCTGCAGCGCATTCCCGGCGTGGCGATCGACCGCAGCAACGGTGAAGGCCGGTTCGTCACCGTGCGCGGCTTTGGTCCTTCGTTCAACACGGTGCTGGTCAACGGACGGACGTTCGCCAGCGATAACCAGGGCCGCGAATTCAGCTTCGACCTTCTCGCGGCAGAATTGATCAGCGGTGCGGATGTCTATAAGAGCTCGCAGGCCCGCTTGCAGGACGGCGGCATCGGCGCGACGCTCAACGTCAAGACCCCGCGTCCGCTGGACCTCAACGGGTTCAAGGCCGTCGTTTCGGCCAAGGGTCAGTATGAACGCAACAGCAGCAATGTGACGCCACAGGCCTTCGGCCTGATCAGCGACACGTTTGCTGATGGGACGCTTGGCCTGTTGGCATCGGTGTCCTACCAAAAGCGCGATGCGCAGACGCGCTTCACCCAGAACCGCGGCTATCTGCCCGGCGTTGACGTCGGACCGCCCCGGCCCAACGAGCTGTTCAGGAATGTTTTTGCACCGCGCAACCAGGACGTTGGTCAGGACGACCAGTCGCGCGAACGCATCGGCGTAACCGGGACCGCCCAGTACCGTCCGAGCGATCAGCTGACTGTCACCGTTGATGGCCTCTATAACCAGTTCAATGTGAATTCCCGCGTCCAGGCGCTGGGCAGTTGGTTCGAACCTTCGAGCTACACCGCCGCAGCGATCGATTCGAACCGCACCGTGACCTCGTTGACCACCAACGGCAACGCCGACCTCATCCAGACGTCGAACAACCGTTTCGTCAAAACCTATGCGGCTGGCGGCAATATCGAATGGAAGCCGAACGCCAACCTGACCGTGAAAGCCGACGTTTCATGGTCGCGCGCATCGGATTCGGCCGGCGGACGCAATTACTTCACCGTGATCGGCATCCCCAGCCGGTACAGCTTCCAGGAAGCGACCGGAAATGGTCTCCCGTCGACCCTGAACTATTCGGCGAACCTGACCAATCCTGCGCTGGGCCGGACGCACATCGCGCTGCGTCAGGGTAATAACGAGGCTGAGCGCGTACTCGAATACAAGCTCGACACCGAATGGAAGTCCGATGGTGGCGTATTGGACAAGGTCCGGTTTGGCCTGATCAACACCAACCGCGGCAAGAACAGTCAGACCATCCAAACCAATCCCAACACGCTGTGCCTCTATTGCGGCTATAACGAGACTTCGTCGCCCGCGCTGCTCAACCCCCTTACGCTGCGCGCGCCCCGCGGGTCGGGCACTGTGCCTACGGCGATCCAGGGGTATGATGCCAACGCCTATTTCACCTTCCTCGAAAGCGCTGCTCAAGCCGCCGCGCGTGACCGCGCGCGCGGCCTGCCAGTCGGCACGACTGCGGCGCTGTTGGCTTCGACCAACGGTTTTGCGGCCGCGGTCCAGCCCAACTCGTTTGCGATTTCGGAAGGGGTCTATGCCGGCTACCTCGAGGCCGATTTCAAGGGCAATCTGGGTTCGCTGCCATGGGTGGTCAATATCGGCGCGCGCTACGTGCATACCGAGCTGACCGCGAGCGGCCGCCAGCTCGCGCTAACCGATCTGCTTTCGGTTCCGAACGATCCGACGATCTATCAGGCGGTGTTTGCCAATGGTGGCGCGCCGGTGGCCACGGCGCAGCGATCAAGCTACAATTATTTCCTGCCCAACCTGAACGTCAAGGTGAACCTGACGGACCAAGTCATTGCCCGCTTCTCCGCTTCGCGAACGCTGACCCGGCCGCAGATCCGCGACTTGGCACCGCGAACCAACTTTGACGTTACCCGTCCGGCAAGTCTCGATGCGAGCGGCGGCAATCCAAACCTGCGCCCCTACACATCGGACAATTTCGATCTCTCGCTCGAATGGTATCCGACCTCGACAACCACCGTGTCGGCCGCGCTCTTCTACAAGAGCATCGACAACTTCATCGTTCAGACCCGCTCGGCTGAGCCCTTCGCCATTGCCAATGCCAGCAATCTTCCAATCGGCAATGGCATCACCGGTCCCAACACTGCGACATTCAACGTGCGCCGCCCGCGCAACGCCCAGAATGCTTCGGTGCGGGGTATCGAGCTCAACCTGGTGCATACCTTCGATTATTTGCCTGCACCGCTCGACGGTCTGGGTTTGTCGGCCAACGCTACTTTGGTGGACAGCAACGCCGCATTCGACCTGACCAGCACGACTACGTCGTTCGCGCTCGAAGGACTCGGCAACAGTTACAACCTCACCGGGTTCTACGAGAAGGACGGCTTTGCCGCACGCATTGCCTACAACCGCCGCGACCGGTTCCTTGAATTTTTGGTCACGCCGAGCCAGGGCGGCGACCCTGTGTTCCGCCGTCCGTTCGATCAGATCGACGTGCGCGTGAGCTATGACGTCACGAAGTTTGCACAGGTCTTCGCCGAAGGCACCAACGTGACCAACTCAACCAACGTCACGACCGGGCGCTTCAACAATCAGGTGTTGGATTTTGTAGATACCGGCGCGCGCTATGCTGCCGGTGTGCGCCTGAACTTCTGATCTCCACTGAAAGACAGGAGGACGCGCCCATGCAGATGATCTGCGTGGGCGCGTTTTCATTTTGGTCGATGCGGCAACCATGAAGAACTGGATGACAGCATGATGAAGTCGCTCGGACGTTTGTTCCTGTCAGGCTTGATCGTTGCGGCTGCGGCCAAGCCGATTCTTCAAGCCCAGCCCGTT